>Ga0315913_1003761_pt1 | contig 18239 bp, 13 predicted proteins | sample MpolsnodulesMG_FD_207736 | JGI IMG/M metagenome (GOLD analysis project Ga0315913, IMG submission 207736) | Medicago polymorpha root nodule microbial communities from Los Angeles, California, United States - small nodules | ecosystem: Host-associated > Plants > Roots > Nodule | place: USA... | reverse complement strand
GCAAAACATGAGATTCGTAGCACTAGAATTGCATTGAAAAAGCACATATTAAAATACCCCCGTATGAAATGGCGTGATTGCAAAGTGCAAACATGTTAGCCTATTTAAGACTATGAAGTTTTCTTCAACTCATTACATCAAAAACTATTGCCAAGTAATTTCAATGGCACCATCATCAAATGTATTTTTCATTGTCCACTACAATGGACAATGCAAAAGAAATAATGATTCTGGCGTATATTTTGAAAGCAAAGTAAGAAAGGGCTTCAATGTAAGTCCTAAATGCACTTTTGCTTACTTAAAGCAAAGAATAGAAGAAAAATTCAAGTTAGGAAACAATAAGGTTGTATCTGAGATTATTTGTAGAATCCCTATGTTTATTGGAAAGACCAATATTCTATATGAATCGTATAAAATTACAGATAACGACAATGTTGAGTTTATGTTTAACATTTATAAGAAGTATGATGCAATTTTATCGATCGAGTTATGTGTTACGATCGAAGATGGTAATCCATCGTCAAGTTTTTTTCAACCGTCAAGTTCAAGTCAATATTTTCACACACCACAAACACATTATGAACCATCTTCCTCCCAACCTATGTCTATTCCAACTCCTAGCCCTAATGCAGCAGAACAACAAAATGATGCAACAAATACTGATCCTGCAGCAACTCAACAACCAAGGCCAAGGAGGTACAAGACCTGTGGAGCAGGTCCAAATCCAAGAAAGAAGAAGCAAGTGCAGAAGTAAGTTGTTGTTGCACACTGTTGCAGCAACACAAGGCAGTATACTATTGATTAACTTTGTCTTATTTTTACAGTTTCAGCTTAGGTATTATCTTTTTGCTTTTTCTTTTACTGTTTCGAGTTGCAAGAGCAGTGTTCACACTACTCAAACAACAAGTTTGGGAGGAGAGATTAATGTGTTTGAGTCTTTTGAATTGTAAACTAAGAGTTTGAGTTTTTTTCTTTCAATAATTTAGAATGTTTTTAGGATACCAAGTGTAATGGATGAAAATTCTGTTTTATTATAACAAAATTATCTCTCACTGCACAAAGCTTACTGCACCATGTATGTACAAGCTCTCGAGATTCCAAAGCACTTTAATTCATTCATTCACGGGTTTGAAATATTCAAAAGATCTTGTGCTACTGCATGTTGAGTTGGGAAAAAGAATCATCCACAAGAAAACTGTGAAATCTATTATGCAAGAATTTTTTAGTTCTCTTCTATAAGCAAAATTTGGGTGTCCTTCATCACATACAACTTTGTCAATATGAATAGTTCTGCAAGAAGCAAGATCATATTTTTGTTATAGGCATAGTCTAAGTTTACATTTTCATCCCTAAAAATAAAACAAATTTTAATTTTAATCCCTTAAAACGTGATGTTTTCGTCCTCTCAAATTTCTATTTCGTTTTTTGTCACAATATAAAATAAGAATGTATCAATATTAAATTCTTGATATTGTAATATATGAAAATTTTAAGCCACTTATAATCCAATAACTTACTTAACCAACATGCGGACATAATGATTTCTTAAAATTTTGAAATAAAATATACAAAAGAGATTTCACCCATAATTTGCTTTATCACTGATAATTTGGAAGGCAGAGCAGGGCAAGAATTCACTCATTTATGACTCATGGGGAGCTTTTACTATTTGAACCTCTGAGGGAACAGGAGGAAAATTATACATTGACAAAATTTATCAACAAAACCCTTTATCCTCTAAAAAAGACAAAAATAACTATAAATATTGACAAATATAACTAATGTTGTTTATAAACAATATCATACATTTGCTGGACTGAAACAAAACATCTCCTTCAACAAAAAAGAAGCTGCGCATTTCATGGATTATGGGCATGAGTACAGAAACATCTTAATTTATCATCACCACAAAGAATGAAAAAATGGTGTATATTGCAAAGTAGCTTCATTAGCATCCTGCAGCTTTCAAGAATTTATCATAGGGGCTCGAAGGTGGAAGTCTCAAAGAATGTTGCTTCCTAGTGTCTTGTGAACGGAAGCGGACTTGATCCTGTGCTTGAAATTGCTCTTGAGTTACCAACTTCAGATCTCCTTTTGAATATTCTAGTGCCTGCACAATGGCACAGCTCACAAATAATTATCATTTCCAGAAAACGAAACAACTGAACTCTAATCATAGCCTAGTCTTTGTGCCTCATTATCATGTATCCCCATCTCATGAAGAAAAAAAAAATTATAATGTACTTTGGGACTTAGGGATTAATTTCATCACTCCACTAATAACACAAAACATGGCACAGCACGTGAAGAATACATGCAAACTATTGTAAGAAAATGCTAACCTTAACAGGTTGACGGGAAACTTCTTCATTTTCACTTGAAAGAACTATGGCCTTGGTCTCCTGCTGATTCTTAAAACTGCGAATGGTTAACATCTTCTGTTGTTTTCCTGTTTCAAGGGCCTCACACTGGTTCTTCATTTGGTCATAAGGTAAAGGAGTTGAGGAAGTGGATATGCTTGCAACTTGCCGAGCAGTTTCCAAAACCTATACATGTGATAATCCCCATATATCATTAAAGAGAAGAAACACATTCATTCTCCAGCAGAAGCATAAAAATTTGATTCAGAATATAATCAAAATGCCAACTAGTATGTTTTTTTAAGAAAGAAGAGCATATCATTTTTACCGATTCCAAGAGTTGATTAACACCTAGAACATCTGGGCGGTTGGTTGAAAGTGATGTTCTACGATCTGACTGGCTTCCACTTAGTTCGGTCCCACTCCCTTCATCTATCAAATCATCTGGAGCCATTATCTGGAAAACCAATCACATTATTGGTCAAAAGTTTTTCCAAATAAACTAAATGAAGATGTACTTTTAGATAATTTTACCTCATCAACATCAGGGAACTCTATCTGAGCAAGTGGAGAACCTGGCCTTGGTGTCTCCATAAACAATGGAGGTCCTGATGGATAAGCATCATCAGGAGAAAAACCCTGTAGAAGCTGATTTTTTATGCTGGACAACTCATCCTGGTAAATATGGAAAACATCATGTTATTTCCACATATACACAACCAATATATTCCTATCCAAGCCACTCCACTGCAAGTACTATTTTACATAAGATAATATTAATTTTTTAGACAATTTCCAGGACAAAGGGGTGAGAGCGTGACACTGGAACATATATACAGACCAAATACATAATTAACTATTGAACCAAAAGCAACCATTTAACTTCTTATATTCAATAACTGTTAAGCGCTTACCAAACAATCATTTGTTTTGTTATAAACTTCCACATCCTTGCTACTCAATTATTAGTCACTGGCATAATATCATTGGAGCAAACCAAAGTGTGTTACTACCCTCCTACATTTATTTTCTCTTTCTTGTTGCTACTATCACTATCCTTCTACTCACTCGAGCATACCCACTACGATTTTCTTTACTTCTTTTTCATATTGCACGTGGAGGGATTTTATGTGAGTTTATTATAATAGAAAAATAACAAAGCCCTTCTTCAAAAAATAAATAAATAAATAAATAAATAACAAAGGCACATTTCTTTAGAAAATCATCTTTTTTTTACACACTTTAGAAAATCATCTTGCCTACAAAGTTTGACAAAAAAGTATCATAATAATTTTTCAAAGCATAAAAGAGTATTCTTTGCCCGCCCAAGCAAATTTATATTACCTCGGGTAATTTGGAAAATTTAGTCATGAAGTATGATATTACAGTCTCTTTCAATTGTCTGTCATCCAATTGTACAGCTGATAGTGACTTCATAGCAGCAACTTCATCTTCCACAGATCCATAAACTATTTTGTCTGATTTTATACAAACAGCCCGCAGCAGGTTATCATCCACCAATTCAAGAAAAGGATCTACCTGTGGGTTTATGATTTTGAATGGTTATAAGCATAATTAGAAAAGGAAAAAAACAATGACTTTCAACTTTAAACCGAAGCAGAAGAACAAGGACGTGAAATGGGAAATCAAATCAAAAGGTTAAGAGTAGAAACTAACCGGTGCTTCTGTCAGGGATGCTTTGACTTTTGGAATCAGATCAGAGAAATCGGCTGCTCTGGCAGAGAATATAAGCATGTGCGAAGCCAAGGTTAAAAGGGACCTCCTGCGAGATGGTGGTAAGCCTCCTTTAACATGCACGTAAAGAAACATGTCAGAAAAGAGTTGCCGTAAAAAATATAATTCTCAGTTATAGTAAGTTTTAGCTATTGGACATTTCAAAGATTTTTATTTCATTTTTGCCACCATTCAATGGGGAAGAACATTCTTTTTCCAGTATGCAAAAAGTCAGGGAATGATGAAACCATTCCCAACCTCCGAAGTACAAAATTACATGTATCCCAGTTACCTTCTTGGTCCAAAGATATGCTCCTGAGGGCAAATGCCAGTTGGAAGCATCTTACTAAAGCCATGTAACTGGATGTCTGTGGAAAGCAATAAACATCATCATCAGCTTAGACAAATTAATCGTGCAGTATCATTTGGTTCTAAATGCTATCCAGATTAAATTTTTGGGACAAAAATGTGGTATACACTATTGTTTCTTAGTTTTAGAAAACATGAAAACTCCTGTCTGAATGTTCATCATTGCCACTAAATGCTGGTAACGATATAAAGCCAAGTAGAAATACTCTTTCAGAAGTTGCTCTTATAATTAATTGCACTTTTATAAACAATGGTTGTAAAATCTACTCAGTGTATGCTATACTTAATGATAAAAATCTTAAAGCAATCATGGCACTTGGTATGCACCAACCTTACCTTAGAACGAGTAAATAATAAAGCAATGCTATAAGTGTGTGCCATTGCCTCATAATTTGCAGGGCCATTTTCAGCAGATGTTGCCTGAACCCAGATTGATGTAAGCAAGAGACTCACTTGGTGACTGCTCAACCTAAGAGATCTTAGATCCTGAAAATTTCAGAGATCCAGCATTTGGTTAGGAACTGCTTATAGCAACATTTGACTAACTGATTACTGAATGCCCACCAACATAACTGAGTTCAACAAGAATCATTGAGATTAAACTGTGATGAATAGGAACAAAATACCCTCAACCCATCCAACCAATAAGAACACATTTAAGTGCATACAGTACATAATGAAAAAAAAAATCTCACATCTTTTCCATCAGCTAGAGCATGAGTGAAAAATTTCTTCCCACTCAGACCTGCTTTTACCTTTTCTTCTACCAGTTTCCCATTCAAGGGATCTGCTCCAGAAAGACTTTCATGCTGAATGGAGAGGCCGTCACTCTCTACCTTCTTGGAAATCTTTTTTGGATCTAACCAAGGAGAAACCACAGATGGCATGAGCACCATAGAGAAAATACTGTGCGCTCCAATTTGTGTTTCACGGTCAGGATGAGCCATGGCCAGTAGCAATTGATGAAACAATGCATCAGGGAAAGCCTGGAAAAGTCCAAAAGTAACCCAAAAAATTAGACAATTAAATAGAGACGGGCATGCAAACACCATTCTCAGTCGAAAGTAAGAAATACTTGCCTTGTTGTGATACAACACATTAGGGACAGAAGTGATTAACTTTGCAGTTTGATAGACAGCAGAGATTGTTGTTCTTGCTACGATAGTAGAACTAGAAATATTCTCTAGCACCACAGCCATCAGATCAAAAATGGGTCCTGCATCTCCAACCTGATACAATAGAAGCAGTGTGACAAAACTGCTGCAAGATACTCAATCCTAATACTTCTATAGTAATTTAGTTGCTTATAAAATCAAGTCAATTTCTATTAAAAAAACAGAGGAAAACAGTGTAGAAATTTGGTTACTCTTCTGTAAAAGTCAGAATTCAGAGGTGGCATTTTAACATTCTTTTTGAGAGATTGAGAACCAAAGACACGGGTCTCTAAAGAAAACCTCTTCAGTAGAGAGAACAGATAATAAATTGAATCTATAGACATAGAATTGAAGAAACTTTACTCGGAGAATACCCATAAAGAAGTCATGTGTCATATAAAATACCATAAAGTTTGAAACACAAACCAAAAATTTGATACATAATGTTAGCATATATGTACCTTGTTTGAAAGTTGTAATATGCACATTTCAATGGAAGATTGAAGTTTAGTATTAAACGTATACGCATCATTTCCAATGTCGGTTGCTTCAGCTGAATTTTGTAGGCATCTCCTTAAATGTTTAATGAGATCGGATATTGCACCAATCACTGCAACTGATGCTTGCTGCTTCACATTTTGTGCAACCTGTGTGGTGATGTTAATAATATCAATCTGAAGGATAGGTTGCTTGGCAACATTCTTATGATCCAAGTGCTTGACCAATATGGACAACATAAGATGGGAGTTATTTCCTGATGTTCAAAAAGTGATAATCAGCTGTTGAGAAAAATAAGGAGACTTTAATATCTAAGAAAAGCAATGAAGAATGTAACAAGAATACCTGATTCTGCTAAAAGGAATTGCAAATACATCAAAACACAGTAAGCAACCCCCTTTTCAGAAGACCAGTGGTTCTCAGTATCAAAATAATGAAAAAGTGGTTCCAAGACACGCCGCACAGTCGTTGCTTCCTTTGCCAATTTGGCTATATTATACAAGCAAACCTTTGACCAATAAGCAGGGTTCTTAGCCGTATCCCTGTGAAAGTGATGAACACACACTGTTGGGATTACCGATGTTGGATTCATACGTAATAAAGGGAGCAGGAAGAAGAGTTAGAGAAGACATACAATTTGGACTCTATCTCAAATCCTGTCGCAACATTCAACATCGAAGATGCATGGGCTTCTTCTTTAGGAAATTCTTGAACCAACTGGTTCTGAGATTGTGAATTCAGTTTCTCTACCTTGGCAAGGTTGGATTTAGATTGGAGATCCACATAGTTCTCCAAAATTGCTGATATAATCTATTCCAAAACCCGCCCACCCAACAAATAAGAAAAGGGAAGAAAAAAAAATTAGATTGACAAGAAGACATTTGGCTTCAGCCTTCAAGTGTAAACTAGCATCGAAATTCAAGACCCAAAACTAACTTTGAATTCAAGACCCAAATTATGGTTCAAATTTTGGAATAAATAAATAAAATAGAAACTAAGCTTCAAGTTCTATACAACCCTTTGCTTGAAGTCACTACAGGTATCATCAGTCAACAGACTGAAGGAATAAAAACAGGAATACAATACTCACTTTGTCAAAATCCATGGATAGATGTGAGTGCTCACCCATGAACTTCACCTGGCCAAAAAAACAAAGGACAAAATCAAAAGGCATCAAGGGAAGGCCAAGGAACCTCAAAAGGGAACTGGCATAAAGTATCATGGTAGGAACTAGGGAACTGCTAACGTGTGAAAATGATTTAATTGTATCACTATCAGTACAAAGAAGTTTAATACTGAAGAATTATAAATAAAAAATAACTAAAACTGCCAAAGATGATCTTTGTCGTTCAGTTATTTAATATTCTGTGCAGATGGAACCTTTTCATAAAAACAATCAAGGTGGGTTGATTCTTGTTTGTATTGATCAATAAAGAGAAGTTCTTACATTTATAAACTTACTACGAAAGTGCAAGAGCAAATTCAGTAAGAAAGAAGTAACAAAGGAGCATTACCATAGAAGATAGAGTTTGTAGTCCTGCTGAACGTAGAAGCAGAGCTCGTTCATCATCTCCCACTTCTTGAGCCAGTTGACATAGTTTTGGGATAAAACCCTCTAAGTTGAACATGTATGTACCATCTGTCTACTTTTAGTTCAAAGGGTTAACATCACTAAACTCGGGGTATTAAAAAAAATGTGACAACAAAATAGAAACTAAACAAACTATAAATTGCAGTATATCAAGTAGCAGGGCCTATAATGTAGACAATAACTTAAAACTGAAATCACTAATTCTACTTTCAGAAGGGTGCTAAACCACTCACAAACAGTAATGCAAGTTTTTAACACTCAAATCAGAAAGACCAAATGACCATATACCTGGAAAATAATAAAATCTACAAGAGTATTGCAACCTAAGATCCGCACTTCATCTGCTCGTGTTTGCTCAAGAAGAGTCCGAATGATCCCTAGCAAACTACTGGCAAATAGTGGTCTGCAGATTAAGAAGCATTTATTTTGAATATCATTACTCATTACAATGAAATATAGCATCTAACAACTGGAAATCAAATGAACCAAAACATTATTGTATAACGCTCAAGTAACTGGCAAATAGGAGAGGTAATTGATAATGCTTGACCCTGCCTTGGAATGCAAATATTATATTAAAAATAAAGGTATATTCATACAAAATTGTGTTATAAAAAAGGCTTCTCGTTGTATTATATACTAAGATTACTCGTCCAGAATAAGTTTATCATATAACCATCTATCCATAGTGCCATACACCCAGCATGAATGATACCAGAAGGTCCTGAACGCAAAATTCATAAATGCTAGTAAATTTAAAAAATGCTTGAGATGTAATACTCTTGTGATTACAATGTCTGAATCTTAAGATTTGGAAGGTAAATCCTTCCCTCAGCATCCCTTTTTGTTTCAACAAACTCAGTTGGGATCAAATAACAACTCGGTACAGGGAAAATGTCTGCACTTAACTTATAAGGCAAAAAACTTACATCTGCTCCCTACATGACGACAGCAATTTTCTGTATATGCACAAGATTACTTTCACTGAACCAAAGCTTTCATTACGCAGATCCTTGTAACATCTTTGCTCCAAGTTCTCTGTAATCTGACAAGGTAAAACACCACTTAAACTCAGCGTATATAAGAGATTGAATTCAATACTGAAAATGAAAAAATTCAGAGTTAAATTTATCTCATGGCGTTTGTTCAGAGTGAAATTAGGTGAAGAAATGCTGAATTATTTCTTTTAGCATGGCCTCATTAAAAATACTAAATGACCAAGTTTTCCTTTAACAGATATATTCAGCAATTGAATGAAAATGTTGACAAAAATTACAAATCAGTACTTGAGATTGCCACTAAAAATCTTGGTGATTAATATATCAGTTCTATCAAACATGTGATTAGATGGAAGCCAACCGATTTTCTACAATGATTTATTAGTTAAAGCCACTAGTAATTTATTATGAGAATGATTATCTACTGTATTTCCTCCCGCATGTCATAAATTTGTTTATTAAGTGAAACAAATAGACTACAAGTGACAAGAAACAAAGAGTAGGTTTGTACGAACATTATTACCTTGGGAATTCTCAATGGATTCTTAGAAGCATATTCGCATAGCTTTCCGATTTTCCTATCATTGAGCTCAGCAACCTGCAAAACACAGTAATCATCAAGTGAATCAAAAACTTTACTCTTTTCCATATTCTTCAGTTCAGCCAGGGGAGGGGAGACAGGAGAGGGCAAAAGGGTTAGAGGGCCTTCAGAGGTTCTAAATCATTGTTAAATCCAAACAACTAGTGCAATTTTGATCATATAGCACCCTCTAGTACAATTTCTAAACAAAAAGATAAATGTTTTTTCACATAAATCTGGACACAAACACTATATATCTATACGGTTTATCGGAAATCGTGTATCCAAATAGCACAATTGTATATAAATAGATCCCAAAACAGAGCCACGTGTAAGTTGTAGAGTCAATTCCCCCTTTTCCTCCAAAAAGGGTCATTATTATTATTATTTATTATATATTATTTATATAGAGAGGAGGAATCAAATTACACCAATAAGTTACACTAATTTTCAACCATTGATATTGATCTTTCTTTTTTTAAGAAGCTAAATTAGCCCACCCAAATTGGCACCGAAGAGAATCGAACCTGAGACCATGAAGAGGAGCACACTCCCAGGTCCCAAGCCAATACCACTAGGCCAACCCAAGTGGGTTCCGTTGATATTGATCTCATCTAGGGTCATGATATTTTCACTTTAATGGTCACGTGATATGATACAAATCCAAAGAAACATCCATCAGAAATTTCTTCTTTTGAAACCCAATTAACTTGCACACTAATTTCTCTACTTTCTACACTTAAATTCATTGGCTATGCTTTCTGCACTAAAATTCATTTGTTCCCAGCCATAAACACAGAATCAATCTGTTACAAATTGACGAAGAATGGAATCTGCATCATCCATGAGCTGCAATTAAATATTTTCTATGTACAAACAATGATGATGAGTCGGTAATAACTACTTAGGGTCATAAATTAATCAACTATCTTATAAAGTCGTATATGAAGATGCATTGTCAATCAAAAGCTATTGGATGGCTTGGGGAGCAGGCGGTGATTTTTTTCCCATGGGGAGAAGAACAATCACGGATACAACACGCCGACTAAATGTAATTAGGTTTTAAAAGAGGAAGTTTCACGATGGGTTTCTTTGCATTTGTACAATATCACGTGATCATTAAAGTGAAAATGGCATGAGTCATTGTCAACGGCTGAAAAGAGTGTAATAATTAGTGTAACGTATTGGTGTAATTTCATCCCTCCTCTTGTATATATGTATAAACGCTAAAGCATTTCATTTTATTAAAAGCAAAAGGCAATAGTATTTGAAAATCCTAACAGACAAGCAACGTACATCCTTCGCGCCATACCACAAAATAGCATTACCAATAAGTGTTAGTAAAACACTAAACCAAGATACCATCCTTCAATGCATACATTCGCACATAATTTCAAACTCAACTTAAAATCCTAAGCTATCTGACACTATCAAACTCGCAAACACATCATATAGCGAAATGAGCATGAAATTATACCTTATGACGGGGTAAGATTTCAGCGATCAACTTCTTGTAACGTTTAACGGGTTGTCTTGATCTTGCACGCAACGAAGGACAAAAAATACAGAGGTTACCGCAGGCGGGAACAACCCGCCTGGACATAACCCCCATTTTCCTATAAATTCACAGACCCTCACCTGCAAAAACAACAATTTCACTTCCTCAAAATCACATCACAGTAATAATAATTAAACAACTTCAATTTCATACAAGTTCACAAACAGAGTAAAATTCAGCTGAATAAAGAACACAGGGTTTAATGAATCAATTATGTCATAATAAAAAATAAAAAAAACAATATACTTATGAATAGTTGATAGAGAGGAATGAATGTATGAAACTTACGAATTTGATAAATTGAAATTGTTGGAATAATTGAAATTGCACCACGCGTGTTCGATCGGGATCTAAACTATATAGTTGAAAATGAAGAATTGATGAAATAATAATGAGAATTAAGGTAAGATGAAGAGAAAATGAAATAGATTGGATAAGAAATGAAAGTATATAATAAAATGAAATGAAAATGAAGAAAAAAGAAAGAATACCGTGAAAAAATGGCGATGGGGTTAGAGTTAGAATGCGAAACTCTCCCCCAGCCATGATGACGTTAATGAAATTGAATACGGTTGAAAAGGTGAGTTTTTTAGTTTCATCACCAAATTACGTATGTCAGATAATGTAATATTAGCGATAAGTAAATTTACAACATCAAACTCATGTTAATATTAGTTAAAATTAAAAAGGAGTTAAAATTATTTATAAATACTTGTTAGGCATGATTTCATTAGATACATGATTAATTAATCACTTTATTAGTTTACCTTGTTATGGGATGGTAAGTGTTTAATTTAATTCTATTTTCACTTCTTAAAAAAATTAATTAAAAAGAAATCAAAGTATCCTGCTTGAACCGCGATTAGAATGTTGTGGCATTCTTAAAATGATTTTATTTTATTTTCATCTTAGTATATACTACTAATGGCAATACTATATACTCTATGTAGTCCTTATTATAAGAAATATTTGGTTTTTTAGATTTATTGTGTAAATGATGTATCTAGTCTATATTTATAACAAAATACATTAATTATATAACGAATCTAAAATGTCAATTGTTTCTTATAATAAGAACCGGAATGAGTATGAGATTAGATAAAATTATTTGATACTCCAGTTGGATGGGATGATATCAATGGTTTGATGGTGGGAGAAACAACGATGCAAAGACCATTGGCACCGCGAATTTTGGGTTGATTGGAATAATGGGTGGATTTATCTAGGTGTAACCAAAAAAAAAAGGTAAAGAAAGGTGGATTGCAAAGGAAGGAAACTTTTTATTAACGGAAAAAAAGTAGGAAACTTCCTTCTTTCTCTTTTTACTTTTTCATGAAAATAACATGTTTAAGGGAATTAATTCATGTTCGGAGATGAGATTTGCAGAGTCATAGTGGATTATTGCAATTTGGACAAAAATTATATTCTCTCTGTCCCATAATAAATGAACCATTTGCGGAAAAAAAAATTGATTCATTTCAGTTTTAAATACAATATTAATTATTTTTTTCTACTTATAACTATAATTAATATTACTTTCACCGCATTCAATTCAATATATTCTACCTTGCATTTATGGTAAAGAGGAATACACCAATACTTAACAAGGGCACTCAAAACCATTTTTATCTCTCTTTCACTTATACATTTTTTCTTAATATATGTAAAATTAGCAAAAGGCTCACTTAAAATGGGACGGATGGAGTACTTTGAAGATTTAATAAATGTGGCTTCTTGGAAAGGAAAAACCTATCATGTATGTCCTACGGGTTCTTTGACGCAGATTAGTCATTAAGCGGTGGTGGAAACTTCGTACCAATATCATGCTAACCAAAAAATAATGTGGCTTTTTGGATGAATGTTTTGTTAGCTTATTTGAAGGGTCGTCAAATTTATGATGGTATTCTTATTACAGATGAAGTAGGGGATGATGACAATAGATTGAAGAAAGAGCTTATTCTCTTAAAAAGAAGACTTATGATTTTGTTGAATACGTGGTGGTTGATTTTGAGAAGATTTGTGATTTTGTTGAATTAGTATTTAGATGATGTTATGTTTTGAAAGCGGTTTCCAATTAGGTGGAGGAAGTTGATTACGAAATATATCAATTCAGCGTCTACCCTTGTTCTCATTAATGGTAGACATATAGATGTATTAAAACTGAGCAGATGTTTGAGACAATGTTGTCTTCTCTTAACTTTTTTTTTTCTTCCTGATTTTAGCAAAAGGTCTTTGTTCATATGTTATCAGATTGGGTCAAATCATTAGTTTAGTATTTCTCATTGCATTTTTGCGGATGACACTTTGTTTTGAGGCAAAAAAATCTATTAAAATATAAGAACAATATAAGACTGTTTTTGTTGGTAGATGAGAATGTGTCACTTTTTTGGTTGGAAGAAATGCTAGATGTTCTTAATTGTAAAATTGAATTCATCCTTTTTACTTACACGCTAATCTTTCGATTGGCGACAATCCTTGTTCTACTTAAGTTTGTCTTGTTTTTTGTTTTAGTTTACTTTCTTTCCTTTTTTTTTTTATGACTTACAGGTATCATTCATAAAATAGTTTTTTATTTTTAATTCTTTCTCCTGGAGAGCGAGGAAGTGATAACGACTCATTAGGTTTACTAGGCTAGAATTTGTCTTGATTATAATAAGGATGTTCCAAGGTGAAGAGGATTTAAGAGTTTTATATTGATCCCTTTTATGTAAATAGTGGTGGAAGTTTGGTTGATTAGTTATGCCAAGACGACTTCTGGTATAGGGTGTTGTTACACAAGTATGGGTGTAAACTGAACCAACCCAGACCAAAATCACAAAAAAACCGCATTTGGTTTGGATGTATTCGGATCACTTTTTTACTTAGTTTGGATATGTTTGCTGTTTTTATTTTATCAACCAAATCAAACCCAAACTGAACCGCAACATAAGAAAAACGTTTATTGAACCTATGTCACATAGATCAATACGCATAGAAACTCGATGAAAACTTTTATAAAATGACATATTTTTTTCTCTCATTAAGTTTCTTCTTTACTTTTCATTTAAAAATGAAAACTTTTATAAAATGAAATTTTATAGAATGAGAAATCTTGGTCTTTTACATTTCTTACATAATAGGATTATTTTTTGTCCACATTTTAAATTTTGTCTATATTGTTTTGTGAAAATAAAATTGTTAAATGAAATTTAAAATATTGTCTGAAACATTGCTGAAAATATTTTTTGTTATAGCTTTTTAACTCGATTTTAATGTTGGTAACAAAAAAATTATAGTGTCTAGAAAAATTGCACTAATCGATTCAACTCAAATCGTGTTGGTTTGATTTGGTTCGAATTTTATTTTAAAAGACAACCAAATCAAACTGCAATTTCTCTTACGGGAACGGATGTTAGCCTAAAAAACAAACCAAATAGCGATCACCCCTCGTTTGAATCACGTTCAACGGACAATATCTATGTACTATTTTGATGATAACAAAACTAACAATTTATCTACTAAATATGTCTACAATCATAAGACAAATGAAATGAAATAATAAATAATATAGTAGTCATTTCAATGGAGACATATTGTCGAAAAGCTACAGCAGAATTTTACTGATCAGCACATTGTTAATTCTTTGATGAATAAAGAAAACAAATAACAATTACAGCAAGAAGTGTTTCTGTTCCATAATTTCCTTTATTCAGTGTGAATAATTGACATAAACAAAAAAATAAAAAATCAAATGGAAGGTAAATTATCAGCACCGGAAACATGAACACCAGCACGTTGAACAGAACGGAACAAAGGAGAAACCATGGTACGATAATGCAACGGACGAGATAACTCTTCGCTAGCATCGATTTGAACGCCGGTGATGCCGATTTCTCTGAGACGGAAAGCGAGTTTCTGACCAACACGAGAAGCGATTTTGGCGTCCCAGAAACGGTGTGATCTAGGGAAGCGATTGAGGACGGAGCGGTTGTGAGAGAGAAACTCTTGTTCGGAAGAGGAAGCCATGGCTATGATGGATGAGGTTGTGGGGTTTGTTACTTGGGCGGTGATTTTCCGGCAGGAGAGGATTAGTTGGAGTACGTGGTGGTGGTGGTTTTTGGATGTTGCCATTGTTGATGATGCATAGGACGATCGTTGTTTTGTCGTTTAGGACATTGTGGTTGATGCCTGCTGCTAGTTGCTTTGCTTTGTCAAACGTTGCGTTTTGGGGAAATAGTGGAAATTCATTTGTTTATTTATTTACTATTCAAAAATAATCCCAAAACACCCAATTAAAATGCTGATATTGAATACTTTCATTTAAGTTTGTATCTCATCTATAAACAAAATAAATGTTACAATAGTGAATACTCATTGTGATTTACGTTAATAAATAAAAAAGATCGAATGTAAATATTTGTCTAAATGTAATTGTGAGACGATGTGTTTTTTACACGAAAAATAAACGTATAAAATATTTGTCACATTGAAACCGTACATGCATTGGCATTTGCTTGCTTGATGATGATGGTGTTTTTGTTTTGACCAAGATCATGAGTTTCTCTCCTATGAGTTTGTATAGTAGTTGGGGAAGCACTTGTTTACTTTATGCATTGCAATAGATGTAAGATATGCAGTTTGACAACAACGATTTTGTGGTAGATTCCAAAACAACAATAGATGTTTTTCACACTAGACTGATAAATGTTACAAAAATCGGTCATGTTATTATAGCTTGCAAGAATATCTTCTCAATTCATTTTCCGAACACTCGATGGAGTTTAATCAACAATAAGCAAAGATGGTTGCTCATGTTTTAGCTAACGAGGTCACTTTATCGACGAGTCCCAATGTCTATATACCCCATCATATTGAAACTCTTCTTATTGATGATATGTTATAACCATCTTTCTTTTTCTTTTTTAAAAAAAAAATAAATGCCTATATTTGTTTCACATTCATCAGCTTTTGGCCAAAATTAAGTTGTTATCTTTTTGGTGGCTAAAGGTAAAATATCCCAATGTTGATTTCCTACTGGTTTTGTCCATTTTCTTGTCTTTGAATTGGTTAAACATTTTTTTTTGTGTGTTTTGGTTAGTTAAAAGTGTGTTCTTAAACTTTTTTTTTTTTTGAACTTGGTTGTTCTTTTATGATACACCTTGTGCAAGAAAGAACGAGTTTTTGTTAATATATCTTACTTTTTTGGGGACAAAAATTTGTTAACAAAATTGAAAGAGATTAAAAATGATTTTTTTAATAAATCGATGTACCGCAATTGATTTTTTAATTAAATATGTTTTTGGTCCTTATAAATATGTCAACTATTTGATTTAGTCCCTTTAAAAAATTTCTCCAACTTTTAGTCCCCAAAAATTTTTCATCTTCACTTTTGATCTCTCATTTAAAGTAAAATAAAATTTTACAGAAAAATCTATCATAATATAAGAATCTCTCCAAAAGAAAAACATGAATTAAATATAATTTTTTATTTTTTGTGGTTAAATATTCATATTTAATTTATGTTGTTAAAAAGTCTAATTTTATGGGGAAATTTTTACAATATTCTACACATTTCTCAACAATTTCATTAAAAAATACAAAATTAGACTTAAAAAATAGAGAGCAAAAGTAGTAAATAAAAATTTGATAGAGACTAAAGTTAAAGGAAAATTTTAGATGAACTAAAATGAAAAATTTGTTTATTTATAGAAGAAATAAAAAAACATATTTAATGCTTGATTTTATTTTTTTTATCTTGTTTTGATAGCATAGTGACATAGTAGTGTTGCTGGGTTTGTCTACTTCCAGCTAAAACCCCCATTCAGTTGCACAAACGGTCACCTGAGCTTCTACACTTGATCGTATTCGTAATTAATAACAAACAAAGGGTTCATCAACTTTATCTTTTCCCTCTCAACTTTCTGAACTCAATTGAAATGAGCCATAGAGCATTCTTTGTTGAAAGGGAAAAAATCAATAGTGCAACTAAGTTTTAACTTGCTTGCAGGTTCTTCTTCTATTATTCGCTTTGTTTAATTCTGGTTCATAATCTTCAAGCTTGATAGGTAAACCATCTTCTTCTTCCATTTCAGAATTAATTTGTTTCTGTCTTTATTTTTGGCCCAAAAATATATAATTGAACTCATCAAGATTCTGATTTTTGTTACTATCTCATTTTTATGTACTACTACTATAAGTTTTCATTAAATGCTATTTGTATCCGATAATATTCACCCAACAATTTTGATTAAGTTCTCATTAATCTGTTTCTTTAATGCCAAATGTTAGTAATTAGTTGTTAGAAACTTCGAATATTATTTACTCTTTCTTTCAGGTTTGAGCTGAGTAGAAAAATAACACTCCAGCCTCCAGGTTATGCAATCAATTTACCGCATAGTTTAAAAGACTTGTGATGTTGTATGGAAGTGAGTATTAGGCTGCAAATGGAAGTAAATTTGTTGTTGCAAAATTGAGAATATTACAATGAGTGATTGAAAGTGCAGACAGAACAAAATAGTATTACGAAGTGATGCATTAGCAAGAAAATTAGGATAGTATTTATTGCGGAAAATATGATAGAATTTCGCCGTAAGTAATCTGGGCATGTGTCGAGATTGGAGAATATACGTAGAAGCTTCGATAGGGAGAGTAGATCAAATGTAGAATCTCACAATTGATAGAGGTTCAATTAGTCCAACAAGCTGTGGTAGTGTTGGCTTTAGTTCATTCTCTATCCACACGTGACATGTTGAACCAATGAGGGGTCCATGCTATCCTACTCAACTTTATCTTGAGCTTTGGGTAATTCTCCTACACCTCAAGGCCTCTGATTTAGAGATCCAACACCTGGGTGAGTGCCAACAAAACTCTGCAGCTCAACCTGCTCCACCGCTAGCGGAATCGGATAGTAATTCCATTGTCAAAACCATATTCCAAACCTTTCCATCTATTTCGATCATTCTTTGATATCCCTTTGACTCCTTCTGACCACCCAAATAGGCTGGATTGTGGAATATGTGGTGCCACCTGTGATAGACAGGACTCTATAAAGCATTTGCTGAAAGTAATTATGCATCTATGTTCGTATTCTCGCCTATCGGTCAATTAACTCCTTCACCACAGCTTCTAGATAAGACACGTGAACAGCCATGACAGTGTTTCAGACAGCTCCGCGCTTAGGCAGACACTCTCCAACAATAGTATTTGGCACGCTGAACCATTATCATAGACTTAAGGTGGAAAAGCATGCTAGTGATTGTATTTGTAATTGAATAGGAAAGAATTTTTGTTGGGATACACTAGTCGATCAACTGGACCCTTAACCTTCGCCTATCAGAAAACATCTGATTCTGTTGGTTTTGTATTATCTTCGACATATTAGATTTGGGTGTATTTAATTTTTTATTCTTTTTTGGTTG
>Ga0315913_1003760_pt1 | contig 18240 bp, 2 predicted proteins | sample MpolsnodulesMG_FD_207736 | JGI IMG/M metagenome (GOLD analysis project Ga0315913, IMG submission 207736) | Medicago polymorpha root nodule microbial communities from Los Angeles, California, United States - small nodules | ecosystem: Host-associated > Plants > Roots > Nodule | place: USA... | reverse complement strand
GTCACAAACTATGTTCCCCATATGTTTTGCCTACAAATAAGTTATGTCGGCCATAGGATAGTATACAAACACTCACCTTAACTTTCTGATTTATTAATTAATCATTACATAACTTCCTTTTCCCTCTCCCTCTCGTGAGTACCTTTGACCGAGACCCAAATTAAAAGGCATGAAGTACCTATATGTCTTAACTAGCAACAAAACCCACTATTTGATTGCTTTATTTTTTTATGTTACTTAAAATGATGAAAGGATTAGAGTAATTTTGCCTTTTGGAGATGCAAACAAAGAACTCGTGGATCAAGTTAATTAACAAATTGTGCTTATATCTATTTATGGAATCTATCCCACACTTCTTTTCTAATTACAGCACAGTCGGAATTATTTTGTTAATTAATATTGTGATAATCATGCTTTGATGAAGCCTCACGTGCTTTGCTGACTACAGTGCCCCGACCGGCGGTGAAGCATGCGGTTGAATTTCATGCCTAGATCTTGTCTTCTTCTATCTTCTATCTGTATTATCTTTTCTTTCTTGCTATCTCTTCTCCAGTTCATACACATGTTCTTTTTTTGAGGAAAGTTCATACACTAATGTTAATAAGTGTTTTTTAATAGAAAAAATGACGAAGTGATTATAAATTCACATACATAAATGGAGGTGTTGGGTTGAACCCCGATCATAACATTTGACCTAACAATTTTGATATTTGTTTAGAACTTATGGACGTTAATAATTATCTTTGGGTTATTATTATTTTAGAAAATATTAACAAGTACACTGAAAATATTTATTGTCTTAACCTTTGTTTTAATTTTGTCATTGATTATTATTACTAGTAAATCAAAGTGTGTTTTTTGTCAATTTGAAGGATCAAGCTCACAACTTCTCTATTGTTAACAAAAATTACAAACTTTTTTCTAACACAAGGTATCAACACACACAACTGTAAAGAAGAACTCATCGTTCAAGATAATTGACATCCAATATTTTTACGAGCACGCCTGTCATGAATCGAAAACTTAATAATCAAGAGACCAAAACATACTTATGTTACACTATCGATAGATTACAGACCTTTCTTAAGCCAAATAAATGCACTCCTAAAGTTTGGACCTTGACAAAATATATTCATAATCTTAACTATTTTAAGGGTCTTCCTAAAAAAATAGAAAATAATTTAAGGGTTTTGCTAACAAATAAATACTCCCAAAGTATTGTTTAAGGAACCTAAATTTTAAAATTATTCCTTTAAAAAGTTAAACATTTCAATGCACTAAATATATATATTTTTATACAAATTTACCTTTTGAAATCTTTAAAAAGTGCTCTAAAGCATCCGTTAGCATTTCCTTTGTTTTTTTTTTTTTGGTACAAAGCATTTCCTTTGTTTTAAAAAGAAGCAAACCATAAGTGACCCAAGTTATGGGTTTATGGATTAAATTGAATTTATTTTTTCAGGCACCAAATTGAGTCACAATTTTCTTTTTTCCAGAAGCCAGAAATTGTCTCCACCCAATAAAAAGGATAGATCTAGTGGCGATTGAGAACTGATAATCAATAGTGGCTTTGTAGTTGTGTCTCTACTAGTATTTGTTTGCACAAAGTGTTCCGTGCACAAATTATACAAAATTTAAGGCAGCTCATTCCTGCTGAAGAGAAGAGTTAGTACAACAAAAGAAAAATGACCGTTTCTTTTCCATCCCATGAGGTTTTCACGCGTCATGTGGAGTTCAGATTATAGAATCCAAACATTATAAATACCCCATAAAAACCTCTGAAACACGTTGAAACATTTTGGATTTTAGAATCCAAATAGGGCGTGCAAGAAACCTATAAAGTGGAAAAAAATAATGGCCAAGAAAAATGAATAATTGTTCGCGAAATTTGTTGTTCACACATGTTGTTTGGTTGAAACACACTAGTAAAATATTGAAATACCCCTTCGATGGTTAATTACCGCGGAAAAGAACCGGCGGTAGTTAAATGCCGCGGAAAACTTCAGCAGTTAACTACCGTGGAACTTCGGCTGTTAACTACTGCGAAAACCTGAAATCAGTGAAAACTGGAAAATAGAGACTAGTGGCAGTGTAACAGTTTTTGTAGCTGACGGCACTAATATATCTTTCTCATTTGATGCCAGTTCCAAATTTAATTAAGCATACAACATTAAAGAACGAGATTTTACAGTGTTAGGCCACATGATCACTCCATGTTGTATTCAAGTGTATCTAATATATCTTTCTCATTTGATTCCAGTTCCAAATGAAATTAAGTATACAGCATTAAAGAATGAGATTATACTCCTTTAGGCTGCAAGATCACTCCCTGCTGCATCTATACATAATTGATAATCTCAGTAAATCTATACAGAATCTCAATATTGAGTTGAATTACTCGAAGCCTTGTACTGGTTTATTTTTCCTATTTTCATTTCATATATTCATATATACTCAATTCAAATTCAATTACCCATGAATATAGAATTGATAATCTCAGGTTTCCAATTTTTCCTATTTTCCAGTTTTCACTGATTTCAGGTTTTCGAGGCAGTTAATTGTCGAAGTTCCGCGGGAGTTAACTGGTTAACTGCCGAAAGGGTATTTTGGTATTTTACTGGTGTGTTTCAGCTTAAGCACATATGTGAACAACAATTTTCATGGTTCACATTCTATTTTCTTGTCTCCATGACCAAGCAAGTGGCCCATAAACAAAAGTGCAGATAAGTTTACAGAAGACTATTACTTTTCCCACCCTATGGCAGTATCACGCACCACCTTGTAAAATTTTCAAAAATACCCCTTTGCAGTTCGGATTTCATAATCCGGACGAGTTCGGATTTCATAATCCGAACTATGCTTATGTATAATCAGCAATCATAATCTCTTCTATTTCAGCAATTTTGAATTTTGCTTTTAAAAACAACCAAAAAAAGGGTCTATTCATGTCAAATAAAATCATTAAAACACAAGGATGAGAGTTAGGAAGGTTAATATTGTTCTTAAAATGACTATCCATGTTACAAACATGTTCAGAATTGGTGCTGGTGCTGTCTGGATTACGTAATCCGAACAACATTAGCACCCTGAAAAAAAGGGTCTGAACGATGGAATTTTGGATTTTGAGGACAAAGTCCCGTAAGAAGTCCATTATAAGGGAGTGTTGATCATAAAAACACAAGGATGAAAGTTAGGAAGATTAATATTGGCCTTAAAATGACTATCTATGTTACAAACATGTTCAGAATTGGTGCTGGTGTTGTCCGGATTACAACCATGTTCGGATTCTATGATTCGAAAAAATCAGATAGCGCCCCCTATTTTTTTGAGATTTTCGGATTACAAAATCCGAATTGGTGAAAAATTCATTTTTTTTCAACCTATAACAAAGGAAAACACTAGTTCGGATTTTAAAATTCGAAAATCTCAAAGGCACTTTTGAAAAGAAAAAAAAATAGGACGCGCGAGAAATAGATAGGGTGGGAAAAGTAATAGTCTCAACATAATGTATAATTTACAAAAACACGAAGACCGAATAAAACGTCCAAGAGAATATTCCTAGTGAACTTCTCTTCCCACCCCATGTCTCTAATTTGCCCTGAAAAATATATGAAAATGCTGCCCCATTTTGGGATTTTAGTTTTTCTGCTATTCAAAAATGGAGAAAATTAGTGATAGTCATTTTAAATGTTATGTTCGAATTATAGAATTTAAACAAAAATCATTTTTACATGTTTGATTTTAAATTTTGAATGCTCTATTTGCATGTTTCGAACTCCTATTGTACCTAAATGCGCAATTTCATAAAAAAAATCTCATAATTTGCTACGCACAAGAGAGGTTTAAAGCATGTAAAAAGGGTGCTTGGATTCTAAAATCCAAAGTGTGCGTATAAAGACTTTTGATTTGTTTAAAAAAATTGAATTTATTTGCAAACTTGTTTGAATACTAAAGCTAAATTTGTAGTACAAGAAGACGGAGGAAGAATATGAGAACAACCTCAAATTCGAATTGATCAAGAGTTATGGAATACAATATGATAGAGCAGCATAAGGTGAAATACATGACAATGAAGATCTAGAAAGTGAAAACAATCTCATTTTTAAACTGATGTGAAATGCAAGTTGATGTGTAACAATACACTCTGGTTAATGAATCATACTAACCATAACAACATAATTGTCCCCCAAACAGAAAATTTTAAACAAAATGGAAGAAGGAAAGAAGTAGAGTTGAGATATGCGTAGACCGGAGTACGAATCCTATATTCTTTCTTTACTTGAGTTAATTTCTAAACACTAGACTATTTGACAAAAAACAATAATCTCCTTCTCACCCGCTTCAATTTTTTAAACATTTGCTTGTATAATATTATAACACGGACTAACATTTGAAGTTTACGCGTGACAAGATATTTGAACGTATTGCTTAAAAAAAGACATTTGCATGTATTGTATGTGCATGTACGAGCTTTGTAATGATTTGCTCATACAATTATACTCTATCTGTTTCAAAATACATGTCCATTTTGGAGAAATTGCATTAACCAAGATGCCAAATAAATTTTGTTATTTTTGATGAAATTATATGTGTGTTTTCTATAATACCCTTAACCATTTATTATTTCATTCTATTTTTTTTTTCTGCAATAAATATGCAAGGGTATTATTGACAAGACAATAATTAATGTTGCATTGAAACTTGAAAGTGACAAGTAGTGTGAAACAAAATTATTCTCAAAAATGGAAATGTATATTGAAATTACTTTAAGTTTAAAGAATTCATTCAAAATATTTTTTTGTGACGTGTTATTGTGAACAAGACAAGAAGGATAAGGCTGTCAAAAGAAAAAAAGACAAGAAGGATAAGAAAAATGATAAATTGATAATGACAATACTGCAAGCAATGAAGCAACAATGACTACATATCATCAAGCTAAGGCAACTTCACGTGAATCCATAATTGATGTTTGCATCAAGAAACTTAACGGATTGGCTCAATTGTCATGATCTTAGTATATTTTTTGGCTCTATTCCTATTACTTACACTTACCAAAAATGCTGACAACTAATTACATTTGTTAAGAGATCAAATAGAGCATTAAACTTTTGGAAAATGCTAAGGGCACTAGTTTTTAACGTAAATTTTTTGGTTTTTATTTTCTTAATTAGTGTTATGAGGCACTAGTTAGTATGATCCTAACAAATTTTAAGTTGTGTATTTAGTATTTTAAAAGTTTAAAAAAAATGTTCTTTTCAAGATAAAGTTTTTCTTTAAGGGGATAAAAGCTTTCTTTTTTTGAATTATTAACAAGTATCTTAGAACTATCGTTAACTGCCCTGTTACTTATAGTTATAAAAGTTGTAACATGTCCCTCAACCGGTTAGATCATAATTCATGATTGACATTTTTAAATGTACACTTCAATCAGGTCGTATCTCCCAATCATATTTTTCAAAAAATGTAAACATATTTTGAGAGGTATGTTGAACAATCATCCATATTTTCATGGGATTATTGATTGGTGAGAAGGTACATTGAATAACCCTACGGTGTAGGATTTTAGAGTGCTCCTTCAAACAAAAGTGCATCACATAGGCTTAAAGAACAATTATAAAATTAATACTTCACTTGTGAGTTCGAGTAGTAAAACTACTAGTTTATGGATAATGTACTAGGTAGATGATTTGTTAGACAAGACAAAAGGCAATTTTTTGGTGTTCGCAAGCAGCACATACATATTTAGGATTTTCTTATAGTTATCTCTGTTGATGGGTTAGGTCAGTATATGTCACCAATAGAGTACATCAATTACTCAATTATCATCTAACATCGTCTTATTATTCAATTATTTCCTATTGATGAGTTGTGTCATGTTTGCAGTAAGGCGTGCCTGGATATCTTTGAAGAACATGCAGTTCACTGTTAGAAGCTTCCCGACTTCAAATACAAACATGACATTGTAATTTGTAAGGAGGCACAAATGAAATTCTTGTCTACCCCACTTAATGGAAGATCGACACTTAGGCCAGCATATGTTATGGTGTACGGATGGGTAGGAGGAAAAAATGCACATGTGTGTTTGGCTAGGTTTTACCACTTGTGGGGCTTTTATGAAGGGACAAAGAGCCCTCAAAACCGTGTCAAACAAAATGGTCAAACATGAAAAAGCATTTTCTTACAATCAACATGTTTTTCTACCATTTACGTTTGACATTTTTGCTTCCTAGCGTCAAATGTTGTTGCCCGTCTACATAAAGTTCAAAGGGTCATACATAGCAATATTATGTCCCATAGGTCCAAAAAAGTTGTGTTTACGAGGGTTAATTTTGTCATTCAAAAAGGTTTAACGACGCAACTTATTGTTCGTTTGCCCTTCACTCACGTGTAATTTTCTGTATATATGTAAATAAAGGAAACATAAAATAAATAAAAAATGTTGCAATATAATCTGTTTCTTTGTATTTCCTCATAAAAGTTTTCATAAACAATCATCTATTTGGTTTTGTTTTTATTGGTTTTCAATTTTGGCTAGTGTATATAATATCTTGTTTTTTTATTTTTAAGAGAATTTATTTGTTACAAAAAAAAAAGCGATATCTATTCATTAAAGTTGATAAAGTGCATCAATACAATATAACTTCAAATAGTTGAAAACAAAAAGGACGATCAAAGAATTTTTTAGAGGGACTAAAACAAAAAATTGACATATTTATAGATAGCAAAAACATATTTAACCTTTAGTATATACTACCCAATTTCATAAAACAAAGAGAGAAAATTAATTTATAAATGAAAGATAGATATAATCAGTTTCCAAGAAATAATGATTTTCTTTTTTCATAAAATAAATCATGATGCATCAATCCCATTTACTGTGATAATAAATCATGATGCATCAATCCCATTTACTGTGATAAAATTTGACCATTGATTGTGGCTTTACACTATCAAAGTTTTATCTTTGAAATAGTGGCGGAATTTCACATCATTTATATTTTTTTTTGTTACGTTCTCATAATTTATATGAGAGAGTTAAAATAAACTAAAAAAATGTCTTAATATAGAAATAAACTATTTACATACAATATTTAAGGAAGGAAAGCGCAATTAAAATCTTAAATTTTACATGATAGTTTAAGCAAGAAAACCTTTATGCTGTGAGATGTATCAAATCAAATTAAATTACAAATTTCTTGTTTCCTATAGATTCTCTTCACTTGAATTAATCTTATTCAAGACCCTATTTTTTGTTTCATATCTTAACTTGAATTATACACATCTCCATTGAATTTTCACAACACAGTCTCATTTTTTGTACACTTCATTTTTTCAAGGATATGTCTCTGTGAAGTATCTTATAAGTAGCCGTGTGTATCTGTCGAGTATCTTATAAATATCTAATAAAATATATATTTTAAATTAAAATAATTAATTCCGATACTCAGTGAATACGTATCCGAGAGTATCCGCGGAGTATCGGTATCCGATACGGATACGTTTCCATTTTGAAGTATCCGGGCTTCATAGGTTGTTCTTCTACGTAGGGAATTGGCTGTGTTTAATTGTGCCTATCTGCATCATTGTAAAATTATAAGTAATATTATAATAACTAGTACAATCAACAACAGTAAAAAAAACTATGATGGTGGGTTTTAATTAAATTTGTATAAAGTGTTACAATATTAACAAGCATTATATGTAACCTATTTGCGTTGATTCGACGATGTTAACTTGAGACATTAGAGTGTGTTCCTCTTAAAGTCTTAAGTTCGATTTTCTCCTGTGTTGGTTTTGGTGAGTTAGTTTGACTTCTTCAAACAAAACAAACATTATATGTAGTGAAATGTAGCAAGTGTGAGTTAGAAATCCTACATTACAAAATAAAGACCGAACAACATATAAGTGAGAAGATCCATAGCCTTAATACTTTAATGTTTTGGGTAAAAATGTAGTGTCTGACTCATTTGTGTGGTTACTCTTAGCCTAATACGAATGATCTTTGGGTTCTCATCGTGATACAAGAGTGGTATCAAAATCGATGGTTTAACTAAGGGACATACTTGTTGTATCAAAACTCTTTGTGGTCAGGCGGCGTGTCCCATTGAATGAAGCGACAACGACAATCGACGATGCAAATATAAGTATATGTAGATGAAAAAGTTTTCATTTGAAAGAATGCATAGTAAATCTATATGGACTCACACTTGATCGACAATTTGTTATGTAGCACGCGTGAGTTTTAAAAAATTTATGCTTAAAAGTATGAATGTTAAATAACATATAAATGAGATGATTCATAATACAAGTGTCATCCGAACTACCCTGGTGACACAAATAAATTATTACGATTCATTCATTTACTCAAGGATTGAATTATAATCCCAATCTATTGCTGTTTGGCCGGGTTGCAAACAAATGACTATTCAGCATATGAAGTCATGCCCTGCCTCAGTCACGGAAAGGAAAGAGGAGAAAAAGTATGTGGAGACAAAAGAGAGTAGCTGGAATTCAACTAACTATTTTTTGTATTTGGACTATTTTATCGCAACATATTCAACTGCATTAAACCACAAATGCACCAACAAAAGAGAGTACTCGTGTAGACCAATTGTTTTTTCTTTTCTTTTTATGTAGGTGCCAACTCCAAGGCCTAGCCTTAAACAAACAAACAATAAATAAATAATTTTGGCCTACTCATTTTATGGCTCTTGTTGGCTGCCTTGCCGTCAAGAACTCGAATTTTTGAGTAGTTAGCACATTCACAATAGTAGGAAATTAACAAGGGTCTTTAAATTGATCTAATTAGTACATGCCATTTATTTATAATTCATAAAAGAATAAAAGTATTTATTAAGAACTCAATGTCTAAACTAAAAAAAAGTTTTAAAATAAGTTCACTAATATGTATTTTAACATGTGCATTTAAAAAATAAAAAAGAAATTGAAAAGAGAATTAATGTCATCAAGTTGAGATGGTGGAATCAATTTTTATAGACTTTATTTTTTAGGGTTAAATAAGTTTTTCGTCCTTATAAATATAGTGAATTTTGATTTTAGTCCGTAAAAAATTAAACTGAATGTTTTCATCCTCACAAATTTTTTTATTTTGTTTTTCGTCTTTAATGGCCATTTTATGTTCATATAAATGGCAAAATTATAACTCTTTTATGTTCATATTGTATCCATGTTATGTCCGTTTATTATATTCGACATTTATATATTCATATTTTGTTCAAAAAATGTCAAAAACACGTCAAAGTTATATCTTTTAAGGACGAAAAACAAAATAATTTTATTTATGAGAATGAAAACATTCAGTTTAATTTTATAGGGACTAAAATCAAAATTCGTTATATTTATAGGAACGAAAAACTTATTTAACCCTATTTTCTATTTTAATTATGAGACCCATTAGTTGCTGAAAAGATGAAGTTCATATATGACTCTGATAACCCCAATGGGTATCCACTTTTTTCTTCCTAAAATAAATGTATTTAATAGATCGAAGTCCTCGTAAAGTAAATGACTTTCCATTGGAGGTAGAGACACACTTGGTTGGATACACACCCAAATAAAAATATGAGTCATGTTAACCAGTGTCTCGTCCCCGGAACATTGGTTAAGGAATCAAATATAGTAATATTTGCATTGATAATTGTGTAATCAATGCATTAAAAACTTAAAATGTATCTTTTTTGATTTAGAATTTCTTCTTTAGCATCCTTAACTCGGGACCACTGGCTAAAAATATTTAGGCACACACAAAACTAAGAAAAAATTTAAAAGAAAATAAATTTCAAATATATATCAGTTAGTATGACTAAATACTTTCTATTTAATTTTGTTAATTTTATGCAAATATGTTCGAATACCAGTATTTATTTGAGGCAGTGGCCATCAAAGATTGTGCAAAGAAATAGTACAAAGTATGTTGGCGCACGACAGTTAGTTAATATTGCGAAAGGCGAAAGCAGTGGCATGACAGTTACGCTGAATTGAAAAGCTAGCTCCTAGCCTCCTAGAGCTTATAGAAAGGAAGTAGTACTATTGGTTTGTAACCAGTACTAGTACTAGCTAGCCAGGGGGATTTTTAGATGCTACTAACCGGTATTTTACTCCCTCTCTCCCAGTTTAATTAAGCCAACGGGTCATTTCATATGGATTAAGAAAAATGTACAAATGAAACTGAGAGAAAATTACTCCATCTGTTCCTTTTTAATTATCACTTTTAAAGAAAAATTTTGTTTCAATTTAACTGTCACTTTCAAAGTTCAATGCAACATTAAATGTTGTTTTACTAATATTACCCTTAGATATTTATTACAAAGAGAAACATATGAAATGAAATATTAAATTAATAAAGTCATTATAGTAAAAGTAAAAACAATTGTATCAAAAGTAGTAACATTTATTGATTGTCTTGATTTGTGTAAAATGTCAAAAAGTGATAATTAAAAAGGAACAGAGGTAGTATTTTTGATTGTTTTTGTCAAGTATCAGTGCATTCTTCTTTATCATAAATGTAAAGTAGAATATATTGAATTGAGAGTGTTGAAAGTAGTATTAATTAGAGTTATAATTGACAAAAAGTAATTAATGTTGTATTGAAAAGTGAAATGGGTCAAGATTCTTGAGACAATATTTTTTTACAAATGATTCAGTTATTATGGGACGGAGGGAGTATTTCATAATTCATATGACTAAAGCATGAGTACCGAGGAGTAACAGTTTTTTATTATCAACTTTGTTTCATCGTTTATATAAAGGTTAAATATGTCTATAATCTATGTAAATATATCAACTTTTCATTTTAATCTCTCTAAAAATTTCTTTCAACTTTTAGTCTCTATAAAATTTTCAATAACTACTTTTGGTTCTTATTTTTAAGTTAATTTTTGTATTTTTTTTAATGAAATTATGCAGAAATGTGTAGAACATTGTAAAAATCTTTTTTAAAAAAAAGAATTTTTTAACAAAACATAAATTAAATATAGATTTTTAACCGTAAAAAATATTAAAATTAATATTTAATTCATGTTTTGTTAAAAAATTCAAATTTTTGTAGGAAAGATTCTAATAATATTACAATTTTTTCTGCAAAATATTATTAAAAAATATGAATTTTACATATGAGTTTATTTTAAAAGAATGACCAAAAGTAAAGATGGAAAACGTTTGGGGACTAAAAGTTGAAGAATTTTTTTAGAGGAACTAAAAAAAATTAACATATTTATAGGGACCAAAAACATATTTAACCCTTTATATAATACCCTCGCCGTTTTAAAATAATTGACTTTGTTTTATTATTTTGACCATATAGTAATATAATTTGACCATCTTTTTTTATAAAGAAAAATAGTAACATATATAATCTTGTTGAATTTGTCTTGATTGTTATTTTTTAAAATATTAAAAAATATATATATAATTTTTGCTAATAATCCTTGTCATGTTGCATCCTTGGTATTGTGGAAAATTGCAGTTAAATAGCCGCATTTAAAGCAACCCTGGACACGCATACATAAAAAAAACCTTGATGTACCAGAAAACCTCGAGGAAGAGACCACGACAAATAAATTAATCCACAACAAAATCATAAATAATTAAAAATATTAAAGGTCAAAATTATGTATTAACACGTATGACAATCAACTAGATCAATTATTTTGGTATGGAAAGAGTAATAGTTAAAAAACCTGTAATATATTTAGAAAATTTAAATTGAGTAAAAATTATTTTAGTCTTTAAAATGATAAGATTGTTTAACTTACTGTATGTTTGATATCACGTCAAATTTGTCAAGATAAATCACCGTAATTTTACAAAAGCTATAATGTGTAGCTTCTGCATAATCTTAGACTTTGTTTGCGAGTTTGGAGGGGAAGGGAAGGGAAGAGTTTGAGGGGTGGAAAATATGAGGGAGAATGGAGAAATCTTTCAAAAATTTTAAAAGAGTAGTTTTTTAGAGAATGATAAATTAATGTATATGATTACATATTTTTTTATTTTAAAAATAATATAACAACATAGATTAAATTTGAAGATTTCATATAAACCCTCCAAAATCCCCCAAAACCTTCCTCCAATACAATTTTTTAGTTCTCCCAAATGAGGAGGATTTAGTATTATGAAGAAAAGTTAACTTCCCAAAGCCCCTCCCTCCCGTTTTCCTCTATTTCTTCCACTTGCTCATTCCTTTTTTCCCAAGCCTTCCCCTTCATTCCCCTCCAAACTCGCAAACAAAGCCTTAGTGGCGCACCATAACTTTGGCAAAACCTGTAATTTATCTAGTATCTTACAATGACTAGGCCGAGCATAACTCGTGAGCGACAAAAACTAAGCTAATTCATGCATGCCCATGTTTGTTTAAGGATTTGGCTTTTCTTTCCTTGCTCTTCTGAAATTGTACCTACTTGGTTTTAGTGATGCATATTTAGTTGGATGTATTGACATTGGACGTTCAACTTCAAGCCATTGTTTTCTTTATTGAGTGTTAGTTTCGTGGAGGTCAAGAAACATCAAACAATGTCTTGCTCTTCTGCTGAGGCAAAGTATAGAGCTTTAGTATCCACAACTAGAGAACTTCAATGGATTTTCTTTCTTCTTCAAGATTTGGGTCAGCAACCTATGACACTGAGTGCATGGTACATTTTTGCATCTTCCATGAGCGAAACGAGCACCTTGACACAGTGAATGTCGTCTTGTGTGAGATCAGAAGGCTCAAGATGGCCTCGTGTGTTTGTTTCTCGCTTCCTCTTAAAAATAAGTGGTCAATGTTTTCGCAAAACCTTTATGTCCCTGTCATTTTTCATGACTATATTTCCAAGCTTGGTGAACATATACCACCCTCCCTCGAGGGATATAAGAATTTGAAGATATACTTAACTTTCTTTCCTTACTGGCTAATTGTTTCCTAGGTCTACATTGCCTTGTTTAGTTAGTTTTTTTTTTAGTGCGAACCATTTGGTTTCTAGATAAGGGGACCTAGTAATTTAGAGTTCGATCAGAAGGTAATAGGGTCAGTCATGCGCAAATGCAACAAGGCCTTCTGTGCAGGGCCTCAAACTTAGAGGGGCCTCGCAATTTTAAAAAAAGCTTATACCTACAGACAAAATCTGTCACTAAATGTCTTTTTTCCGTAGGTAAAAGTCTAAAATACAAGGCAATGTAAATGTCTATTTGTGTGTAAGTAAAAGTTATATTTTAACCATTGCTCATATATTTAACTACAACGGAGATGTTTGTAACTATAAGTGGTATTGAAATTTTTTCAATACATTTTAAATGAAAATTGTCAAAATTACAACGAAGCTTTAGAATTGTCAGAGAAGAAGACCCTAAAAGGTAACTAAAGTATAATAAGAAATGTTTCATCCGTAAATCGAATTCAAAATATTCAGAGCAATCCGTCTCTACGTAGTGTTTCTTAATTAGTTGATACCATTTCTTTTACTTGTTAATAGTTTTTGCTTAGCTATCCCTGACTTGGTTAGGACAAGCTATCGTGTCAACTTGTATATATAGCTCAAAATGGTATTCTTCACATTTCATTCAATGAATCGCCAAATTTGATATCCAAAGTTTATGATCACCGTGCATTTTGAGAATGTTGATTACAATTTGCAAGAAAAAATTATAACCAAGAATGTTTCAATTTTTTTGTTTTCATTTGAATATATGGCTGGCTCCATATATGGCTGGTCAAGGTAGTCTCAATTTCTCAAAGGAAATAGTTGAGAGATCCTGCCTATTTCTTTTGTCTTGTTCTGTAAGTTTTCTCATAAAAACTAAAAAGATACAAAAAAAATAGTGTTAATCAAGGAGAAGGAAGCATGTCAAAATTGTGATAATGTAGAATATACTTTGGACCTACTAGCAGCATATGCTACTCAACTGTATGCGATTTTTAAATAGAAAATAAGAGAAGGACGTGAGTCACACGTACTAAGTGAGAAGACGATATTAATCACCCATTTACAAAGGAACCATGTGATATGTTGATAATTGTATTTACAAATATTGACAAGCAAGCCAGAAACAAATCATATTAATTATGATTCAACTAAGTTACTGTTCAGAAAAAATTATTCAACTCAATTATTTTATTTTTCTCGACAAAAAAACTCAATCATCTTATTAAATCACAATAATAATAATAATCATTTACTCCTAATTTACAAACATTGTTGCAGATAACTCATCTTTTGGTCTAATTGTTTTATCATAATTATCTGAACGAGTTCATTTAATTACTTTAAAATAAGGAATTCAATGATAATTTATAATTATATTCGTGTCATAATTGATAACGAGAAGGACCACCCAAAAAATATGAGTGAAACAAGGTCAAGGACCACCAAGATTATAATAATTGTTGGTGAACGATGGCCACTAATAGAAAATTCTTTGTTGAAAAGCCACCCAATAATAGAGATAATTAATTAGTACAATATCACTAATGATTCCCAATTGTACACATAGCTATAAACAAACAAAGTAGTAATTCCCTTCATACGAAACATATATATCTTCTTCAGTCCAAAATTATTGACGTTGATATTATTATTTTCTTAACTATTGGTATTTTAAAAATCAAATGTTTAATCATTCATTTCGATTTGAACTCAGGGTCTTTAACATTTTATCTTAGTTCAAAATAGTTGAGTTACTCAACCCTCGAATGGACCTATAAAATGCAAGCACATATTTAAAATTTGTTCATTACTCAAAACTATTTCTTAGTTTTTGCAAAACAACCTGAAAAATACATGTAGTAGTACGCATTATATACTGTCCTTAAACTTAATTCATTGTGGATTAACAATATGATTGACACAATCAGACAAAAGGATACTAGTAGTCTAGTACTATAGTATTTATTTAAGTGATTATTAATTAGTACCGTTCAATCTCCAACTACTATATTAGAAGAAGGGAAATGTCTAGAAATCTAAAAGGGAAATTTTTTTCTTAACAATAGTATAGTATATTCAACACGTTAAAACTTTAAAAAAAAATCTGTAATTTTAAATCTTTAATCAGTGCCATTAAAGAACTCGTTAGCATGATTGTTGGAAAAAATATGTCTTCATTTAGATTAAAATTAAGGGTTTGTCTAACATGTGCAACATTACACATGTTAAAACAACTAATAGTAGTAAATTATTTTTGAAAAACAACAATTATTTATTCAAAAGTTTTATATTTAACATTAAAAACAACTAATATGTATAAGTTTCAATACAAAATTTCTATTTTAAACTTCCTAACATGTGCAAATTTGCGAATGATAAAAAAATCCTAAAATTAAATGGATGTTAGTTACATGCATCGTGAGATTAGTTTCTACTATACTTTGGTTTTTTTGTGTGGATATAAGCACATGGAACACATTTAATTTACGACACCTTAGTTACTTGGGAGTAGCTTACTGTACTTCTTAATTATATATCGTGCATTAGATGCATATAACTACACAACAAAGATATTAAAACCCGGATCTGGAAACATAAGGACTTCCCTTGGACAGATATATAACATGTTAATCTCATTTTATATCTTTGATACTTTTGCATGAAATTAATTTGGGAGAGTTGGACAACCTAACCCTTAATAAAATTTTACCGGTATATATAAGTCTCATTCAATTGAAAAAAGCCCCACTACCACATGCAAACAAGTCTTCCAGCTCTTCCATCCCATCATATCCATATTTTTCATTTCGTCGGCGGCCTCTTGCTGCACCTCCTTATCCCTAGCATAATGTCCTTTTCATTTCAATATAATATAATGTACTTTATCTTTTCGTTTTCCTTTGGACCATTCAAAGATCGTTACCAATAAGATATCAATTTGATGGTTTTGTAACTATAACTCACTTGATAGCTACAATGATGATATTATACGAAGGTTAGAGTTTGAATCCAAACTTCTCACTTTTCATATTTAAACCGTGCGAGTTCCGATCACCGAACTATGATAAAAAGAAAATATGAATGTCATATAGTGTAATTATTAAATTATAATTTACATATTCTTTGAAAAAAATAAAAAAAATCTAGTACTAGTACACGTTACCATAGAGACCAGCGTTGTCAATTTATTTCTTATTGGTGAAATGTTCATATAATCATTAAATTGTAGTCTATTATTCACACACAGCACAACAACCGCAACAATGATTTATTTATCAACAAAAAAAAATTATCAAAATAATTTCTCAAGGAGTGTACATATGTTTGTAAAAAAAATCAAAATGCATCTCTTTTAAATGCTTGCCAAAACTTTGTGAAAAAAACAAAAGAAAGCTTGCCAAAACTATCTCATTTGTTAGGTAAAATGGTAATATTAAATGTTCTACATGATTATAAGGTCACAGGATCAAATATAACATCTGATCGTTTTTTGCATATTTTTATTTGCGCTTTATTAAAGAATAAAATGCATCACTCAAGTTTCAAATACAGGACCTTGTCCTCTCAAAACCAACAAGATACAGAACGTTAATCATGATTAAAAAAAAAATTTAAAAAAAAAACATAAGTTTCAACACCACATCATCATATTACTTTTGATGAACATTGATCAATATATATGTTAATCTATGTATAGACTTCTACCAAAAAAAAAATCTACGTATATACTTAATTGCAAATTTATTACCTTTATCACAAAAACAAGTAAATACAGTACATTAGTAATTAACTGTTTTCTCCCCTCAAATAAATTGGTTAAGTTCTACTCTATGCACACAAAAATTGATATAGGTTAATGAAAAGTCAATAATGAGTCGATAATTAGCGTTTTTTTATATAATATTTGAATTTATTTTATTTAGATTTAATATGTTTTTATTTTCTTTTTAGAGCTATTTTACTTCAATTGCAAGTTATTTTATTTTAGGAACAAATAATTCAAAGATTGCGTCTTGGAGCAAAAGAAAGGTGATTTGGAGCCGATTCGTGCCTAAAATATGAAGATTCTGGACAATTTTATCAGGCATGGCCGTACCCAGCAATGGCATGGCCGTGCCTGCAAGCTTCCAAGCCAGAATACAAGTCAGAAACACAGGCACGTGTAACAGCCCATTTTTCGCTAGATTTATTTTATCATTTAATTACGCGTGTTTATATGTGCTTATATGTGATTAATTGCCTATGTGTGTATTTTGGGTTAGGATTAGTGGATTTCTATGTTAGAAGGGTATTATAGTCATTTTAGACTCAGGGGGTATTTTGGTCATTTTGTGAGCAAGGGTAAATTAGTAATTTCATGGTGAGGGTTATTTTTAGTGTCTCAAGTGAGAACCATTATTTTTACTAAGTTACTATTCGGTAGTGGTAATTAGTTTTGAATCGGTAATTATTCGATAACTTTTAATAGTTAGTGGATAGAAACTTTGGGAGTTAGTTTATAAGTGTTGTGAGCCCATTAAGACATTAAGAGGGTTAAACCCAATTGTGTAGAGACTATATAAGCATTAGTCATTAAAGAAAATAGGGTTACATAATCATTTCATAAGTTTTGAGAGAGGTAGAGAGAGAAGGTGCTAGAAGAGAAGAAAAGGGTTTTGAAGAGAGAAAAACAAAGAGTGCAAGAAAAGGGTAGAGAATCAAGGGATTGTAGCTAAAGTGAAGCCTTAGTTTAGAATTGTGAAGATTTGAGGTAAGGGGGCTAGTTTTCATTCATAATCTCTTTGTACAATTTCTTTTCTACTCCATAAGTGCTTATTTGTATAAAGTGATTATTATGATTTTAATTGATGAAATTCGTGCTTATGTTTTGATGCAATGTTTGGATATGTGAATTTGATGTTAATTAAGTTGTTGATGATGAATTTACATGCTCAAGTTATGTATATATGTATACTTGTGTTTTTGCTCAAAATTGGTGAAGTATAATGTTGTTGTTGATGAATTCACTTCTGATTGTTGTTGTTGTTGTTATGAGATGTTGTTGTTGATGATCGAAACCTTGGGTAATCTTAACCATAGATCTTGAAGTGAACTTGTGTTGTTCTTGAGAACATTTCATGAAAAATGGGTCAAATGGTGATTTTTGTTGAAATGATGTTTTGGTTCAAGTTTTATTTGGTTTTGGGTCCCTTTTGATGTGTATAAATGTTTATGTTGGAACAAGGGTGTTTCACAAGTCACCTATTGAGTTTTGACAATAACAAAGTATTAAAAATAATCAATTGGATATGCTAAACAATTTGTTCAAGTGTGCAGGATCCAT
>Ga0315913_1003759_pt1 | contig 18241 bp, 11 predicted proteins | sample MpolsnodulesMG_FD_207736 | JGI IMG/M metagenome (GOLD analysis project Ga0315913, IMG submission 207736) | Medicago polymorpha root nodule microbial communities from Los Angeles, California, United States - small nodules | ecosystem: Host-associated > Plants > Roots > Nodule | place: USA... | reverse complement strand
TAAATTGATAGGTATTAGAAAACTTTAAAAAGTAACCGTAGGCCATGAAAAATTGAAAATGCAACAGAAAAATGGAGTGCGGTTGCAAAGAGTATTTTATTATTTTTCTACCTTGCGGTTTCCACTACTACATGCAAATCACACAATAATTTCACATTGCCACATTATGAATAAAATCAACGTGCGCATGGATACTTACAGAATTCACAAATTTTGATGCCATCGTTTGACAAGATTTCAGAGAAACTAGGGAATCTTCAGCACCAGCTATGACCAACAATGAAATCTCTTTTACATCTTGTAGCAATGATTCTGCATTTTTTGCAGAAAGGATGTTTTCAGATGACAATTTACCAATTTCATGAACTGCTTCATCCCATCCTTCTACGTATAGTGGAGCCTAAACACACAAGAAAAGTTACAGAACTCAAGTCAATAAAATTTTCTCGCAAGCGATGCTTGGCAAAAGCACGAGGGAAGAAACATCTAGAAGAAACTAAAAAGAGGCAGAAAGATCACATAAAAGACTACAGATTAAACTAGACACGAGTCAATAATTTTTTCCCCCAAGTGATGCTCAACAAAAGCATGAGGAAATAAACATCTAGAAGAAACTAAAAAAAGACAGAAAGATCACATAAAAGACGGCAGATTAAACTTATAATCAATGAGAAAACTATACTGGGATTCACCATGATAAAAAAAATAATAAGAAAATATGTCAAACTAATAAACATCGTATTCACTTTGCCAAACTATTTAAACCAAGTATAAACCAAAAAAATTCTAATGGAATTTAAGTTTGTGAGAGTTCGTTAACGTAGCATTTAAATCTAGATTAAGTGACAATTCTCCATTCCATGCAATTTATTATCTCTGCAATATGAATCTTACAAAAAAGAGAGAGAACAGATCCAGTTCACATTATCATGTAGCTTCAAGGCACATACATACCTTATAGAGACTCAAAACTTCCTGTGTCAGTTTGGTAGCATCATACCATGAACGCCGATTGATCACTTGAGTGATTTCTGTTCTTAGCAGTGGCCGAACCAAATGCTTCTTTCCAAGTGAGGTGTGCAAAAGGATTCTAGCAAAGGAAGGAACTACTTCCCTAAACAAGCTAACATTTACCAATACAACCCCCTTCACTGTAACCTGAATGACACAAAAAGGCCCAACAAGAAATGTCAGATACATATTAGCCACAAAAAAGACCCAACAAGAAATGTCAGATACATATTAGCCACAAAACTTAGAACCTCGATCATTAACAATTGCTAGTTTGCATAAGACAACTCACAGAATGCCAGTAAAGTGACCAGTGTAAATGAAACATTCATATATACACTAATAACTAAAGACCAAGTTATCTAAATGTTATGTATTTGTCCATTGTCTTTTGAATCCTGTTTGTTGTTGTCATAACTCATGATTATTATGTTGCATAGTTAGCAATTAACATGTTATTCAACATATGAATATTTATGCTAATCCCAATATTACAATAATTGTTTATTCACATTGAGTAAATAATAGATTCTATGGAGCCACTGTGATAACACAATACAATGACAAAGAATTAAATCACGAAATCTAAAAAAAAATATTGCACTGTAACGTAACTTCTGAACTCAAACTATTATCTTGATGGAAACTAAAGCACCTTTGCTATCACAATACACATTAACTAACTTCTAAAGTTCACTAGGCCTGCTTCAAATGTGATTCTGGATAAAATCCAGGATATCGCATGCAGCTGATACAAGTGATTAAGTTATTATCTACTTGATGCTTAACATGAGAAAGCAGGAAGAAACACTCACGTTAAAAGAATTCATTGACCTTTGAACTCTTTGCGCAGCCATTAGAGCAAGCAACCCTCCATCATCGTGACCAATTAGCACAACTGACGAAAATCCAAGCTCCGAACAGAAAGACAACAGCAGGTCAACCTGAAAAATATAAATCCATCAGAAGTGGAATTTTTGGACAGCGTGTTAGTTGGTGATAAACTAAAAGCCCTAGGCCTTAGAACCCAGAAGTAAACTCTCCACTTGAAAAGGAATCCAGCACATGGCTAAATGCCTGTTTAATTGAGACTGGGAATAATATAATAGTGAATGTTTTCTAAAACAGATCATACTAAGGATAAATAGTAATTACCTGACTTTCAAGTTTATAAGGATTGGGCAGTTCTGCTTTTTCCCAGTCCTCCCGTCGCAACCTTGAAGTCAATCCCCAACCAGGCCTATCAAAGACAGCAACTGTGCAATTACTCTGCCGAGCGAGAGAACTCATTACGTGCCGCCAAGAGAAGACTCCTCCACCAAATCCATGTATTAAAACAATACCCACTTGGCCGCTGCCCTCTACTTTTTGATCCAAAGACAGGATATCTGATTTAATTGTTTCACCGTCTTCACAAATTTCATCTAGATGAAAAACAGGGATATCTTCGGAAATAACCGGAGATGTTACTGAGCCATCTAAGAGAGGAGCATACAAAGAAGACGAGTCTTGGAATTGATTGCTATATGTCCTGTAGAGTTGCCGCTGGATTTTCGAAGACACATAAGGCAATTGTCTACTAAACTTCGATACCCCCCCAGACATTGATGAAGTGTAGCAAACAGAACTAGATTCAACGAATGATGATGAGGACAAGCTAAGTGAAGGAGGTGACCCAGGCAGGCTTAGCTTGTAATGGAGAGTAAGACCTTGACAGGTGATGAATAAGCTGTCAGAGTCTGCAAGTAATCTAACTGGCACTTCTTCATCACGAGCTGCTCCAAAGGGTCTCCGCTTCATTTCACTTTCACTTTTTGGGGTTCTCCCTCCAGAAGGAATCGGAGAGCGTGGGGCCTTCTGATAGCTAGAGAAAACATTTTTGCATGAAAGGACCTGCTTAATTAGCCATAAATAAATAAATCATTTTTACATGTGTGTCATCAAAGTAAATACAACCACTAAAATCCAAATAAGTAAGAGAAAACCAATTCAAGATTTACAGCTTCAGGGTCAACACGATGAAACAGTAGCTTTCTCCTTGCTCTGCAGCTGGTTCTATAAGCAACCACGACATGGCCGAGGGCAAACACAACTGACGAGAGAAATAAGACAGGCATTCCCCATGATTTTTTCAAATGGAGAATCTTCCTTGCAAGGGAAACTGAAGCTTCCCCTTCAATCTGAGAATTAACAGTGAAAACACAAGCTTTGACTGAAAGGACAACGATCGAAACAAAGGAACACAGAGTCACTGTTCCAAGATAAGGACCATGCGTGAGAGCAGGACCGTCACAAATTGAATAAACACCTGCATTGATAACTACACTAATTAATAACAAACATAGACTATTCATCTACTACTCACTGTTAAGATTTCTTATTAAAAATACAAATTGAGAAAAGTAGAACTCATTCTGTAGTAGTAATAACAACAACAACAAAATTTTAATGAAACAGTGCGAGAAAGGAGACACTGCACTACTAATACTTCATATCAATCTTAAAACATAAGATTTCTAAAATAATATATTCTGATTAAGTTTAAATTTGAAGAAAACAAACACATTAACATAAAAAGTTTTAGATAAACATCAATTTATTTTTGTATTCTAAAGATCGTAGCAAAAAAACTAACAAACACTAGGTGCATTGTGGGTTCAAATCAGCGCCCAACATATCAAATGTCTATGCAAACTTTTACCATCTAAGTTGTACTTATGGAAGAAAAAAAATCCCTTTAATTCCCAATGAACTTCAACTTTAGAATTAATTTCATGTACACCAAAAGAACATTAATTTCAAATTACATGAAACAATACTTTCTTTATCTTTGTTTTGAAATACAATACCATATAACAAAATGAACAAAACATTTAACTCCATGGATGAATTAGGCAATGCATGTATCCTCGACCTTGAGAAAAATTACTTGCTTTAACTGATAAAGTAAAATTCAAAGCTCAATAGACAATTCCTACGAAAACCAAAAACAGGAGGGTCATAAATCCAAGAGATACTAACACCGAACACAAAACTGACAGACACGTTGGCACCGGTAAAAGTTTGAAAAGACTAAATTAATTGAATGTAATCACATGCGTCCAACATCGGTAAAAGCCACTAAAAGGAGAGTCGTAAAGGCTGTAGCACCGACATTTCTATGGAAGGCTACAATGTGATTACTTTCAATCAATTCATTTTGTTTTTCAAATTTTTATTTTTGCCTTTGTGTCCGTGTCAGTGTTGTGACCGTGTTTCATAGATCATAGATTCACAATAATCATCACATCACATGATATCAGAATGCAAGTGATGAAAAAGAGAAAAATGGGATCATACATATAATGATGAAGGATCTTATGATGGAAACAAGAGGAATATCCGTCAAGGAACTCTTAAAAGAGTAACGACTCAAATGCTCTTTGAAACCATAACACCTAACACACGTGAACCTCGAAATCAAAACGCAAGGAACAAGCACATCAACAACGGCCACAACCACCGGCAACGACGTCACCACCAACGACGCCACCAATGCCGTCACGAAAAAAACCGTCCGAATACACCTCCGAAGCTTCTCGAAACACTGTCCTCCCCTCGCCATCGGGATCCGTAACCGGTGATCGGTAACGGTTTCCACGTTCGGCGACAGTTACAATGCTTAATTCAAAAAAAAAAAATTAACAAAATCGGTTAATTAGTTGAGATCTCTGAATTCGGTATGAAACTGAAACCCTAGCTTAGCTAAATTTATTGAACGGAGTGTTCGCCGGCGAGGAGTCATAAGCTACTTCCGGCGCCGGTTGCCGGAATGATGACGTGTGAGGGAAGAAGTTCGTGAAGGAGGTTAGGGTTTCAGAGAGAGAGAGAGAGTTGAAGAATGAAAAGCCTCTTCTTCTTCTTCTTCTCTCTCTGTGAAATTTGGTTTTCAGAGTTTTTTGAAGTTTTGAAAATGTCTTTTGGTTTCTGTAATCTCTTTTTCTTCTTCCTCTATTCTTTCTTTCTTCTTCTTTTACCCTTTTTGTGCTCATATATATATTTCTTCATTTACCCAAAAATATATACTAGTACGTCATTTTAGTTTTTTTATTAATTCTGTTTTTTTTTTGAACTCAGCTCTTATGCATGTCTTTAACAACTGAATTATGCTTAAGGGAACTTAATTCTATTTTATTTAATTACTTTCTTTTTTTTTAATAATATTTAACTACTTTATTTTAAATAGTTAATCTTATAATTCCTTAAAAAAAATAGTTAATCTTATAATTAAATCACCCTAAAAAAAACTAGTTAGTAAAGTGTAAAGTCTACCTCAACTAACAATATCGACATTATTAGATGAACAACAACATCTGATTTAAGTATTGACACATTAAACACTTTCATTGAATTTAAACTCAAAACAACGTTTTTTTACCAAACCAAAATAGATTATGTAAGTGGTATTTGTCAGTTTATCTAAATAGACTTCTAGATTTTTTGAGAACATATTTTTGGCATGGAAACTTAGAGGGTGAATTTAAGAAAAAAATATTATACTATTAAAGAAAATGGAAATGGTGTTTCCAGAAGGATAATGGAGCTCAAAAAGAGATTCTCTAATAACAGAAAGAAAAAAATAATAGTATAAACTTTGGTGCAAAGTTTTTCTAGTGTCAGTTAATTAATTATATTTGTTGGATCATAAGAAATATATAAATAGTTTAATTTATCCTTCAAAAAAATATTTTAATTTATACATATATTGACAATGTAAATTTTTCTTACACATGCATTTAAAGAGTTTACCATGTGTCTGCTAGAAAAAATGAATTCATTATGCGATGTCACTTTTTAAAATATATTCATTGGGCATAATATGTTTGGAGGCATTCCTTAAAAAAAAAAAGTTTGGATGCATGTATAAAACAAATCATTAACACACAAAAATTAATCTTTTATATAAACGTTTTTTAAGAAAAAGGAAGAAATATATAAATGCTATAAATCTATTAAAAGAATAATTTTTATTTTGGTAAATATCAATGATTTAATTTAAATCATAAAATTTATGTAGTATCCATTTTTATAGATAATTTAAGATAAGTTATTTAGGTTTATTGGTTCTTTTGGACATATGATTGAAATGTAAACATCTAGTAGTACTTTTTTTAAGAGATTATAACGTTTTCCTTTTTAAGGAAATATTTACTTGTATATACATATAAATTTACTATTCTTTAACTTTCGTTTATTTTATTTTATTTCTGAATAAACTATAACTAACGTTCCTCAAACACCTTTTCTTTGACATATATACGTTGGTCAAACACCAGAAAATCGTAAATTACTTGCATTGTTGGCAGAGGAAGAATCATCATGAGTTAATTAGCACGATTTTATTCGACTTTTACAATTAAATAAATTAATCAACAGCCTGTTTTAAACCTGGCAAATTTTGCTACCAAAAAAACCTGGCACGTTTTGTTTTCTATTTTTCTTACAGGTGTTTATATTTTGTTTTATTTTATAAATAGATGGTTGTGTGAATATGATTGAGTTTCTCCACTCGCGGGGTTGAGGATTGAGGTCTTTACGGTACCATAGACATCTTTCAAAATTGCTTTAGAGAAAATGGTTAAACATATAAAAACACGTTTTGACGGATGGAGTATATGAATATGTTGCTCCAAATATGCTCTTGTATTCAATGTGAGACTTAAACTTACATTTGACACTTCACATCAATTTTTTGTCGCAGAAAATCACTTTATTCAAACACTAATAAGGATTCTCTCAGATAGAACGAATCGATGAAAAGTCAAAAAATTTATCATGACTTACACTTTAAGTTACATAAGCAGTTTCCTTTTTGTAGAACTGAATGCTAACTAAATCATTGTTAGACAACTCTAATTATTGTAACTAACTGTTAATAAAATTAGTTGCTAATTATTTATATCAATGACTTAACTATTGAGTTATACAATCAATACACCTCTTCGTTTGAATTAGCTAAGTTATGAACTATATATTAGCTTGCTCCTCGTTTCTTCAAACTTGCTTATCTTGTTGCGCTTTATCAAAACATTTGCAAGTTAATCCTTCTGACTTGAAATGGTCCACTACAAGTTTACCTGTACCTACTTGATCCCTAAGAAAATGAAACTTTATTTTAATATGTTTGTTGCGGCCATGTGAAATATGACGTTTGGATAAGTCTATCTCTCAGCTTCATCAATTGGTTTCCCTTGGTATAGAGTTTTTTTCTAGCCATTATGCATGATAGCTCCATATGTAGCAAATATATATTCTACTTTACAACTAGATAATTTTGCGACATTTTGCTTCTTTAATACCAAGAGATGAAGGTGCTTCTTAAAGCATAAAAATGCATACACTCGTACTCTTTTTGTCATCAACGTCATCTCAGCTTCAATATGAATGATGTTTGTGTATCAGCACTCTTAAATCAGTGTACTCTATCATTCTTATCACTGTATTGTTCTTCTTTCTCGTAAACAATATGGCACATTTATTGTTCCTTTAATGCACCTTAACACCTTCCTAGCTGCTACTAGGTTTGACTTGCCTAGTTTTTCCATGACTTGGCTTACAAGTCCAACATTAGGCCTTGTATTGTAGAGATATTTCAGTGACCTTATGGATTGTCTATACATATCCATATTCAATTTTATTTCAGTTTCAGATGAAAGTTGCAGCCGAATTGCATTTCAAGATGTAGAATCTCCTCAATCATTAGTAGCATAATTCTTTGGATGACATAATATTTCCCTTTATGCAGTTACAAACTTCATGCCCAAGAAATGTGCATGTTGTCCTAAATTTGACATTTGAACTCACTGATCCCATTCTCATTGTTACATGACACAAATAAGCCATCTGCCTATAAACAAATTAACATGAGTTCATTCAATCGAGCCTTATTCATACATTCTCCTAGTGTTGGCACACCTTCGATCACCATTTGAAGAAGATATTAATATCCAATATCGCCTTATTTTGCACCACTCGTCGATCATCTTTCTTGCCCTTCGACAGGTAAGTTCGTAGAAAATTTCCTATCGGTGTTTCTTGCTAAAGTAGTTGTGAATCATGCAAAACTTTGTTCTGATACTACTTTGTTTGAGACAACTGATAAGATATGAATCACGAGCCCTAACAAATTTTAGCCATGCACGATGTAAGATGCCAATAGTTAAAAAACTACATTGAGCTAGTTAAATGGGAGCTTATACATTACACTCACAAATGAAAATATGCCGATACACTTGCTTCTTAAATTAATGAATTAGTTATCATATTTAAGAAATAATAAAGAGCTATTTGTCAAGTTTTATATTTTAGAAAATATCATTTTATTGTTATGAGGAATAAAAATAAAAAAATAAAAACAATTTTATAGCGGTTAGTTATGTAAATATGATTTGGTTAATATAATTATAAATGATAGAAAATAATTTTTCTTTAAATTCATTTAACTATCAGTTTAAATGTCGAGTATACTAATGCATTTGAATTTTAGAATGTATAGTAGAAATCGTTATAAAATAATAAGTATAAGAAGATAGAAAAAGCTTATTTTACTCATATTAGAGTACCACCATGCTTTTAGAAGGACTCCCTTCCCATGCTTCAAAACTCAGCAGCATGCGCATACGGTCAATTTTATTTCTTTTTCAGTCGTTTTACTTTCTTTTTTTTGGGATGATAAATCATCGATCACGTGCAATCACATAGCATAGCTCGTAAGTCACGAGCCACTACTAGTCTTTACCAAAGGTCAACGATAAGTCTTATTTTGAGGGGTATCTAAAAACATTGTTTAAATAATGAGTTCTGATAGACATACATTCATAGCTGTCAATACACCATTATACACCCCTTCAGGTGGCATGACAATTTTGATATTTCAACATTTAATTGAGGGCAGTTTTATCAAACCTCATATAAAGCTTGTAAAAAAAAATGAAAACAAATCAAACAAAATCAACAGTTTTCTCTTCCTCTCCCTCCACCGTCACCGTCTCACTCTCCTCCGCCGCTCCTTCATCCTTCTCTCCGCCGTCTTCAACACCACTCTTCCGCTTCCAACCACTTTCTCATCTAGCCCCTCTGACCATCCCCACGGTCGCCGCTGCCATTCTCACCTCAGACCTCTGTCTTCTCTGCAACACGTCGGCGACGTCATGTTTCCCATCTCAGATCTGCGCCTCCCACCCTACCGCCGTAGCAAAAAAATTCATGTTGTCGGTGACCTCACGTCGTCGTCGACAAGGACATGAGTTATATCTGAACCCCCACCGTCGTCGTCTAAAAAGAGAGGCGTGAGAAAGACAGAAACGACAGAGAGAGAAAGAGAGAAGGAGCGAGAGAGAGAGAGAGGGAAGAGTGGTGTTGAGGACGGCGGAGACAAGGATGAAGGAGCGGCGGACGGTGACGGTGAAGGAGAGTGGGACGGTGAGGTGAATGGAGAGGTAGAGAAAACTGTTCCAGAGCCTTCTTCTTTCTTCAAGATCCGATTCTTTTTCCTTTTCTTTAGTTTTATTACTTTTTATTATTTTTTTAATAGGTTTTCCATGTCACTTTAGTATCTTATTTTAATATTTCTTTTGCTAAATTAAGAGTGGTAGGAGGGATGTATGCTTAAAAGTGTGTCGATGTATCTTTTCCTTTAAATAATACTAGTAGTGGCAGGTGAGTTTGAAAAATGATAAGAAATGTCTTTAGAGCATATGATAAAAAGTTTAAAAAAGAAATTTTTATCTTGAAAATGAAGCATTTAACAATTCTAAACTTTATAAATTGATTTTTTTTTACCATGAGTTTATCACTTATTTATATTTTTAGTTTCTTAACAAATACCCTAATTTTGATAGTTGTTTTTTAATGTTGGATAATTTCCTTTTTATGAAATAAAACCAAGAGCAGAATATGAAATTCTAAATCTAATTATATCAATAAATCTAAATTTTCAGGACCTCGACCTCCGAAGTGTTTAACGATCTAAATACATGTATATGCCAATTTTTAAGAGTTTTTAATTCCTGCATATACCAATTTCAATATCTAAAACTCGAATAAAATTAGAATATGATCTTCAAAAGTTCTGATTATATCCAATCATATACATGGACCCCATTTTTGCATTATTCCTATGGTACACTCTCGCATTGCACATATGCAACATAGCAAGTCCCAAGGTACCTGGTACAGCATTGTCTGGTTAGGGTGTGATTATTATTTAGCTAATCTAGCTTGATACATTTCTTTCAAAAACAAAAAAGAAAGGTTTCTTGCATAGAAATGGAATAAAGAAGAGAGAGATTTGATTTAAAGGATAAATATATTTTGGGTAATTTTAAGGAGATTAATATAGAAATTTTATTTTAGAAATTGTTAAAAAGTGGTACGTTCAACTTTTTAAAAATCAAGACTTTGTTGTTTTTAAGTAAAAGTTTCTATTTTTTACTTTTTTAATTAGTGCTCCGAGGGCACTAGTTAACATGACCCATATGTTTTTAGTCATTATAAAGTTATAACTTTTTAGTTAGTTTTTACAAAAAAATTATTTATTCTTAGCCTCTATTTACATTTTATATGAACTATTTTGGAGGACTAAAAGTATCCATTTTTTATAAAAAAAAAAATTAAAATAGAGACTATTTTTTCAAACTACAATATTTTAGAAAACTAAAATTACCATTAAAATTTTAGATGAACTAAACTTAAAAACTCATAATTTTGTAGGACTAAAAACATATTTAACTTTTTTAATTTAAATTTGGCTGCCCTAATAAACGTTACGGGTGATTCTTATTTTTAATTTAAATTTGGCTGCCCTATTACGGGTGATTCTTATTTTCTTCTAGTTCTAGTTAATGATATCTCTTTCCATGTGCTTTTCTTGTTTAAGGTCTTCAAAAGAAGTGGACTTTTTCCCTCTCATTCACACCATGTGAGACAAAAGGGAGGGATGATGGGGGCAGCTCAAGAAGCTTATATTGGTTGATATTTAAGGCACCTTTTTCTTAATCCAACCATGCTTCTGCTGTTTCTGATCAATCATGGCATCTAATCATACAAAGTTTTTTCTGTTGGAAAAATTTAAGTATCTCTTCCCTCTTTATTTTCTGTCCTAGCATAAAGCATAATAGTGGGTGGCAACTTGTGAATCTTTTTCTCAACATAATCTTAAGGTACTGGGGGCAACTTGAATTTTTTTCTAATCAACTTGTTTAATCAACAAAATAGTAGTATGCACTAACATATACTCTTCGGTCTCAAATGTAAGAAACTTTTCACTTTTTAAGTTCATTCAATAAATAATGTATGTTGTTTATAATATAGACTACATACATCATTTATTGAATGAATCTAAAAAGTGAAATATTGCTTACATTTGAGACCAAAGAGAGTAATAATTAATATAAAGGTACATGAATTGAATTTAAATACTTTTTATATTTTTCAACTTGTAAAATCTCTCACTGAAGAAAAAAAGTTGTAAAATCCCATTCTAATTAAATCTGTTCGATAAAAGCTACAAATATTTGTTTAAATTATCCACAATAAAGACATCTATTTTTGAATATTTAAATCAGTTTTACGTATACACATCATTGATTTATAATTTTTTTAGTTTAATACTTAATAACATTCGATCTGTCAAATCAAAAATCTCACACAAATTTCTTAAATTAAATTCACTAATCATATGCACAACATCTTCTATACTAATATTTGTTTTTATAAATTGGTAAAATAGTACGGTCAAACTAAATTATATCCACGTGGATTTGAGTTCATAATCTTTAACTTCTTGTATATTTTACATCAATCAGGTGAGCTAACATCCATGTATTCTATATCTCCACCTCCAAAAAGTTGATTATTTTAACCCTCAAATTAATAAATTTGCAGTACTATATTGAATACGCCTATAAAAAAAATAAGGGTTAAACATATTTTTAACAATTATAAATATATCAATTTTTCGTTTTAGTCATTCTAAATTTTTTCTTCTATTTTTATTCCTCTAAAAGTTTTTTATTTTCACTTTTGGTCCCTCCTTTTAAATAAATTTATATGTAAAATTCATATTTTTAAATAAAACTTTACAGAAAAATTTATAATATTATAAGAATTTATTTAAAAAATTAATTTTTTTTAACACAACATGAATTAAGTACGAATTTTTATATTTTTGTCAGTTAAAAATTCATGTTTAATTTATGCTTTGTTAAAAAATTATTATTTTTTGAGAGAGATTTTTACAATATTCTACACATTTCTGCATAATTTCATTAAAAAATACATGAGTTGACTTAAAAATAGAAACCAAAAGTGGTGATTGAAAATTTTATAAGCACTAAAAATCGAAGGAAAATTTTAGAGAAACTAAAACAAAAATATAATATATTTATGAGGGCCAAAAACATATTTAAACTAAAAATAAATCAGAGAAGTCAAAAGAGAAATATATAATAACTTGATTTTTTCCTATAAAAAAAAATAACTTGATTTTTTCTACTAACAAATACAAATATAAAGTAACTATCTTTGAGCTTGTGCCAGAAGTTGTTTTCAACACTGACATGTTTGTTTTCCAGTCTCAAAACTTTCAACTTTCAAACGAGAAAATGTGACTGATACCTCTGCAACATCAGAAAGCAACAACATGCACAAACTAGTGAACATTTTTACCTTGAAGTGCTTGAACAATAATGAATCGTACAGTTGCTTTAATTTAAATGAACCAAATATTTTAACCGGTCTAAGTAACGAATGTTTTAACTACACTCTTGTTTCATTCAGTCATATTTATAAAAGAAATTTGGATCGATAAAAGTTGATGTATTTGATTAAAAATATAGTCCGAATACATCAATTTTTGTTGACCCAAATTTTTCTTGTAAATAGTACCGGAAGGAATAAGAAATTATTCATTAAAAAAGTTAATCACTTCAATTTCTATTGCATTAAATATTAAATATACAAATTTCAAAGTTTCAACATCATTAATTTACTATTTTAGAGATTTAAAGAGTACCCTTCAAACACTAGTTAAGATTTCCCTATTTTTATAGCCAAAACACACTTCCAAATGTTAATATTAGTCTACTCTAGAATGTTTGTGTTAGTCTGCTCTCTCAACTCATGTATAAGCCAAAATAACTGCACACTTGAGAATGTAATATTGTTATTTAATTTAGGGTTAATGGTGTTTTTCACCTCTGTAATATACGTCATTTTCGATGAATTTATATTAATTTAAAATTAAATAAAAATCTGAAAATTAATTTTCTAAAATTTAAAATCGTAAAAATTTAAATTTTTTTAAAATTAAATAAAATAAATATATATTCATTTATATTAATTTAAGAATAAAAAATATAAAAATCTGAAAATTAATTTTCAAAAAAAAAATCGTGAAAATTTGAAAAAAATTCATTTTTTATTTTAAAAAAATTCAGGAAAAATATTTTAAGTTTTTCAAAATTTTCAATTCTAATAAAATATGGTATAATTTTTAATTTTTTTTTACTTTCAAAGAATTTTTTCTAGAATTCTTTATTGGTAAAAAAAGATTTTTCGAAAAAATATGACCTTTTTTTAAATTTCGATTTTTTTTATTTTGAAAATTAAATTCCAGAATTTTTAATAATCTTCTTAATTTCGAAAAGAAATTGAATGTTTTTTCTGATTTTAGAAAAAAAATTCTAAATTTAAATTTTTCTAAATCAAAAAACTGAATTTTTCATATTTTGATTTTAAAATTTTCTAGAAAAAAATCTGAATATTTTTCTAAATTTTTTTTTTAAAAAAACTGAATGTTTTTTTCTGAATTTTAGTAAGAAAAAAAAAATTTCGATTTTATAATTTTTTGGAAAAAAAACTGAATATATTTCTAATTTGATGTAATTTTTTAAATTTCGAAAGAAATATAAAAATTTTTCTGATATTTTTAAATTTAGAAAAAAAATCTTAATTTTTTTTTATTTTTAAATTTTTTGGAAAAAAATCTTAATGTTTATCTAAATTTTAAAAATTCGATTTTTTAAATTTTTTTAAAAAAATCTAAATATTTTTCTGATTTTTTAATTTTACTTTTAAATTAATTTTCATATATTTTTAAAAAATAATATGATGTAGATGGCCTTTTTTACATGTGGCCAATTAAAAAAAATGTCAAATCAGCGTCACGTATTAGATTATGCTGAGTTGGATGGGGGAGGGGGGTTTTTCAGATTTTTTTTTTTACGAGGACGGAATCCAAACTGAAAATTTGATAGGGGTGAAAACCGGAAATGACCTATATTATAGGGTGAAAAGCACTATTAACCCTTTAATTTACTATCAATGATTTAACCATTCTTAAGTATATGTTTGATTCTAATTTGGAAGGCTCAAAAAGATGTAGAAGACAATGTCGTCTTGGTGTCTGACACTGACACGTGTCGAACACCGAATACACCTTCAATTAAAGTATTGTTCATCATATAACAATGCAAGTAAAATTCATCAAACAAAGTGACAAGAATTTGAAAAACAGAATCATACAGATAATATCGAAGGATCGTATAATAAAAACGAGAGGAATATATTTTAAGGAACTCTTAAGACTAACGACTCAAATGCTCTTTGAAACTGTAACACCTAACACACGTGAACCTCCAAATCAAAACGTAAGGAACAATCACATCAATAACCGTTTGTAACGACGTCACCACCAGCAACACCACGAAAAAAAAAATCATTTAAATACACCTCCAAAGTTTATTCAAACATTGTCCTCCCCTTTGTGAGGTAAGAGTGATTCTCATTGATCAACAACATGAATAAGAGACATGTATATAATTATTAGTTAGTGGCAAACAAGACTAGCTTAGTTGCACAACAAGTAAGTTTGTCAGCTAAGCTTATACAACTAATCAAGTTTTATGCCTAACAAACACTCCCCTAAACTAAAAATCACTGCAAACCAAGTAGTTTAGTTTACTTACAATTATACAACAGAGACAAATCAATCTAAACTAAACAAATAATAGTGCCTAATTTCTCTTTTAGCTTGCAAAATAAGAGAACTTCTACGGTACACCTCATAAATTGAGGTGTACCGGTACTTTTCCTCCATAAATTTATAAATTAATGATCATTTTATGAAATAAAAAGCTATTTGTCAATATTATATTTTAGTAAATTTCATTTCATAAAAAAAAACATCATTTCATTATTTATAAAAATCATATTAAATTTTTAACATTTTCTCATTAAAAATAATCAATATTATTTATTATGAGTAATAAAAATTCAAAAAAAGTAAATTTTATTTCGTCGAAACTTTTGGTAAATAAGATTTAATTATTATAATTGTCAATGATAGAAAATAATTATTTTTCTTCAAAAAATCAACCCATTTAATTATTAATTTAACAATTTGGTGTACCCTCAATATTTTTAGTGTACCATAGAATTTGCCGCAAAATAATTCCAACTTTAATGGTCTTGTCATAATGCATGAAAGTTGATCTTGCAAGCTAAAATGAGTAAATTCCACAACTCCTTTCTCTGTGAAACCATTGAGAAAATGATATCTGACATCTATGTGTTTTCATCTTCCATGCATCACAATCTTATTTAGTAGATTTATTGATGAACTATCATCACATAATATCATAGTGCACCCCTTTCGCGACTCTCTAAGTTGATCAATAATTCTTCTAACCATACAACATGACAAACACATGCAGTTGTTGCTACAAACTCAATATTTGTGGTAGAAAGAGTGACAATAGCTTGTTTCTTAGATGACTATGATATTGATCCCGATCCTAGCATGAATATATACCCATAAGGGCTTTTTCTATCACCAACATCACCTGCATAATCAGAGTCAGACCTATATTCTAGTCTCCTGTAGACTGACATAGAAACAAATACCGTCATCCAATATTGAATGAGGATTAGAAGGAATGGCTACTCAGAAATTGTAGATTTAGTGGTCAAAGTTTTATTTATATATTTTGATTTTTTTCATGCAACTTTGATGTGTATTGGCATTTAATGCCTCAACATTGAACATGTTCCGTTTAATATTATTGTGGTTTATCTAAATGTTGTTGTTAAATTTCAATATTTTGATTGATGTTAATTTGATGCATGATATGAATACGCTTTTTTTAATCAATGATATGAATTTGATTTGATGCATAATATGATTTTGATAATGTAAAACAAGCCAATTATGTCCAATTTTACCATTATGTGATTATGCCAAATATTCAATTATGCAATTCTGGCCATCGGAGACTAACCCACGATTTTGGATCAGGTTGTAACCGCTGAACTTAACGATCGGGAGTTACAGGGGCGGATCTCTGTAGAGACCCCCCAGGTGCCATGGCATCCCCCAATATTGCTATATATATGATATTAGGCATAAACATATCACAAATTTCCCTTGGTTGCAATGGAAGGGGTGCCATACTTTCACTGAAATTGTGTAGGTTCGAGTTCTGCCTTCGTCTAGTTTTTAAAATTTCAACTGTAATTTTTATATTTTATTCAAAAAAAACGTCCTTATGGGGAATCGAACCAGCTCCCTCAGACTATAATCAAAAGTGACCAACCACTGGACTGTAGGTTACTCATTGTTTTTTCATGAAACTGTTTAATTTATATTACATACAATTTTGGTACCCCCAACAAATTTACTCAAGATCCGCCGGTGGGGAGTTAGAACCCAATGCTATACTTCATGGCCATTTTAGGCAACTAGAAGGGCTTGTTAGCAATTAGAGAGGCCTATAGAGCAATTTGGAACTGAAATCTTTAGTTGGGCTGCAACCTTGTTTCGGACAAGAGGAAAAATTATTACAAGTTTTATTTTTTTAGAAAGAAAATATTATCAAAAAGATGTTCGTTGTGAATTACTCATAAATTGATAAAAAAAAAAACTAACCATATGAAATTTTGAGTAAATAAAAGGGATTTTTTTTTGTGTGGACATCTCGTCAAAAATTTTGAAAGATAAAGAGAGAATACTATGATGAATATGATAAGTTGATAAATTGATGATGTGATAGAAAAAAGAGATAAAAATAAAATAATATCTTAAATGAATATAAGAGAATATTGAGTGTACAAAAAATGAATATATATTCCATTTTTGATTGTTAAAAAAAATATTGAGTGTACAAATATCCTGGTTGAACCCCTAAAATAAAATATCATTGTTGAAACAAGAAAGGAGTCGAAGTTGTTGATTTACAATACAACAGATAAATAAATTTGAAAAAAAATGATGAGAAATGATATTTGTACAACCACTTCGTGACAACTTTCTCTCTCATACTCACATTATACTTTTATTCTCTCTCTTCCTTTTTCTCTCTCCATTATTTTTGATCAATGAAAAGAGAGAAAAAAGAAGTTATCACATAAGTTGTCTCAAATGGTTGTTCAAATATCAGTACTCAAAAATGATATCACGTCATCCTAACAATATTAGTCAAAGAAACAAAAATCATCCTAACAATATTAAATGACAAATGCCCAAAAATGTTTTGCGAATACTTTTTAATAAAAGATGATTTTTTAATTAGTTATGAAAGATTTTAAAATTAGTAAATTGCTAATGTATTGAAAATATTATTTTTCAATAAAAATAGCTATTTCTGCCGAGTTTAATTATTTTGCAGTAACCAGGTTAATTCATTGCGATAGTACCGCGGCTATCGCAAAGATTAAGAATCGTTATTACAATGGTAAGAGACGACATATAAGGCGAAAACACAGCACAATTAGAGAGTGTATCTCTAAAGGAGCGGTTAGAGTTGATTTTGTACGTACTAATGAAAACTTAGCTGATCCTTTGACGAAAGGACTAAATAGAGAGAAAGTCCGAGAAACATCCAGTAGGATGGGACTAATGCCTATAGCTCACTGAGTGATGGTAAACCGACCTACATGACTGGAGATCCCAAGATTTAGGTTCAATGGGTAATAACAAGTCATGAAGTGACAGAACATGCTAAGAGAAAAAAGGATATAGAAAGCATGATCTGCAGTGAAAGAAGGATGAGTTAATAGAAACTCTTAATGAGATCTATACTCTATGTTGAGTGGGGTACATAGCTACAGGAGTACCCTTGATAGACTCACCTATACGAATGTGGAACCTAGGCCGGTCCTATGGAATTTCGAGGCAGAATTCCTAGAGCATTCG
>Ga0315913_1003758_pt1 | contig 18242 bp, 10 predicted proteins | sample MpolsnodulesMG_FD_207736 | JGI IMG/M metagenome (GOLD analysis project Ga0315913, IMG submission 207736) | Medicago polymorpha root nodule microbial communities from Los Angeles, California, United States - small nodules | ecosystem: Host-associated > Plants > Roots > Nodule | place: USA... | reverse complement strand
AAGGGGTTTTGGAAGACAAAGGAGCTATGATAAAACTTACAAATAGAAGTTATTTACTCTTTTGAAATTCATTTTTTATTCCTTTACTTGGATAGAGTTAGCTCCATTTCCATCATACATTGCATTTTAGGACCTTAAACCTCCATACATAACCATCGCCAGCCGAGAGAGTATAGTAATTTAGAGAAAAAGACAAAATTAAACATGTGTTGGAAAAATTGAGTTAGGGATGATTAAAGAGATTACATGCTTGTTGATGTTATTGAAAGACCATAATAATGTGCAATCACTATATTATAGCACATAACTTCTAATTTGATAACATAATAATTAGTAGCATATAATAATGAATTCAAACATACTAAGTATATGTGCAACATATCCAATATATGAAAGCAATCCCCTAATATTTGTATTCATACCACTTATCAAAGAAAATTGTGAAATATATGAAAGCATATTTGAAACACGTGGCTTCCATTTTCACTATCGATCATTTTAGTGATGATTATTTTTAGCACTTATTAGGAATTACGTGATGGTAACTTTAGTTATTTATCCCTCACAATTACCTACCCTCGTCCTTTTTCCCATTTGTCCCCATATCCACTGGCATGTTCTTTGTATCAAAAGCAAAAAGCAATCCTTGGACTTAGTTTGAAGTTTAAATACTTTAGGATCTCTTAACTTGAAGCTTCCAAATGTGGTAACTTTAGAAACAGAATCTTGCTTTGCTTGTTTGTTGTTTTACTCAACCTCATTTTTTTTTTACTAAAATCTCAGTTTGTTTAGAAATAATATCATTGTTTCTTCAAACAAAAATACTAATATTATGAGATAGTTATCACGAAGCCATCACGACTAAACATAATTTATTACTTAACATTATTAACCGTGAATCCCGCCACCAAATCCATACCTAAAATAAAATTTCCCTTTTAAACTTACAAAATAGATTTCAAACACGCATTGTGAGATTTTGCAAATAAAAAAGTCGAGATCGTTATATATAACATTACTTCTCTTTAAACCATGGTTACCACCATTTATACCGTCATTATGTTTCTGTTTCCACCTGACTAATCCAAAATTAATTGGTTCGACAATGCATGTATCTCATAATTAATTTTGATTAATTACTATTAATTTATGGAAGTATTAATCCATAAAAATAAAATAAAAAGGAGAAGGGTAACATAGCATAACAGCGTAATACACAAGCACTCACTACCGTTATAAAAGGCGATGAACAAAACCCAGGCTGGTGTGTGTGTGTGTGGACTTTAAATGAAAAAGTGAAAACTGAAAAACCCCAAAGAACGAACGAACGAGACTTGTGTTGAAAAAAAAAAGCGATTATCCCTCTCTCTCTGTGTTGACGAAAAGCGATTATCTCTGGAAAGTGATTATCGTTGCAGTGAAGTTTGCTTCAATGGAGGATAGTAATGTTCACAATGTGGCTCAAGCCATAGCCACCGCCCTCAACTGGTCTTCTACTCCTGACGCTCGTCAACAAGCTCTCTCTTTTCTCGATTCCGTAATCTCTTCTCTCTAACGCCCTTTCCTTAACTCGTTCATTTTCAGTGTTTATCAATTCATCTGATCATATATCAAATTTTGTATTCAATTCATTTTTCTGTTCATAAATTACTTCAACCTTTTTCACAAGAAACCCTAATCACACTTAAACACATGTTTAATCGTTCTATTCACCAACTTTGTTACTGTCATGGATTGTTCAATATAATAATAATAATAAAGGAGAGTTTTAAGACTAGTTTTTATTTTTTATTTTTAATATTAATGATGATGACCTAATTGAGTTTACTCAACAGCTTTGTTCACAATCACAATATTCCTTTAGTATTTGCTGTTATATTATATTATATTATTTTAACTGCATTTAGTTATTGTAGTAGTAGTAGTAGTAGTCTACCAGTATATGATGACAGAACATTATGGCGTTGGTGTTGTTTGATTCATGTAGCCGACCCAATTTAGTGGGATAAAGCTCGATTGTTGTTGTTGTAGTCTACTAGTATTGCTAATTTACGGTGATGATTGGTTAACATTTGAATATCTTCTAAAGACTTATGCATTTTAAATCTCTACAGATGAAGGCAAGTGGTGATATACGGACATTAGCCAACACGTTGTTCCTTCTGGTGAAAAAGAATTGGTCATCTGAAATCCGGTTGCATGCTTTTAAGATGCTGCAGGTTCATGTTGATATGCTGTTACTACTTCCTTTTCTAGGAGATTTTTCTTGATATTTTTGAGCATATGTGTTTTTAGTTATTTGTTTTTGTTTCTTATGTGAGAATACATTTGTATACAGCATTTGGTGCGGTTAAGGTGGGAGGAATTAAGCTCCGAAGAGCACAAGAATTTCGCAAAGCTCTCCATGGATTTAATGTATGATATTGCAGATCCTTCTGAAAACTGGGCTCTTAAAAGTCAGACCGCTGCCCTTGTTGCCGAGGTTTTCACCACAACGATCTTCATTTTTATTTACATTGCTTCTTACATGTGAAATTTTGCTTGGCCTAAACTATATTTGGTTGGTGGTACTTTCACAGATTGTTAGACGAGAGGGTCTTGATCTATGGCGAGAAATACATCCATCTTTGGTTACTCTATCTAGCAAGGGTCCAATACAAGTAAATTTCAAGTTTCCTCTCTTGTCTCATTTTCATGCTTGATTTACTCTATTTCTATGCACTGTTTTTTAAAAATTCGAAATTACATACAGGCTGAGTTGGTTTCAATGATGCTGCGGTGGCTTCCTGAGGACATTACAGTTCACAATGAGGACTTAGAAGGTTTGTAATGTCTTGAGCTTTCTCACATAGGTTTTAGTAAATGGGGCTCGTATATACAAATTGAGTCAAAGAATCAAACTTGCTCCAACTGTGTTAAATAATGGAGAGATATGAGTGTTTCTAACGGTAATATTGGGCATCCAATATTAGTAAACAAAGCAAGGGCATTCGCTCTAAAAAAAAAAAACAAGGGCATGGGACACATTAGTATGGCGTATTTATTACATATCTCTCTGAAATGTTTTCCATCTGATACATTGATAAACTTAATGTGTGTGCGGAAGTGAAAAAAGAGCAGACCAAAAATGCATACTAGAGCGAGGAAGAGGTTGCTGGATGTAATGGGATGTGCCAACTTGGTGATTGTCAGGACCCCTCCCTGTCTACATATTATACTAATAATATAGTCATTTGTACTCATAGTACCTAAAATCATGATTTGGATCATATCGCTCGATTTCACAATTTTTTCAGAGTTCAGACCCAATACCAACCTCCCAGATCTTGCGCAATGTTGTGGCCAGTCAGGATTGGGTAGAATTGCCGCTCAAGATCGAAAAATCTGTAAAAGCGTCGATCTTGAGCAAGCTGTGATTCTGGGTCGAATCTGTGACCTGTTTACCGAAAAAAGGGTTCTGATTTGAAAAACCTGTGACTGAAGGTCGATCTCTGCTGCGCTGAAATTACTTACCGCTGGTTGTCTTTGTTCGTTTATCCGCTGTACACAGCCTGCCATGGATGCCGCTTGCAAGCCGCCCCCCCCCATCTTGCCGCTGGACACGTAACTTCAGACTCCACAGCCGAAACCCGTGTGTGGTCACTTATTGTGTTTTCCTTAGCTGTGGTTTGTTTATGTTTAACTAGAACTGGGATTAGGGTTTTTTGGGCCTGTGGTTTGAGCCCATTTAAGTTTTCTCCTTCGGCTAGCGAGAGAAGATTTAAACTTGTTTGGACCAGACAAATAGACTAGGTCAGTTGAAGTAATAAAAGGAATGAGTGAAGTTAATAAAAATAAGTTTTCATTATAAGGCACTGTTTTCGAATTTAATTAAAAGCTTGTATGATTTAATTTTTTTCCATATTTATTTTATATATATACATAGATACACACACATTTTTTGAATTTTGTAGGATTTGCAGTACATCTTATGATACGATTTTGACTGCTCTTCCCAGTCCTAAATAAAACCTTAATTTTGACTAACTTGGTTGTACTAGTAAAATACAAAACACGAAATGCACTTAGCATGACTGTTTGCACATTCCCACCTTAAATAGAACTGGGATTAAGTGAAATGTTATATGTCCTTCTTACTTGCAATATTGATGTTTTAGGTGAGCGCCGGAGGATACTTTTGCGCGGGCTAACTGAATCATTGCCTGAAATTTTGCCTCTATTGTACACTGTATGTCTCAGCCCTAAACCTCATTACAAGTTCTTTGTTAAGCATTATTGTTAATGTTGTGATGCTTGGTACAGTTACTAGAAAGACACTTTGTAGCTGCACTAAATGAAGCTGGTAGAAAACAGACTGACATTGCCAAACTGCATGCTGCTGCAGTAACAGCTGCTTTAAATGCAATAATTGCATATGCCGAGTGGGCTCCATTGACTGATCTTTCCAAGTCTGGTATCATTAATGGGTACGTATCTCACCTTGTTTACTATCTATTCTAGGTCAATACAGTATTCTTGCTACATAAGTACATTATTTCTCTGTCTCTTCCCAACTTATTTCTCTGTCGCCTCCCAACAGTTGTGGTTTCCTACTATCTGCTCCAGACTTTCGTCTTCATGCTTCTGAGTTTTTCAAACTTGTTTCGTCGAGGTATGCATTATAGAGCTCTAATGGTTGATATATTCTGATGGCATTTTTTTTCTTTTTTGTTGATGAATGATATATATGAATTGTGATTGTAGGAAGAGATCTGTTGATGCATCTGCTTCTGAAATTGACCAAGTTATGAGGGAAATCTTTCAATTGTTGATGAATATATCTAGGGATTTTTTGTACAAATCTGGTTCAGTTCCTGGCTCTGTAGATGAGGGTGAATATGAATTTGCTGAATGCGTATGTGAATGTATGGTGTTACTGGGTTCCTTTAACTTGCAAAGTATTGCTGGAGATAGTTCCATACTTTCACTCTACCTAGAACAGGTAATTAATGTATAGTATAATAATAGTAATAGTAAGTTTGTAATATTGTGCAGCTTAGGTTAGGGAAGTTTGGCTCAAGATGAAGTATATTAATTGTGGTTTTGGTTTCTCTTTGGCAATTTTGTTATAGATATTTTTTAACCTCAATATCATTCATTATTCTTTTGGCTTTGTGCTGATTAAACTCCACAGAAGAGATACTTGCAGATGACAAAATATCTTCGTTTCACAACAGATCTTGCAAAAAAAATCGCATAACTTGTTCGCCAAAGGACAAGTTGATTTTCTTTTGTTTAATTCATGTTGCTATCATATGCATGGATGGAATATTTCGCTGTTTCAGTTTACTTCTATTTTACAAGAACACTTATAAATCTTGCATTTCAGTTAACCATTGCATTTTATTTTCTCTCCAGATGCTGGGTTTTTTCAAAAATTACAAGTTTGCAATTCATTTTCAATCCCTGCAATTCTGGCTGGTATGTTGCAGTTGTACAAAAGTACCGTCTGGTGGTGGTTCTTCTTTTTTGGATCATATTGTCATATCTCCCATTTCTTGCAACAAATGTTTACTTGCAGGTGCTTATGAGGGATTTACTGTCAAAGCCAAAAAATTCCACTCATTCAGCTGCTGACAGTTCAGCTGCTAGTGGCTCAGGTTCTGAGAATGCAAAGAAGAAGACTCTAAGCATTGTGAATGATGATTTTTGTGGTGCAATGTTGGATACATCTTTCCCTCGCATGCTTAAAAGAGAGAAAATTCTGCCTGGAACTGCACTTTCTTTAGGGGCATTGGAGTTGTGGAGTGACGATTTTGAGGACAAGAGTAAATTCAGCCAGTATCGTTCTAGGCTGGTATGTCTCATAGGCATATAAAAATTAACATATTATTGTCTATCATACAAATTATTTTTCCATACTTGCAGGAATAATTTCTGTTATCGAACATCTTTTAAGGAAGTTTCTACTTTAATGAATTTATTCATAATCTGAGATAGTATTCGGAAAGTGGCTTATTGCTTGCAATATTCCATTGATTGATGTTATATAAGAGGGAGTGTTTGTGTAATTCACCATTTGCATGTCAATGTGTAAAATGAGAGGTAAAATGCAAAGACTCTCCCTACTCTAAGAGGAGAGGAGCCTTCTGTAACTATATTTTAGTTACAGCTGTTCAAAGCTATGAAATACCGACAATCTAATAGAAAGAAAAATACAACACGTGAAAATACAGAGTAAAACTATACCCTAAAACCAACTTATTTCTATTTTATTTTAAATTTGGTTTAACCGTTTTGAAATATTTTTTACTGATGAGTGGTTTCTAAAAACAGTTGGAGCTGATTAGATTTGTTGCTTCACACAAACCCCTGATAGCTGCAGCTAAAGTTTCTGAAAAAGTTGATATAGTAATCAAGAATTTCCTGGTTTCACCGGCGGCAACTCAGGTTTAAATGCCTTCTATTTAATTTTTCAATTTGAATTTAGTCTCGATAATCAGCTTATCGCCACCATTTCATGCCTATGTGTTGACTGTTGTTTGTTCTGCTTTTCTCATTGTAGGACTTAGCTTTGGTGGAAAGCATGCAGTTGGCTTTAGAGAATGTTGTAAATGCTGTTTTTGACAGATCCAATGATATTGCCGAGGCGAATGCTGAAGTTCAGTTTGCTTTATGTAGAACATTTGAAGGTTGTTTTAGTTTATTTTCCATATTTTGCTGTTTTTGAGTTTGTCTGGTTGGACCTTTGTAATAATTCTGGTTATTGTGTCTTAAAGGTTTACTCCAACAATTTATTTCCTTGAAATGGAAGGAGCCTGCACTTGTAGAAGTACTTGTTCGCTATTTGGAAGGAATGGGTCTCTTTTTGAAGTATTTCCCAGATGCAGCTGGCAGTGTTATCAATAAACTATTTGAACTTCTAACATCTCTTCCCTTTGAAATTAAGGTTCCCTCAACAGCCCTTTTTCATTCTTACTTTCAACTATATATAAATTTTCTGACAAGTAAAAGTTATATATTCTCTTTGTAGGATCCGTCGACATCAAGTGCTCGACATGCAAGGTTGCAGATCTGTACATCATTTATTCGGATAGCAAAAGCTGCTGATAAAAGCATCTTGCCTCATATGAAGGTGCATTTGTTAAAACATCCATCGTTAAACGATTGCAATTAACTGGTTATGTTCACAGATCTTCACACGTGTTAAGCTATATAACTAACCTTGATCTAGTTATGAATTAAAAATATAATTTAAGCCAGTTGAGTCATAACATAATAAATATCAGCAACTACAGGGATCATGCTGAATTAACTGGGGCTACTTTGATATCTATTGTTATATTCATGTGTCAACTGTCAACACACCGGTGTAGTATAATACAAATATGTTTCCTGCTATGGTATAATACAAATATTTGATGATTGAATTTTTCATTTGACTTGTCAGCTGACCTTGTAAAATTGTTCTTGAAATCGGTATTTGGCACTGTATTTTCATGAATATTACTCTACGGGCCCCCTGCATTGCTCAAAATATAGTGAAATCCGATAGGTTTTGTGAGCCAAAAAACCTTATCGAAAGATATGTTCCAATAGGTTGAGCAACTCAGGTGGCCTCAAGAGCAACCGTCTATTTTCTTTCATACTTGTCTTTTGTTAATTTCCAACTTGTTTTTCATCACTTTAGTCTCCTCTAAAACACGTCAATATATTAGTGTGTGATGCTATTTCAATTGACGAGTTATAAACCACACACTTATTGAAGTTGACTTTTAATCGAAAGAATTGAAGAGGGACTGGAATTGGGCTGGTGAAACTTAAATCTTTGAAAGACACAATGTAGTTTTCTATCTGCTACTTTTATCATGTGAAAATGGCACTATTGAATGATTATATAAATAACTCAGGGAACCTTAAAGCGTTATATTTTGTAATTAGTGTAGCTTTGTTCTCACTAGTTTGTCTTTCATTTTTTTGGACACTTGAGTACGAGTTGAAAATGCCCCTTTGCTTAGAGTGTAATTCGGGAGGAGATTTAGTATATTTACCTTTACAACTTTGTATGCAGGGCATTGCTGATACCATTTCCTGTTTGCAAAGGGAGGGTCGTTTACTTCAGGGAGAGCATAATCTTATAGGCGAAGCTTTTCTTGTTATGGCTTCTTCTGCTGGGTAATGATCAAACAGAATAGATAATTTTGTTGATAATTTTTTTTGTTTTATACTCTGTTAAGATTTATTTAACCTTATCTCACTTGTTATTTCTTAATTTGCCACAGGATTCAACAGCAGCAAGAAGTTTTAAAGTGGCTGCTAGAACCCTTGAGCCAACAGTGGATACAATTGGAGTGGCAGGATAAATATTTGTCTAATCCACATGGTTTGGTTCAGTTGTGCTCAGAAGCGCCAGTTATGTGGTCAATTTTTCACACAGTTGCATTATTTGAGAGAGCGCTTAAGAGGAGTGGGTTGAAGAAAGCTCACGGGAATTTAGAAAATAGCTCAGCATCAGATTCAACTCCTTTAAATCCAATGGCCCCTCATGTGCTATGGATGCTAACTCCTCTCTTGAAAGTATGCATACTTCCTTGAAGAGTCTGGCCATGTGTTTCCTCTAGTATTTTAAATCAAAATGGTTGCTATGTTTTCAATGTTGTTCTTTAAATCTTGAACTTTTCATGAACCAACTATCCAAGATGCTTAAGTTATTTGGTAAAGGCATGAACTTTTAATATTATATATCTAACATGTCCCTTCGCTCAAGTGCCATTTGGGGTTGAAGAGTGGATAGTGAACATTCCTACCTACAATATGTTGAAATTGAACTTTTTATTAGAATAAAATGGGGATGGCTTGGATTGAATTCAAGATCACTTGATCAGAGGCTTTTGTAAAAACGTCATCAACCATTTCAAAAGTTTAAACTGTTAGGCGGTGAAGACACATGAATGGTTTTGTCTTTTATTTTTAATAATATTAATAGTGTGTATTTTTTACTTTCCAGCTACTTCGTGGCTTACATTCTCTTTGGTCTCCGTCTATAAGTCAAACTTTACCTGGAGAGATCAAAGCTGCAATGGCAATGAGTGATTTTGAGAGGTTCAGTCTTCTTGGAGAAGAGAACCCTAAATTGCCAAAGAACCCTAAGGAAGGATACGGTGAACCAAATGAATCTGATATACGAAATTGGTTTAAAGGCATCAGAGACAGTGGGTAAGCGTGCATATTCAATTTTTATTTTTTATCTATTACTTATTATCTGTTCCAAATCGGATCGCTCTTCACTGGCAATTTTGTTTTTCACCAAATATTTAAGTTCCTGGTTAATATATGAATCTGCCTGTATGACATCTTCATTGTTCTTTATTTATGTCTCCGTACTTTACTAAATGCTTGGTCTATATTAATAGATATAATGTATTGGGCTTGTCAACTACCGTTGGGGACTCATTTTTCAAAAATTTGGATGTACACTCTGTTGCTGTTGCCCTGATGGAGAATATACAGTCAATGGAGTTCAGGCATTTGAGGCTGCTTGTTCATTCCATTTTGATTCCTTTGGTTAAACACTGTCCTGTGGATATGAGGGAAATTTGGCTGGAAAAGCTTCTGCACCCACTATTTGTTCATGTTCAGCAAGCTCTTAGCTGTTCATGGTCTAGTCTTCTGCAAGATGGTAGAGCAAAGGTTCCTGATATTCATGGAATTCTTATTGGATCAGACCTGAAAGTAGAAGTGATGGAGGAAAAAATTTTGAGGGATCTCACGCGTGAGATGTGCTCACTCCTCTCTGTGATTGTGTCTCCTCCCCTGAATACTGGATTCCCTTCTTTGGAACAGTCTGGGCATATTATTCGTTTCGACATGTCTTCTGTGAAAAGCTTGGATGCAGTTGCATCATGCTCTTTGGTTGGGTATGTTTTCTACTTGTTATGGAATATGCTTCATCTTTAGTGGTTCTTTCCTATTGTTTAACTAAACTTTTTTCTTCTTCTCATTATGTCTTTAAACGTTACAGTTTCCTTCTAAAGCATGAAAGTCTTGCCCTTCCAACATTAAGAATGTGTTTAGAAGTTTTTACATGGACGGATGGTGAAGCTGTGACAAAGATTTCTTCTTTTTGCTCTACGATGGTAGTTATTTCGATAGTAACAAACCATACTGAACTCGTAGAATATGTTTCTAGAGATCTTTTTACATCCGTTATTCAAGGTTTATCCCTTGAATCAAATGCAATAATCAGTTCTGATCTAGTTGCTATTTGCCGAGAGATATTTGTAAATCTTTGTGATAGACACCCAGCCCCCCGGCAGGTTAGTTGTTTTCCATGATTTTGATAGTTTTTTTCTTAGTTCATTTAACTTTTGGAATACCCTTTAAAAAATCCCTTGGACATTGAGTAGTATAGGTTTTGTGTTCATATTAATAATGTGTTCACTCTTTTTGTAGATTTTGCAATCTCTCCCATTTGTTACTCCTCGCGACTTACATGCCTTTGAGGAATCTTTATCTAAAACTTCAAGTCCAAAGGAACAAAAGCAGCACATGAAAAGCTTGCTTCTGTTGGCAACTGGGAACAAATTAAAAGCACTTGCAGCGCAGAAAAGTGTAAACATCATTACAAATGTTTCAAGTAAGCAATGACTTTTAATGCTTTTCTTTCTCTCTGTATTTTACTTCTCCAACTTCTGGAATGTGTGGTTTAGCATGAGTTATCAATGAATCGTCGCAGTGTTTACATTGTAGTTCTCAAATTGTGCGATAACATATTAAGGTTTGAGTGTTCCCATGAGTGTGGTAGTTTCCCTATACTGCTATGCGTCTCAGCTGTTATTAGGATAATCTATTTATCTATTTTTCTAGAGTAATATTTTGAAAATTTTAACCTTTTTTGCTTCTGCCATGCAGTGAGGCCACGCAGCTCAGCCAGTGCTCCTGAGTCCAATGTTCATGATGGCGATGTTGTCGGTTTGGCAGCCATGATCTGATTTTATTTTGAGCTCATTAAAGGTTTTGTGTACAGGAGTGAGCTTAATATTGAGAAGATTTAACTTTTTATTATTTACCAACATGGTGTTAAAACGTCTTTTACCCCTGGAACCTTTACAAATGAGAAATCAGATGGGAGTACAAATATTTGCATGTCCTTCCTCTTAGCAACATGAGAACTCTGTTACACAGTATGCAGATATTTATTTTTTGTGTTAGTGTATAAGCTCCATTCAGCGTAGTTGAACCACAATTGGCAATTATTCTGACCTTTGTAATTTAAATTTCAATTCATTTTTTTGAGTAAAGTTGGGTTATGATTATGACCTTGCATACTCCCTTGTGAAGTACTAGTATATATAACTAGAGTAAACCTTGAATTTCATCTCTAAATTATCACTGTTTTACTTCTATTTAGTCTTCTCTAAATTACTTTATTTCAGAGGAATAAGTAATTTGGGATCAGTTCCTTCCTCCCTCAAGTATTTTTATTAAGGGTTAATTAAGTTTTTAGTCCTTATAAATATTCACATTTTTGTTTTTAATTAACCCTTTTATTAAGGGTTCTCTCAGCTACTTTGTTGGGTGTTATTGGTTCATATTTTCTCGCGACTTTTATTTTCAAATTTTAGTTTGTGCAAATGAACTTGAGGAAATATATTTGTAAGAAAAGATAAGAAAAAACTTGAGGAAACATATTGGCACTCTAACTTCAAAAGTCCATCGCCCTCACCACGTATTATTGGTGAAATATTTCATCGATGAAATTTTTGTATACAATTCCAAAACAATAACCAAAAAGGCTGATGATTGTTTGTCTCAAATGTGAGTTTTTAAGTTGTGAATCAATCTCCTTAAAAAAAACAATATTGGAAAATGATGGATGATCACAATTCACATCATGCTTACTACTCAAGTCAAAATCATACTAGTAAATTATCACTTTAGTCCCAAATATTGTAATGATGGATCATTTTCGTCCTTAAAATCTGTGAAATAGCAAAAAGTCTCTAAAATTGAGATGTGTCGATGAAAATAATACTTCCGTTAATTTTTGTCATATAAAATAAGGTGGCATATATTAGCGACTTACATGACATTCAATGTGGATGCCACACAGTGTAAGATGGATCAATTTGTTTGCATTTTGACATTAAATAGCTATTTTAAAAGACATTTTACTATTTAGCGAATTTCACAAACGAAAATTGTCAACAATTTGTTTGTTACGATTTTGTTTTTTAATATAGTTTGTTATAAATAGACAACTCGATTGGTAAGTTAGGGATGCTGAAAGAATAAGATTTTAAACTACCTCAAATATTAAGATAAGATGTTTATGAGGAACAACCAATTGTGGTTGAGTTTAGTGGAAGTGGCTAAACTCCCACAATATGATGATCCAATGTTAAATCTCGGTTAAAAGAGGTACATATATGTTAGTGTCTGACATGTCTTGAATACGATTATTTTTTGTGGAAAACATATGTAAGGGAACACAATCTTACAAGTAACACCAAGCAAAAATTATTTCACTAAAAAATTATCGGTATACTTTTGATTGTTCGTATTCAAATAAAATTGGGGCATCGTAGAAGAGGTATAGATTATGTGTCTATCCTTTTTATTGGACAACATCGTTAAAAAATTGAGGATAAAAATTTATCATTTTTTTTATCAAAACAAAATAGTTTTAGAGTTTGAAAATGGTTTCACTTTAATAATAGATTGATTTGGTGATTGGCTGAGGGATTTAAATAGTAAAGTCATAAAGAGGTTGGTTGTTCCATTATCACCAACAACATAATATTATTAACAATTACTAGCAATGTGTGTAATTGATGTATTTAATTTATAATATAGTTCAAATGCATTTGTTATTCAATAAATCTAAAAAAAGTAAATATTTATTTATGATAGTGATCGAAGAAAGTAATTCATTAAGAGCTGGATGATTTTGCAACTACAGTGTAAAATGTTTTATATCATGGCTTTAATATGTGTTTCGTCCCTGCAATTATGGGTCATTTAAAAATTGGTCTCTATAATCGTTAATCCTCACAAATTACTCTTGCAAAGTTTAATCATTTAAAATTTCGTCCCTTAGAGCACCCACATCCATACCATTCAATTTGGTGGTATAAATGAACCCCACTTGATATATTATATTTCTTCACATTTTTCAATTATTTAAACAACTCAACTACATTTTCTAAATATCCATACTATTCATCTAAAATTTTAAAATGGGTCCCATTAATTTCACAACCAATCACAATCCAAAAAGTATGTGTTCTTGTCAGTTTATATATTATTTTATTCCAACACAAGCTTAAGACACGGTGGTAATACATTGCTACGGTAGCCATTTTAAAATTGTTTTACAAAGGCAAATATCAATACTTTTCTGACACAATGTCCTTGTTGTCAGTTAAGATACCACAAAATATGACCGATAATCATGCTTTAACCCACTTAATGACTGTCATGTCATCTGATTAGATGACGTGGCACCTGGACTCAACAATACCATCCTTCCATCAGAGGCATTGAAATGACGAATTTGCCCCTTATACATTTTCTCTTATTTTTCTCTCCTCTTCTCTTCTCCCCCGTATTCTTTCCTTTCATTTCTTCCAACTTCAACACAAATATTCCATATCAATTGAAACATTATTCATTACTCATTATAGATTACGGGACCACACAAATTATTTAACATGTTCTCACAACACCTCCTCTTGTTTTCATGCTTCATTACTCAACTGCTACTAGCACCCTGCAACTGTCCATCTTCAATTAACTGCGGTTTTCTCGGAGAAAATGAATTTCTTTTACAAGAACACAACATCCAGATTATGGCATGTTAGTAATACATGGTTGTGAAGACTACGAACCACAGTCCAAAATATCAAAATTATCTTTTCCTAAATCAACAACACAAAAAAATCAAGACATAAACAAGACATAACACAATTATCTTTTCCAAGAAACACATGGGATTTAGGGATTTCACAACACAAAACTTACTCTCTTTTCCTTCCTATTTTTCATGCACCGTTTCAGATCCAAGCAGCGAATCCACATTAGACCGAGTCTTTGTTTGAATTAGTGTTCAATTTATCGAAATAGCGGCGAAAAATCACGGTTGGAAACACTTTTTTTTTAATCTAGATTGGAAGAGGAAGGAGGTTAGAGGGAGGTTGGTGGTGGTGGAGATAGAACTAGTTTTGTGTTTTTGTGTGTAGGGACGAAATTTTAAATGATTAAACTTTGAAAGAGTAATTTGTCAGGATTAACGATTAAAGAGACCAATTTTTAAATGACCCCCTAATTGCTGGGATGAAATATCGTCATGTAAAGTGGTGAACCCTTACTCCAATCTAGTAGCAGAATCCAACGGCTACAGTAGAGTGTAATGATTGAGCTTAAGCTGAGATGATAATAGATTAGCGAGGCTCTTTCTAGGAGAGAAAAGAGTGTGTGATTCCCGCGTTACACGGTTGTTATTTATTTTCAATCCTTTGTCTTCCATTTTTCTCCGATTTTTTTTCCCTTCCTCTTCCTCTTCCTCTTCTCTGTTGTAATAATCATTATTATTATTATTCAAACAAAACTTCTCTTCCTTTTTCTTTTCCTCAATCATTGCATTGCACAAGCTCATAAAAACTGTTCCAAATCGCAGACACAGGTTTCCTTCCTATGTTTCCATTAACGTTTCTGTGAGCGTTTTGTTTACGTTTCTACATTTCCTCTCACACGTCCATTCACCTTCTACTTTCATTAATCTTCTTTTGCATTTTCTTCATTTATTTATTTTTGTTTCTATGATTCTGACTAAACACAAACATGTGTACTTTTTTTTCTTCTATAATTTGGGTTCATTTAGAAATCTTACCCGCTTTTTTTTTTTTTTTGTTTTGCAGATGCTGTTTTGTTGATTAAGATTAAGATCCTAAAAGTACGAGAAGAGATGCATGGATTAAGTGAAGCTGAACTTTATAATAAAATGTGAATTTGATTGCACAAATTAATCATTGAGGGTTGAGAAAAATGGGTGTTGAATTACTTCAAATGTTAACCACTTCGGATTATGCATCCGTAATCTCTATGAACCTATTTGTGGCATTGCTATGTGCTTGTATTGTAATTGGTCATCTTCTTGAAGAGAATCGATGGGTGAATGAGTCTATCACTGCACTTTTGCTAGTAAGTCTTACTTATTTTGCCATTCATTTCTATTCTGTAAACCATTGAATTAAAAATCAAACGAGACATTAAACTAGCGAGACCTCATAATCATAGTTCAACACACTTTAACACTCATTAGACACGCACTTCTATGAGGGTTAAAGATGTGTCCAAGTAGTGATGATCAACGAAGGGCTTGAAGATATTAAATTTAATAACATCATTTTTATCTTTTTGATATAGTATATGGATGAATGAGGTGAAAAAGTGTAAACATTTTGTATAAGAACTTTTTTGTGGTGATCCTAAATGCTCAACTTAGATTTTTAGATATATATTTGCTCCATTTAATTTTTTTAGATAATTTAATAAATAAATAAATATATATATGTACCGTTGCGGGTGTCCTATACTTTTAAAATTAGCAGCGTCGGCGTGTCAGATGTTTGTGTCAGGGTTCATGTTTCATAGGCGAAAATATAGTTGAGCCACTAAAATAACCGAATCATAAACGGTGACAATTCACGGTTCAACCGGTTGAATCGTCTGGTGCGTTCGGTTTTTAAAACATTGGTGTGAAGTGTCAAAAAATGAGTGGTATGGTGGTGACTAAATTTCATCTGGATTTGCTTTGATCAGGGTCTATGCACTGGTGTGGTTATTTTGTGGATAAGTGGTGGTAAAAGCTCGCATCTACTAGTTTTTAGTGAAGATCTTTTTTTTATATATCTTCTACCTCCGATCATCTTTAATGCCGGGTAATTTTTTTGTACCATGCTCTATTTATGTTTGTTTGATTGAGGAACACTTGAAAGTCTTTGTTAAATCTTTTGAAAATGGTTTATGGTGTGTTCTGAATTTGTTTTTAGTTTATTTCAATATAAAGATTATATGGTAGGTTGTGGAAATAGTTTAACCATGTTCTCGGTTTCATTATAGAAATAGCTTATACATAAATGTAATTTATTTCAGGTTTCAGGTTAAAAAGAAGCGGTTTTTTGTTAACTTCATAACCATCATGTCGTTTGGTGCTGTTGGTACATTAATAAGTTGTAGCATCATAACTTTTGGTATGTCTTTCCTCTATATATGGATTCTAACCTTTATGATTTTGTTATGGAAAAATCTACATAGAGAAAACTCAGATGGTTACTTTAAGCAAACTATCCCTTATCCTTATGGGTAATTTTCTAATTCTGATCTGACTTAATATTTTGAAGCATTGTTTCAGGTGTATCACAAATTTTTAAGAGAATGGGTATTGGTACGCTTGATCTAGGGGAGGCTGTAGGTAATTACTGAAGTACATTATTCAATATCATCGATATATTTGTCAACTGTCAAATTCTGATTGTAACTCACTTCGTAAATAAAATTTCAGCAATTGGTGCAATATTTGCTGCAACAGATTCTGTGTGCACATTGCAGGTTTGTAACAATAATCTTTACTCTCTCTATGTTCCAAAGCAACTATAAGATGTCAATGCTAAGTATACTGAAGTTTTATATGATGATTGTGCAGGTGCTAAACCAGGATGAGACACCTTTACTATACAGTCTTGTATTTGGTGAAGGTGTTGTGAATGATGCTACTTCAGTAGTGCTTTTCAATGCAATCAAAAGTTTTGATCTTGAGCAACTTGACCATGGAATTGCTTTGCAATTTTTTGGCAACTTCTTGTATCTGTTTATAGCAAGTACCATGCTTGGAGTTTTGGTAACTGTCTTGCTCTCTTTGATTCTCTCAAGTACGAATGTGCATGTGGCTCTGGTGTGATGTGTCTTCATTGCCTTGCAGGGTGGTCTACTTAGTGCTTACATTATCAAAAAGCTCTATATTGGAAGGTATCATATTGGAATTCCAGAACTGTTTTTGCCATTTCCATTTTCATTCAGCAGGCGTTCTAATATTTATGATAGCATCCTATTGTTTTATATTTTATATATATTCAGTTTCTTCTAAGTAAAATCAATTATAATGAAACTCAGTTAGTAATGCTATTTAGAATTTAGAACAATTTTTGGGATATTAAACAAATTTGCCACTCAATGTAGGCACTCAACTGATCGTGAGGTTGCTCTCATGATGCTAATGGCATACCTTACCTACATTCTGGCTGAAGTACGTTCTAAAGAAGTAGCTTGAGTTTTGCATACTCCATCTAATCTCGTGTCTTACATAATATATCTACATGTTGTGCAGTTATGGTATCTGAGTGGCATTCTTACTGTATTCTTTTGTGGGATTGTAATGTCTCATTATACATGGCATAATGTGACTGAGAGCTCAAGAATCACTACTAAGTACATCTTCTAAACTCTTAAAGCTATATATGTATCTATTTGGGGTAGTAACACTGTCCAGATCGATATATAATTATATATTTAACTACTTTTTGTCTTACTTTTACAGACATGCTTTTGCAACCTTGTCATTTGTTGCCGAGACATTTCTATTCCTTTATGTTGGTATGGATGCATTGGACATTGAAAAATGGAGATTTGTTAGTGATAGGTATGCCATGTGTTCTCTTTAAGACTTCTTAATATTAATGAAAGATTGATGAATCTTGTGCCTACTAATCTTTGCAGACCTGGAACATCTGTTATTGTGAGTTCAGTATTATTAGCTCTAGTACTCATTGGAAGAGCAGCATTTGTTTTCCCCTTATCCTTTTTATCCAACTTGACTAAAAAGTCACAAAATGAGAAAATAAGCTTCAGGCAACAGGTATGCTTGGATTTCTGTCAACAGGTATTCTTTTTGAGGATTTCTTGAGCTGTAAGTAATCATTGGTACAAATTCTTTATTCTTTCTGATTTTAGGTGATCATCTGGTGGGCTGGTCTTATGAGAGGTGCTGTTTCAATGGCACTTGCCTATAATGAGGTGGGAGCAACTTCCCATCAAGAGCTGACTTATCATCTGTTACATTGCAAATCTTTTAGATAAACAATTTAATTGAGCGCTTAAAGCATTAAAACTTACCATAAAAGTCCTTATGTATAAGCTATTTTTATAACTAAAGATTAAATAAGTCAAAATGTTTTCATGTAAGTTATAAGCTATTTTCATAAGCT
>Ga0315913_1003757_pt1 | contig 18244 bp, 10 predicted proteins | sample MpolsnodulesMG_FD_207736 | JGI IMG/M metagenome (GOLD analysis project Ga0315913, IMG submission 207736) | Medicago polymorpha root nodule microbial communities from Los Angeles, California, United States - small nodules | ecosystem: Host-associated > Plants > Roots > Nodule | place: USA... | reverse complement strand
CTTTGCCGTGGAAGCTAGGAATTCCAGCTTCTCCTATACCGGCGTTTAGAAGCCAAAAGCACGATTCCGGGAATTGCTTTTTCTGTCGGCCAAACAACAAGAAAAGGGTGGAAACCGCGTTTTGTTGTTTAAACGCAAGTTTGGAGGAGAAAAATGTGTCTCCAAACAGACACTAAAACGGTGGCGTTAGGCCAAACGTGCGTCTCTGTATAGTGCACTGCACAAATAAACTTCCCTTTCTTCAATGCCACTCACCTACCTTCCCTTTCTTCTTGTTAAACTTGTTTGGGATATGATGCAAGCTACAAAACAAGCTTTGGGTTAATGTTATCTCCCAAAATTATGTGTAAGGTACCAACATATTGACTCACTCCCTCATTACACCATCACCAACTCGGAATTAAACAATCAAAGCAAAAAATATGGTCATAGATGGTTTTGACTAGCATGCTGGGTGAGATTTCTCATCCTTTTCGTTTAGTCATTGGCCCTATTTTTCCCTCTTGTCGCTTTTGTTCTTTATGTGTATATTAATGATGATGTATGCATCAATGTTAAAAATGTCTTCTCTTCTAGTCGCCATAATCCCAACCATCATCTATACTCTCAACTCCCTCTTAATATTATCACCATGATTAACAGTAAACATCTTTGTTTCAAATGTAGCATTGAAGATGGATTATTTGGTCCAGGAACATCAATGGTAATTTCACTACTAAAAGTGGATATTTGTGGCTTCTTCAGCAAAAAGAAGGCATCGTTGTTTCTTATCTTGTTGATACACGATCTTTTGATCTTGGACATGGAAGCTTCATCTTCCGCAAAAAATCAAACTTCCATACTTTATCTTTGTTACACCATCGTAATATGAGCACCTCTCCTTTGTGCATGGGCTACAGTTTGGAAGATGAGTCCTTCATGAACTTTGTTCGAGATGACACCCACTCTAGAAATTAACCTATGGCTAAACCTTTACATTATATGCCCACGATATTTCTTCACTCAAGACTTTGACAAATGACTCAAAGATGACATCGCTGACCCTCGTTCTAGTAAGTTTTCCACCGATATATGGTGGGATTGCAGGAACAAACACTCTTTTCCTCGATGATTCGATCTTCTACACTAATTCCTCGCTCTATTTGAAGTTTCTTGAGTCCCTAGATAATAGATTCCATAAAAGTCTGTTATGTTGATTAAAGACATTAAAGACTTATTGTATGAGGATTTCCTCTTCTGCATTGTCCACACTATTTGTGAAGGCAATCAAAGTGATGATTTCATGGCAAAACTCAGTGTTTCTCCAACCATGAGCTCCTTCTTCTTGCTTCTCCTCCTCAGAGACTTACGAGACATCCTTGAAGGGGATACATCATGAACAATGACACTAATATGAAATCGAAACTAGAATATTTGATAGATCAGATATATAATTAGACACAATAGAAAAACAGGGAGATGAACACATTAGTGTTTGTCTTTTTCGTTAATATAATTCAACAAACAACATAAATAGTATATTTAAGAGAAATGCTGCATGTAGCGAAGCGGTTGTCCAAAGTATCCCGATAGCAAAATTTGTACTGTAGCTGGGCCCATCCAATTTCATAGCTTCCGTGATTTGTGGCCAGGAGAGGATTTTGATTGGTTGACTACCATTTTGCGAGCGCTTCTTCATAAAATTTGTCGTGATGAATAGCAGTCCTCTATATTTAATAAAAAACATATATAGTAAAATTTAAAAAGATAATACTTCATCCGGTCCTTTTTAGAAGAAACAAAAGTATCAAATATTTTGGTCCTTTTTATAAGAAATTTTGACCAATTTTCAAATACATTAGATGTTCTATTTCAAAAGTGCCCTTATTTATTATGAAAGAGAATATTAAAAGTAAAGTCTTGTTAACGAGTGCCCCTGGGGTAGGCATGACAACAAAACCCATACTTGTGGTTACCCACCTAAATCAAACCCAATTTGATGGGTTTTCCCCGTTTTGACTTGGTTCGGGTATGAGTTTGGGTTTTCCCCGATTTCAAAACACGGGTATGGGACGGGTAACAGGTATATAAGTACCCACCCCGAATCCATACACAAACTCGTCCCGAATGCAGAAAATTACTTTATGTTGATATCCCATGTTTTTTTGTTTGATAATTGCCGTGTTATAAAATTTACTATTGATATTTAAAGGAAAACTAAATCAATCGGTCTAACAAATGTTAAAGTGAGCATATTGCTGGATTATGCATTACAACATTTCTCTAGGATTATGCATTACAACATTTCTCTAAGGGTTGCAAAAAAACTTTTATTTTTTATTAAAAAAATTATTCAATGCGGGGACAAGGATGAGGCGGGGATATCATCACCAATAACCATCACCACCGTAACAGTCATTTCTCCCTCAACAAACACCGCACTAGCAAGCTCCGGCAACGTTGAATCCGGCAACTGAAATCTCCACAAATCTCTAACTGATCAAACAAATTCCTACGATCACTATTCCTTACCATCATCTTCGTCACACCGCCAGGTTGGATCTACACCGTGTGATTCCTCACCTCTCCGATTCTCTCTGTCTAATGGAAATGTAAATACAGGCGGCTGAAAATGTGTGGGAGACACTGCTTTGAGGATCATATAGTCCTTTATTGGTGGTGTACTCAATCAGAATCATCACAATCCACATAGGCTTAATCGAAAAGAAGGATTGAAGAAATGTGTTTGAAGACTGCCACCACCCATAACTATCACCACCAACAAAGTTTCTCTTTTCTTCCATTGACATTTTTTTTTTTAAGGATTCGATTGAGAATCATAAAGAACTATTCTTATTCTCCAGCTTCTTGGTTTTTTTTGGCTACCCAGCTTCTTGGTTTCTTTCGACCCATTTCTTCTTTTTATTTTTGCGGAAGAAAATAAAATCTATCTATATCATCCATTGTGATGATGATGATGGTAAAAAAATTTAAGGCTGATTAATATAATTAATATGATATTGAAAAGTCAAAAAAAGTTAATAGGAGAGAGACAATAATAGAGTGTATTAACCGCACCTTAAGCTGTGCAAAGTTGCACAGGTTAGAAAACCCTATATAAATCTATCTATATCATCCAAATTCTACCCTTTGCATTCAATACTTAAAATCTGATCCTAGCAGCTCTGATTCAAGTGTCCTTCAATTAGCAATAATCATGTTTCGTGTAATGGGAGACAAATCAGTGACTACCTTAAACAAAATCAAACAACTTCTTCCAACGATTCCTCCTAGGAACACCCGTGCACACATTGCACTTCTTCAATGTGTTGACTTGTACAAATCAATTGAGGTATTTAATGCTAGGAATGGCGTAGGTGCTTTGCAAAGAGACCAACAACCCAAAAGAGCAGAATATTTTGCAAATCAGGCTATAGATAAAGCCAATGGATGCGAGGTTCACTTCAATGGGAGATTGGATGGTGGAACACCAGTCACTGATGAAAACAATGCTATGAATGATATAGGAAAAATTACAACTGCTATTTGTCAATTAATACCAGCTAGTTTACTCTAAACATTACATTATGGTTTGTTAAAGTGACATGCAGTACTAGTTTGTAACGAAGGAAGAAAAATGTACTTCTAGAATAAGGTGATGAAAATTAACTTTTACAAGAGGCTCGTGGAGCTTAATTTCCATGCTCCTCTCTTCAATCCCCTTGACCATACATTTTATGTCTTATTTTATTTGTTCTGACGTTGTTTCTTCAATTGTCTTTTTCAACATGTGCTCTTCAATGACTATATTATTTACGAGGAATAGTAGCGACACACATTTTTCAACCTACTCTTTTTGATTCGTTAAAATTTACATGGGTCCCATCAAATCATGTGAGTTCCATATAAATTTGGTGGGTCCCATGTGAATTTTAAACAATCAAAGAGAGTGTGTTGAAAAATGTGTGTTAGAATATGTGTTGCTATCATTTCTCATTATTTATTTGGTTTGTTGTTTTTTGGGCGAACTTTGTTGGCCAATTGCTATAATTTTTGTCTTTTTTAAGTTAATTTTGAAAAAGACAAAAACTTGAATTACTTTGATATGTCACGATGACGGATACCAATGTTGTTGTATGTGAGATAGTCTTGCATAGGCACAAAATTTAGGCACACACATAAATAAAAAAATTTAAAGATAAATAAAATAATCACATCAATTAATATCACTTCAATATATCCTTTTCATTTTAATTTTATGTATGTGTGGCTAACATGTAATATTTGGTGACGTGCCTAACAAGTATTTCTCGTTGTATGTAAGCAAGTTTGTGCATATTGCAGCCAAAATCAGAAAAAGAACGAAGAAAATGTGGGAATATGATGAAGTAGGGTGAAGATTTTCTTTCATATTAGTCCTAGGTACACACACCATTTTTTTTTTTTTTTTATCATTTTCAAATGTCATGTCTGCGATTTTGACGAGTTAATGTTTTGATTGACATAAGGGACTAAAATAACTAACAAGTTAAAGAGTGAATGATTTATTTAAATTTTTGTGTTAGTTGGAGACCAATACGACAACGTGTTAAACTTTCTTTCCACTCTATTTTTGGGTTGGTATCCGAAATTGACAACTATAATTTTAAATCAATCGGTGAGTGTATAACACTATTTTAAAATATGTAGATTAACTTAAGATATGTAGATTAATTGATCATCTTTGTGTTTATTGCGACTTAAATTTTTTATATACAATATGATTTACGTATTAAATTTATATATTATAGTTTATTTTTTTGGTTCATCTAAACTTTATAGTCATGCTCCACCGATAATGAGACTTCACTTTTATGATTGTTTTTCTTTAAAATATGTACATGCATTACGAAAACTAGGTTTTGAAACAAGATTTAATTTTTATACGATTCTAAATGGTGTAATAAAATAAAAATGTTGTATTACCTCCTTTAAATAAAATAAAAAAAGTTGTAGTACCAAGAAACGTTGAAAGATGGCAGGGGAAATCCGATATATAGTTTGAGAAACATACTTTTTTTTTTTAAAGAAGTTTGAGAAACATACTTATGCGGTGTAGAAATATGAAAATTTAGTAATTAAAAAAATACCACAATTTATACGGTACACTCAAAAATTCTACGCTCGATATTAAATTAATAGCTAAACATATTGTTTTTTTTATGTTATTTTTTCTATCATTTATAAATATAATAACTAAGTTTTTATTTATAAAAAAAGTCAGCGAACACTACAAGAAATGTTGCATTTTGCCAGGGGCAGAAGCCCTGGTAAAATGTTAAAAGCTTTGGCAATTGGAGGTTTGCCAGGGGTTTTGCTAGGAGCAGAATCACCAGCAAATCTGCTCATCGTAAATTGTCATGTCAGGGGTTTAGCTCCTGGTAAATGCGCTCCTGGCATAAGCCCTGGCAAATTGTGTCTGCATGATTGCAGGCTTTTGCAGACTGTGTTAGCATCACATCAGTCATTTTCAAAACATGTCAGGGGCATTGCGAGGGGTTAACCCCTGGCAAATTGTGTATGAATTTTTTTTTTTAAAAATGTTTTTTATTTGTTTAAAAATCAAAATATTAAAATTTAATAATTAAAATAATTTTAAAAAACAATTTAATTTATTTTTTTCGAAAATTAATTAAATTTAATTATTAAAATATTTAAAATAAACGTTTTTAAATTCTTTTTTTATTTATTTTTTAAAACATTGTTTTAATAATAAAAATTATTTAAAATAATTTTAAAAAAGGTTTTTAAAATGTTTTTTTTAATTTAATCGGTTTAGAAAAAGTAGTTAACAATGCAAATTAAAGTAATAGCACACAAAATATTAGGTCTAGCATCATTGTAATTAAAATTGTATGAAATATTACAAACCATAAGTACCTAATAGGTGGAAATTGTACCGGAAAGTATAAGAAACTTCCCCAAATATTACATACCAAGAAATTAAATAGATAAAGGCACGAGAGAATATATCATAAAGGGCACACATCACAACGGGGACCAACTTCAATCCTCGTCATCATCCACATCATCCTCCTCATCTCTATCAATCGGATAAGGCTCAACATTGGGACTTAAAACCGGCGCTCTAGTGTGGGAGGGATCTTGAGCCTATGCTTGCCTAAACTGAGCCGGCTGTTGTTCATATGATCTTTGGCGGTTAAGCAAATCTTGCACAACGGCCGCTTGACTCACCATCTGCTGCGTGAACTGCTATTGTGTCAATCTATGAACAAGCTCCCGCATCTCTGCGTGAACTTCAACTAAATTATTTATTACTCACAATAGTGAATATTGATATTTTTTACAATAAAATATAAAAATTTAGTATGAATTTTATAACAATTGTTTTGGACATAGCAAAAACATTCATGACCCATTTTCATAGGCCTAATCCAAAAGACACATACCCCGTATTTGGGCCATTACTCGTAGCTCACCCCTCTCTACGAGGGAGGTACTCGTAACACTCTGAAGACAAGTTCAAACACACTTAAGCGGCTACTCAAACGTGCCCTTAAAACACATTTCGGCGGTTACAATTTCCACAATTCCGTAGCCATCGAACTCCCACATGTGCCACTAACAACGGCTCATGCCCCTCCACTATATAAGGAGACTTTCAGTAGTCCCCAAAGAGACTTCTTTGACCCTAACCCCCATTTCTAAGTTCTCACTGACTTGAGCGTTGGAGTGTCTGTAGGTACACACCTCTCACCGTTCCAGAGCTCACAAACAACTAAATGTAACCGCACCGGATGTTATCTTCCGATAAAAAACGATCAACAATAAAATAGTGTTTTTTCTTATGAAATGTTGCTTCTTAAAATAGAGTCAAAAAGTAGTTTTTTATTTCATAAAAATAATCCTTAATATATTGATTTACGAAGTAAGTGTATACGTACACTTTAACTTGCGAATGTATTGTAGTCTGTAGACATGTATATACATAATTTTTAAAATATTTCATAATTTAAATTATTTGTGTATATACCCGTATTTTGATCAACTCCTAAAAATAAATATTAAGAATTTCATATTTTCTTATTTACATAAATATGATTTTTGGAAAAAAGAAGAGTGTATATGGATGTAAATATCAATTCCCTCACTATTTTCAATTTAAAAACTCCCCAAATAAAATGAGCCAAACCGTTCTATGTGTGCAACAAATATAATTTTCTTTGGTTAGCAAAACTTGGCTATGTTTGGAAGTTTTGAGAGGAGAGGGGGACTTTGGAGGGAGGGGAGTAGGGGAAAATAGATAGATCTTTTAAAGAAATGTGAGAATTAATATACTAATATATTTTAGGGGAAAATAGAGTCAAAACGTTTTTTTGTAGAGAATGATAAGTGAATAGTTACAATTAGTATATTTTTAATCCTGAAAGTATTATCACAAATTGAATTTGGAGAATTCATTAAAAGCCCTCCTAAAACCCCCCCACAATCATCCTTCAATGCAATTTTTGAGTTGCTTTAAAGTAAGTGGATTTTGTATTATGATAAAAACAAAACTCCAAAATCATCTTCTTCCAAAGTTTTTCATTATTTTCACTTCATCCTTCCTTTTTTTTCTTCATGCCCTACACTCCCTTCCTAAACTCAAACATATTGTAATAGTATCTTACAATGATAAAGAAATTTGTGTTAGAAAATGCTCTATATAATATTCTAAGTATACTTCACATCAAACTCTAAATGATGTATTTTGCAAATTCTTTCTAGTGGAATGAAAAAGCATATCCATGAGAAAATTTGTGATTCTAGATTTTGTATAGTTGTAGATGAAGCCATGATGAATTAAAAAAAGAAAAGAACAAATTACTCTAATTGTTTTGAGATTGGTTGATATTGCACATGGTAAAGGCAGTACAACATTATCTCTTAAGAAAGAATTATGCGTTATACTTTAACTTGATGTTTCTAGCATTTGTGGTAAGGGAATGAAGGTGTTAGCAATAAGAGAGGAGAGTGGAATGATTTACGAGCATTATTATTTCTCTCTTTGTGTGTCACACTTTTAAATCAACCTTAGTACCTCACCATCTTAAACTTGTGTAATCTATGGAACTTAATCATTTGATAGTACAATAAAAATTTAATAACGACTAATATACTCATTACACTATCAATAATTCAATGAAAATATCTACATTATTTATTTCACAGCACAATTTATAAGCACATTATCATTTGCACAATTTTCATTTAAGTTTTCTGAGTTCGAAAAGACATGCCAAAGATGAATGCATTAGCATTAGCTATCTTCTTGTGCACTATTGTTTCATGTCACTGCACAAATATCAATCCAAAAAACAATGCAACTTTGATACAACAAACTTGCAAGCAAACTCCAAATTATGCACTTTGCATTAAGTACCTCAAATCTGATCCAAGAAGCTCTGATATAAGTATAGTAAATTATGCACTATACATGGTGGACAGAATCAAAACCACAACAATCACTGCCTACAATAAAGTCACTCAACTGCTTAATGGAAGACATGAACTTTATCAAACGGAAGCTTTGAGTTCATGTGCTGGTAAATATAGATCAATTTTGGTAGATGTTGTGCCAAAATCCATTGCAGCTTTGAAGCAAGGGGATCCAAAAGTTGCAGAAGATGGTGCAAATGATGCTGCAAATGAAGCCACTACTTGTGAGAATGGCTTCAAAGGGAAGTCACCAATCTCTGATGAGAATATTGATATGCATGATGTAGCAGTCATAACAGCAGCTATTGTTAAACAATTGCTCTAGACTCTAAACTCTAGCTAGTAATTTTTTTACTTAAATAATATCATCATCGTCATCGTGCAATTTAGTAATATTATATCATATTCCTTTCAAAAAAAATAATATTAATATCATATTGTACAATATGATATTTGTCTAATCAAATTGCTGCTATGAACTTTGTATTTGCCACCTAAGGGTGTTCAATTCAATTATCAGCTCTCTCCATAATATTCATTCATAGTCTCTTTGTTTCTTATCGTTTCAATATTGTTAGCTGTGTCTGCTCAGCGGTATTTAATGTAAGGTCGTCAAAATCGCGAGTTAACTCGTGAATTTGTACGATTCCACAAGTTTAGTTATCAACTTCCAATGATTCAGCCGTAAATTTGAATTTTAGTAAATTCAGAAATAAATTGAATTTACATGGCTAGATTTCTAATGAACTCGGTAAAATTCAGCTTGACTCGCAGAAATTTTTTCATAGAATATTTACATTTTTCTTATTTGTTCATCTTGGTTTACATATTCGGTTAACATTTCCTTGTTTATTAGGGAAGGACGGGCTATGGGGTTGGAAATATATAGAAAAATGAAAAATCTTTCACATTTTTCTAAAGAACAATTTTTTAAAGAATGATAAACTAATGCTTCAATATGCCCTCCAACGGTTATGGAGCCGAGCCATTGAAGGTTGTCGTTTGTACATTCTTTACTCTTCAACAACTCATGTATCACACAGTATAAGTGTCTCCCATCACTACAACACCATGTACGCACACTATGTACTCTGAACCTCTCACTCTTAGCTCTCTCACTAACTTGAGCATCGGAGTGATTGCAGGCGCTACCCTCCACAGTTAACCTTAACGGAACACTATTGCAGTCCAACCCACCTTCTCAGTATATCAAGATCATTAACTTTTTAAAAAATAAACATTATGAATTTCACATTTTCTTATTTCCCAAATTGATATTTTGGAAAAGGAAGTGTGTATAAGTAATTATGGATGTAAATAAGAATTCCCTCACTTTTGTCAAAAAAACAATTCCCCCACTTTTTTTAAAAAAACAATTCCCTCACTTTTCTCAACAAAAAAAATAAAAAATAAAAAATCCCTCACTATTTCCCCTTTAAAAACTCCCTAAATAAAATGGGTAAAAGCAGAGCATTATGTGTGCAAATAAGGTAATTTTCTTAAGTTATAAAACTCTTGCATCTTTTACCAATTAAGCTGTAAGAGTTACATTAAAAAAATGAGGAATGTTATTTACAACGACCATTTTTGTAGACATGGCAACGTGGCGGATTGGAGGCGGGTTTAAGCATCTCTGTCCCCGTCCCTGCTTCCATGCACCCGCCCCTGTCCCCAAACTATATTGGGGGTAAAAATTGAACACCCCACCTCCAATGGGAACGGGTCTTCTGGCTCCGCCCCCATCCGCGAAAACTCTATTTTTTATAAAATATTTAAAAAATGCATATTTTTTTCATAACAACAAAAAACAATAATTATATTAATAATTAAAGATCTAATAATTTTTTTCCAAAAGAGCAAAATAATTATATTAAATATGTTTCTAAAGAGTAATAATATATTAAAATAGGTTGTGCTTATGGAAATAAAATTATAAAATTTAATAAAGTAAATTTCAAAAAGTGGGTGCGCGGCGGGGATGGGTGTAAGCATCCCCCGCCCCCGTACTAAAAATACAGATTTCTCCCACACCCGCATACGCACCCAATTAAATCGGCTTTTTTCCGTTAAATTCGGGACGGAGGCGAGTTTTGTTGCCATGTCTATATTTTTGTCCGGAACATATCACAAATTTAGTAGTAGTGGAACACATGTTGAAGTCACTTATCGTAATGTTTTTGGGTAAAAAATTTCGCTAGATGTATCATTTCACTTGAAAAATACTCTAAACTTCTAGGTATTTTTCACATCAAAATTAAAAGGAGAAATTAAAAGGAGATCTTGCAAATTCTTTATAATTTTAATATTGTGAAGAACACATGTGAAAAATTTGATGATTCCAAATTTTATATAATTGTAGATGAAGCTTGCGATGAATAAAAAGGAGCACATGTTTTTTGTTTTGAATTTGTAGCGATATTTTGATATTCTACAACATGTGCTGCCTTTTCATGAGTTTATGCGGGTTGTTTGTTCGAAAGAGCATTTTATGACTGCGGATTGATTCAGGGACTATTGGCATTTGGATTGGTTACCGTGTTGATAGTCAATCTATTCGTCGGGTCAGGTTTAAACTCTAACTGTTCTTTGCAGATGTTCACTTTTCATGCTTTTTGTAACCTGGTTTCGCGCCCATACACGAGTTTGTTGGGTTGCGTAATTAGTGTATTTTTGTTAGGATAGATTAAAGTTATTCCATTTGAACAGATTTATCACGATGTATCCTATTTGAGTTATTCCTGGATGATTTCCCCTAGTTTTGTATCAGTTTTTTAATTTTATTATTATTATATTTTCTATTTGGTTTTAAAACAAAATGTGCTGCTTTTTCATGATATATGTGGTCCAACGACGACGATCAACAATTCGTCTCTATTTTCCTTACAAAAAAAAACAATTCGTCTCTATTGATATTCATTAATTTATCAACCATACATACGCTGACACGTTTTGTTTCTGTAACGCTCTTCATTAATTATCTTTCTCACTCCTATCTTTTGTGGTCGGTTTTCCACTCCAGTTTTTTCCTTCCATAGCTGTGTTCATTTGAAGCAATCATATTTTGATGGGGTTAGACATTAAATATTATCTCTTTTAATTGAGATTCAAATGTTGGTTCGAAGTGACTCTAGCCATTTCAAGTAGATCAAACTTTCGTGGGTGTTTCTTCGACCATCAACAATATAATACTTCATATTGAGTGTTTAAATGAGTCTTTTATGTCTACCTCACTAATGTTATGTTAATAAATGTCATTAAGACATTTGATAAGAAGTTTAAAATTAAAATTTTATCTTAAGATTTGTGTATTTAACACATAAAAACATTAAAAAACAACTTTTTCAACAAAAAATTTGTCAATTGTTGAGTAGTTGTCAATAAGACCCTTGCTAGTAAGCATCCATTTTCTCCAATTTAACGCCTCAAAAAAATTATTAAATAGATCTCCAAATAATTTTATATCATTATATTGAACAAAATTTGTTTCTTTCATTAAAATTTATTAATTGGGACCCGGAAAAAATGAAGAGAAAATGTGCTTCCATAGCCACCGTTATTCACAAACATCTAAATGTTATACTCTACGATGAGTGTGTCTATTTAATGTGATGTTAATCAAATAAGCACCCACAGTTATCGATGAACACATTTCTATTACACCATTTTTCTCTAGTGTGTATCATATTGTTAGTTAGGGGTGGGAATAGGCTAGGCCGAGATAGGCTTTGCAAGGCCCAAGTCTGGTCTATCAAATTTTTTCGAGGCCTAAGTCTGGCCTGCGGCCTATCATAGGCTTAATTTTTAGGCTTGAGTCTAGTATGTTGAAAGCCTGATATGACATATTAGCCTATTTAAAAGCCTATTTCATCTAAACATCTTTAAATAAGTAATGTGATCTAAGTTTCAATCGACTAACAAACTAATAAATCAATAAAATTAAAGTCATTTTCTCTATTTAACAAGAATTTTTAGAGAGTTTTTGATTATATATTATATATCATATTTCAATTCTAGTTTATAATAATACATTTGAATATGCAAAAAATTAAAGGATACTAATAAACTTATATTACTAAAAAGGTTAACAAATTTATTATTTAATTCAAAGTACAAATTATAATATAATAATATTAATAATAAACATTATTACTCATATTTACTTAAGTAGGCCGACCTGTTAGGCCTAAGAGGCTTTTTATACGGCCTATGGCCTGACCTTTTTAGCTAAATAGGCTTTTAAAACAGCCTAAGCCTACTCTACTTAGAAAAAAAGTCTGGCCTGACTGGCGTGTCGTAGACTATGCCATAAGCCCTTGTAGGTCGGTCTGGCCTATTCCCATCCCTATTGTTAGTTAATGCCTATTTGATATCACTTCACTTAATCAAAGTGGTTTACCGTGATTTTAACAATTTAATCGTGATAAGAAACATGCACTCAACCTTAACATCTAAATGTGTGTAAAATATTTTTTTGAAGGAAAATGTGTGTAAAATATTGTATTTTAAGTAATTTAAAAAACAATAAAAATTACTAAATAGCCAGTATACCCAAAATATCAATAATCAATAATTGTATAAAAATATCTATGTTATTTATTGCCCAGCACAATCTATAGACACTTAATCATTTCAGTTTCCTTTGAGTTCTAAAAGACATGACAAAGATGAATCCATTAGCATTAGCATTAGCATTAGCTATTATCTTGTGCACTATTGTTTCATCCAATGCTAATTTGATACAGCAAACTTGCAAACAAACTCCAAATTATGCAAATTGCATTCAATACCTCAAATCTGATCCAAGAAGCTCTGATGCAGATGTAACAGGTCTAGCACTAATCATGGTGGACATAATCAAATCCAAAGCAAACACTGCCTTAAACAAAATCAATCAGTTGATTAAGGGTAGCCATGATCAAAAGGAAGCATTGAATTCATGTGCTGGTAGATACAGAGCAATTTTGGTAGCTGATGTGCCAAAATCTGTTGCAGCTCTCAAGCAAGGAGATCCTAAATTTGCAGAAGATGGTGCAAATGATGTTGCAATTGAAGCCACTACATGTGAGAATGGTTTCAAAGGGAAGTCACCAATCTCTGATGAGAATATTGATATGCATGATGTAGCAGTCATAACAGCAGCTATTGTTAAACAATTGCTCTAGATTCTATAGCTAGTAATTTACACAAATTATATCATCATCGTCATCATGCAATTTAATAATATTATATCCTATTGTACAATATGATATTTGTCTAATCAAATTGCTGCTATGAACTTCGCATTTGCTCCTTTCACAATATTTATTAATTATTTCTTATTGTTCAATTATTGTCGGCATATATATATATATATATATAAGGTGTGTGCTTAGTGGTATGAATTTAACATTTGCAAAATGTAGACATTAGTATCATTTTAATTTTAATAAACAATAATTACTTTTTTCCAATTATTTATTTTTTCAAAATTGTTGCCAGCCCATAGGAATGCTATGTCCTTTCACATAATTGGTTTTGTTTGTCTTAATCATATTTAGGACCCGTTTAATTAAAATAATTTTATGGAGAAACTACTCAAAATACTTTCTTATTAGGAGGATCTTCTTGATTTATTTTTTAAATTGATAACAAAATTGACTTTTAAAAGTGATTATTTTGTTTATAAATGTTATTTTTTTTTCATGTAAAAAGTTGGAAGAAACAGCCTATTAATCTTGGGTTTGTTAATTGTAGGGTATAGAACATTAATTAGGTGTGTTGAAGCTACTAGAACTAGTAAGGTTCAGCGAACCAAAATAGTTTACATTTTTTAACAGAGAACCAAAAGAGTTTGTTTATTTATAGATAAAATATTTTTCGTCCTTTTCTATCCGACGTTTCGGTTTGGAGTTACCTAATTGAGTTTAAAGATGTCTGGTTCTGTTTCTATTTCAGAATAGGGGACCCCTGGCTCCAGAACTTTTCTTTCCTTTGGCTTCTTCTGTTTCCAACCACAAGAAGTGAAATACTCAACTACAAAATTGCTTGGTTCTGAAGGGTTGAGTGAAGAATGTGAAGTCATAAATAGATTATATTTTACAGTATAAACTAAACAAGTAATACTAGTACTATTCAATAAGTAAGTATTTTCAAGGAGAGATTCTTTCAAAACAAAAACAAAAAAAGGAGAGATGTTTGATGTTGCAAGGGGAATGAAAAAAACATACAACAATGAAAAATGATTAAGAAAAATTGCTTACAACACTCACAAAATACGACTAAGTTGAGGAGGAAAACTATGTCCATTTTCAAGGAGATATTCGATGTTGCATCCGTCTTAGCTAACTAATGTGCACATCCTTTGCCTTTTTATGAGTATAAGCAAAGGAGACAGTCCAGTTATCATTTCCCCTAATGTTATGTTTTCTTCCGTTGTTTTAGAGGGTTTCGATTTAGTCCCCTAATTGATGAAAACTGTGTCTCTGATTTCTAAGAAGACGTAAACATAATATATGTTTTATTTTATAATTTATAATAACTCTTTTTATTTTATAATATATGTTTTATTTGACAATTTATTAAAAAAAATTGATGGCATTTTACAATTTATAATAACTCTTTTTTTTTCCACGAAAAAGATTATATTTTTTCATTATAATTTAAAATCTTAAGATTATAATTTAATTGTATAAAAATAAACATGTTCTTTAAGCTACGACGTCTGACTCAGCCTCTAAACAAGTTGGTCTCAAAATTAAGAAATATGAACCAAAACATCGCTAACGTTATAACGAACTTCTCGTTTTAGGTCAAATGTTATTGTCTATCAAAAATTATATTAGAAGAGTCTAAAAAATTAGGTATAAATATTAAATCAACCATATATTTAGATAAAAACTCAAAATACTGTATAGAGAATAAAGTGTGACTAACCTAAAAGTATCAAAACTTACTGCTCCTACAATTTCAAGACCAAAATGGAGTTTCACTCCAAATATATAACATGATGATAGAAGTGTCTTTGTTCAAGATTTGATGAATATGTTTTGATCTTTGAAAAATAAGATTGTCATTATATATATACACACACACACTAAGAAAACTACATGTAATCATACATATCTTGGTATTTATTAACCTCATTAAGAAAATAGTTAATTGAACACAAAAACACATTATATAGAAGGATCTATAGTTTGACATATTCCAGCTACGTGGAAGTAGGAACAGAACAGAAGCTATGTGGGACAGTGTCAACAATAAACAAGCTATCCGTGACATGAAGGAAGGGGGTTTAACCTTAAAATCACTATGTCGACTCAAAGCCCATGGTTACAAAAAGCAACAAACAACTTACATGTGACAACAATAATGATATATGAAAAAATTATAAAGTATAATAATATATGAAAAGACAAAATTTACATTAAAAAAGAATTGTACTAACAACAAATTAAGTAATAAAGGGCCCAAAGAAATTTTCCTTTTTTTTTTTTTTTTCTCAATTGGTAGGAAACAAATCAAAAAATTTGAACTAGCTCCCTCACCGACCAAACTACCTTAAATAGCAGCCAAGTGAAAACATTGGTCATTCATTCATTCCACAAAAACAAACACACTCTTGAATTCTAGTCTCAATAGAAGAAAATGAAGAAAACATCAACTTGTGTGTCTTTTTTCCCTCTTCATATTCTTCTTCTGTCTTGTATTCTTTTCCAATTCCAACTATCACAATCCTTTTCTCTAATGAAGGATGATTTGGTGGACCAAATATGCAAACAGACACCCTTTTATGACCTATGTAGCTCCATCTTACATGCCAATCCTCTAGCTCCAAAATCTGATCCTAAGGGTATGGCCCTCATAATGGTCAATGACATTTTAGCAAATGCTACTGACACACTAAGTTACATTGAAGAGCTTATCAAACAAACAACAGATAAAGACTTGGAGCAACAATTGGCTTTTTGTGCTGAGTCATACATACCTGTTGTGAAATACATTCTTCCACAAGCAGCTGATGCTATAAGCCAAGGTAGATATGGGTTTGCTAGTTACTCCATAGTTGATGCTGAGAAGGAAATTGGTGCTTGCAACAAGAAATTTCCAGGCTCAAGTTCACTCTTAGGTGATAGGAATAGCATTATGCAAAAATTGGTGGATGTGGCTGCAGCCATTGTAAAACTATTATTAAATGGCTAAATTATTTATTCTTGTTCAATAAATAAATATTTGATTTTGGATGATTGAATTGAGTTTATACAAATTATGATAACTCTACATATACTTTGTAGCAGCTGTTTTTATGTACACCACTAGTTTCTAACCACTATTCTTTCTTATCTCTTTCCAATGACCTTGGTTCACCTTAAAAACAATAACAGTGTTTGAACTCGTGAAGACATAGATATATTGAAGAGGTAAGGTTTTAAGAACCATGGTTTCACCAATTAGGCTTAGTTTTTCTTAGGTACCATTTATGTAGCCTTTATCCTCCAACCATATTATAAATTGTATTAGCAAAATTGGATTTGGACCTGCAGACATTAAACTTAGTTTTCACTAGTCCAACTTTTTTTCTCTTTTGATGCAGAATGGAAACTGTTGTAGGTGTCCATTTCCTAAGTGAAAATGATTGTTTTGTCAACTTCAATTAAATTTCTTTGTCGGGTCAGAGATAGTGAGATGAAGAATCACATGTGAAATCACATGTCTATAGCTATTCCATAGCATGTATCTATACAGTCCAAACTGGCATGATTGTATGTATCCCAACTGAAACTGGCAAGAGTCACACCAACATTGAAGTGGGAATTTAGGATGTCTTTTGATGGATGGAAAGGGATGGAACTGCTGGGAGATCAGGAATAACATTCCATCAGTTAATATTCATTGAATATTTTAAAATGGAAGGAGAATGAAATGAAACACAACAATGTGTATTTATTTAAAAATTTCATTTCGAGTTTAATAATTACACACTTTAATTGTAAATTCATATATTCATATCTCAAATAATGGTCATTTCATTATTGATAACGATGAATTGTTCAAGAGAACCTTGATTCGCCATGTTGTGGGGTATAACTCATTCCCCTAGGCTCATTGTTATGAACAACTTTTGAGTTGTTCATTAATGGAAGAGAGAGTATTTTAAAAGAGAGTAAAAACTACACTAAAATTATGCTAACATACTACTCCATGACAAAATTCCCTATTTATACAAACTAGAAATTGACATATTCCATAACATACTAAAGAATGACTCATCACAAAGAATCTCTCTAGATCCTTCTAGAAAACAGGACTCATCACCTAAATATCTAATTTAACTTAGGTTTGTTTTATTCTATTGTACCTATCTTAATTCATTACATTCAACCATGGTTGATATTAAAATACTATTGAAACGAAAAGTCAATCAAAAGAATTTAATTAATAAACACAGACACATTCTTGTAAAAAGTTTTATCAATACATTAAATGCATGTCATAATCAAATAGTATGCTTTTTGTCTTAATTCTCTGATATTGTAAGAGAAAGAGTCTTGATAATCTGAAGTTTAACGAAAGATAAATCATAATCAAATATAGCGATGAAAGACTTACTAATCCTGTTTTTTTGAAAGTATTATAAAATAGCCAAATAGAAAAAGAATTTGGAGAATTCTTTTTAAGGTGAGCATATTTTTGTCCCGTAAGCATAACTCAGTTGGTAGGACAAAGCACCATTATATACAGGGGCCGGAGTTCGAACCCCAGACACCCCACTTATTCACCTTATAAGGTGAATTCTAACCACTAGGCT
>Ga0315913_1003753_pt1 | contig 18252 bp, 10 predicted proteins | sample MpolsnodulesMG_FD_207736 | JGI IMG/M metagenome (GOLD analysis project Ga0315913, IMG submission 207736) | Medicago polymorpha root nodule microbial communities from Los Angeles, California, United States - small nodules | ecosystem: Host-associated > Plants > Roots > Nodule | place: USA... | reverse complement strand
ATGTGTCAGGCCTGGACTTGGGGGAGGATAAGGAAGAGGACTTCTGGAAGACCGTGTATTATCCACAACTTCTCAAAGATGATAGCGACGTTGATTACATGTTTAGGTTAATGGTCGAGAATAACACTTTGTATCTTTTTGTCTGATCCGTTGAAGTGTAATACTCCCTCCGTCCCATTTTAACTGAGCCTTTGACTCATTTCAAACTTATTAAGAAAAAGTGTATCAGTGAAAGAGAGATAAAAATGAGTTTCAGTGCCCTTATCAACTATTGATATATTCTTCTTTATCATAAATGCAAAGTAGAATATATTGAATTGGGAGTGGTGAAAGTAGTATTAATTAGTGTTATAATTGAAAAAAAAAATTAATATTGTATTGAAAAGTGAAATGGATCTTTTTGCAAATGACGCAGTTATTATGGGACGGAGGGAGTATTTATTTAAGTGTAATAGTGTAATGTTTTCCGAATTTGTGTCCGTATTGTTGAATTTTAATGAATTTGTGTTTATGTAATTTAACGATGAATTCGGGTAATTTTGACCGTTTATGTGAGATTATGTAATTTTAGAAATTTATGGACAAATTTGTGTAATTTGGATCGTTTACGTGTCATTAAGTGTGTTTAAGTGATTACGGGTCATTACCGACGAATTTGTGTAATTTGGACCGTTTGGATCGTTGTGTGATTATGTGATTGTGAGAAAAATGATGTTTTGTGTAAATTTGATCAATTATGTCGTATTATCCAATAATCTTGTTAAACTGACGTAATTCGGTTCAATTATGAGTGTATAAAGATTATGAGTCACTAGTGACACACTTTGCAATTAAAGCATATCAATACAACATTTAATGATGTACTGATATATCAGTAGAGCGTGAGTTAACTCACGCATGTGTTAACACTTTGCGTGAGTTAACTTAGTAGTGTTTTGCACATGCGCATCTTAAGTGACGCAGTGTTTACACATGCGCATCTTAAGTGACACAGCGTTAGTTAAGTAACGCATAGTTTTATACTTGTGTTAGTTAACTAACGCGAGGGTATTTTGACCAACTTAACTGAATGTGAGCGAAAAGAGCATAAATCGAATATTATTCACACTTATAAATACATTGCTAGATTATCTCCTATGGAGTATCACGGATGACTCTTTAAGAAAGTAAACAATTTGTTAGTGTAGGTAGTAAAACTAAAAGAAAGTGATAGAAATTTAAAACATGGTAGACATAATTTTGGGTATAAAAATGGTAATTTGCAGGGATATACACATGGGGCCCATAATAAGCATGACCAATTGGATATACTGACGTGGGTAATTGTCGTGTCTTGTTGAAAAGAAGTGATTGACACCTACGAGTACGGCCTACATAGCTAATCACCTTAACCTTGTCAAATCCTTCTTACTGTTTTCTTTTGGCCCTCTTCCTTCCACTGCACATTGACACATATCAAAACACTTCACATGTACACGCTCACACAATTTACTACTCTTTCTCTCTCTAGATTTTCTCTCCTTGTGTGGGTGTGTTGTGTGTTTCTTCCTCTCTTTCCTTTTCCCCAGGTTTTCTTGGAAAAGAAAAGCAAATAAGGTCTGGTCTTTTCCAGGTGCTGTAGCCAACCCAGCTTCCCACTCTTTCCTTTCCCACTTCTTATGTTTGTTTCTTCACTAGCTAGCTGAGGTTCAAATAAAACGTTTTTACTATAATTATATTATATGAATATGGAATTGGATTATATTCTCCACTAGGTGAATAAAACCTACACGAGTCTTGATGCTGCATACAAGTATTATATTAGATCTTATATTATTGTTTAAATTATTGGTTCAAGATAACTTCTAGCTGTGCAGCATATATATTTTATCCTAATCTCCTTTTGTTTTATACGTATAATTGTATATTATTTAATAACTTTAGAAGAACTTTCAGTTAACATTGAGTCAAAATTAATAAACAAGCTGAGTGAGGTTAGATATACATGGAAAATAATTACCACAAGTTGAATGTCCCTTTTGTATGTTTTACAGTGGGTCATATTGATGGCAACGTTAACGTTTATACTTATTCTTCTGCTGGATTGCATCTACATCTAGGAGGACTCACTCGTGTGTGGTGCTGCTAATAATAACTACCTTCACATGGAACACAATCAACCGGATCTAATAAGGTTGGATATGACGGATAGAATTATCAAGAACCAGATCGCAACTCACCCTCTTTATCCAAATCTACTATCTGCTTTTTTAGAATGCCAAAAGGTTTTTTATTCTACTTCTACCTCCTTTTATTCATCATATGATATATTTTTTACTCAATCATATGGTTAGTATTATTATTATTATAGTTACTATTATCATGCTTTATATTTTATACTTTTATAATATGATTAGTTTATTTATAATTTTATATATTAAAATTAAATAATCTAATTTTGTATTCATATGAATACTATATACTGTGTATGAAGGTTGGGGCACCAACAGAACTTGCGTCTCTTCTTGAAGAAATAGGGCGTGAAAGTCACCAAAATAATGCTTTCCGTGAGATAGGAGATGATCCTGACCTTGACCACTTCATGGTATATATTCTTTAAGTAATTTAAGATTGGGAAACCTAACAAATGCAGGACACTTTTTAACAAGTTTAAAGAAGAAATTTTGTCTGAAAAATAGTGCATTTAATGCATTAAAACTTTAAAATGTAACTTTTCTACCTAAAATTTACAAGCCCTTAGGACACTTAAGACAATTGTTAGCAAGACCCTTTAAGATTTGCAAATGGAATGGATATAATTTAATATTTAATGCTGTTACTGTTGCTAACATTTAATTTAATACACTTATTGCTTAGGAATCATACTGCGAAGTTCTTCATAGATACAAAGAGGAGTTATCCAAGCCCTTCAATGAAGCAACATTGTTTTTGTGTAATATTGAATCACAACTAAACGAGCTTTGCAGGGGGACACAAACAATTTCATCCAATTACAACCGTTCAGGTAAAGAGAACTTAATTGGATTTCATAGTGCCTTTAAATATCTGGATATTTTTCTTTATCTAGTAAACATTTTTTTTAGAAAAAATCTGGTTAACATTTTGTTTTTAGCTGAAAAAGTCCCGGACATGAATGGCCCTCTTCTTTTTTTGTAACACGAATGGCCCTCTGGCTCTAATTATGTACGTTAATAATGGAGATGAATTTATTTTATAACAGTTCTTTAACTGCTAGTAGCAGTGTAGTACTATATATAAGTAGCAAATCTTTACATTGAGGCCCTAGTCACGGCCATCTGCCCTCCTCTTAAGTTAAGAGTACTAGTTACAAATTACAATGCATGTATATGATAATATTTTTTTGGAAAATGCTAACGAATGTGCTTAGGGTATTGTTTAAGCATTTTAAAATAGTAACTTTTATATTGAAAATTGCATAATTATGAATTTTACATGTATTTGACTTGTATTTTCAAGAAAAAATTTTCTATTGAGAGTTCTTTAAACAATACCCTTATGACACTTGTTAACAAGACCCTATATAACTGCTATTTTTTGTTGTGCGACGATAATATGGACTTTAATTCTTATCTAAAATGAATATTGGCTGGGTACAGGTACCCGAAACAAAAATTTGTTTAACATATAAATTTATTTTAAAATAAATTAATGTAAAAATATGACATGATATTAAACCAAGATCTATGAGTCTCATTGTATTCATTTAATATGATGATATCTGGCGTAGCTAGGACCCTATGTTAGGGGTCAAACCTTTGAATTTTAATTAATATTATAATAATATATATTAAAAAATTATATTGTACTCAATTTACATTGTACTCAGAAAATTATATACATACTCTATAATTATCCTCTAAGCGATTTTGTTTTGTGATATCGTTGAATAATCGACTAATTATCAATGTTATTGAACACATCTTTTTTAATATAAATTACGAGAGAATTGTTCATCCACTCATCATCTATTTGATTACATAATTTAGTCTTCACAATCTTTGATCATCAGAAAGAGTTGTGACATTTAGAATTTAAGACTTTGTCAATTTAACATTAATTATTCAATGTTTTGATTTTGAATTGTAAATCCTATGAATTAATTAATACTCCCTCCGTCTCTGTATATAAACCCCCTTTACTTTTTTCACATTTCTTAAGAAAAGTTGTTAGTGTAATTAATGTGTCTATTTTGTGTGTTGATATTACCAAGTTATCCTTTGTTTGTATGTGTATTAGATTTGACTTTTTCATATTTCAAAACAAGTTAGTAGTATTAATTAGGGTTATGTTTAGGAAAAAAATTATAAATGCATCTAGTAATTTGAAAAGGGGTTTACACGTAGGGACAAAAATAAAGTCAAATGAATGTTTAGATGTAGAGACGGCCGGAGTATAAGGAACTGGGAAAATGCTACCCTAATTAATTAATAGTTTACTGTATAATACTAGCTCTCATTGGACTAATTAATATTACAACTAGTCATTCACTAAACTAATTAATTAATATATGCCACAAGACATTATACTACTTTCTGTCACACGAGCTGCTGCAATTGTTAGAGCTTTCATCTTAGCATACATAAACTATACAACTAGGAAAAAAGGGAGAGCTAATGCAAGTGTGGTGCACTTGGTGCAAGTGTGGTGCAATGTTTATATTTGAGGGGGTTTAACATGAGAAAAACATAACAAATTTAATGTAAAATTAAGAATTGAGGGGGTTCACTTGAACCCTGTGAACCCCTTGACCTTTATGTAGGTCCGCCAATGATGATGATCAACTAATTCAACATTGTGTTTTTCAATAAGGATTATTGGAAATGAATATGTAAAATTTCATAACGTAATTCATCTGTTATTCATGTGTCTCAGTGTCTCCCGTATTCCACTCAGCCACACACTAATATATAGGCAACGGCGTGGGTTAGGGGCTGTTTTAGCCTTCAACACCCCAACTCGAATTTTCACAAAATCCCGCATTTGTCCCTAAACTTTGTCGGGTTTGAAAATAAGCATGCATTCCCGCCACCAATCGGGGCCGGGTTTCCTTGTACCGCTTCTATCAAGAAAATTCCAAGACCCATATTCAATTTCTTTGGTAAATTAAAGTTTAGGTGAGTTGGGCTCCGGGGTTCATCAAATTCAAGGCAGATTTATACTCAAAGAAAGTTTAGAAAAGTACGTACATATCACCCACCAAAGAGGTCATCACATTAGTAACATGAGTCGTACCCACAGCTTTATGGGCGAGTGAACTTCTTATCAATTAAGTCATTCTTCATTGAAGAGCCCTAATTAAATAAACATTAGGTTTGATTAATAGTCTATAAAGAAGATACACCCCACCTTACACATTTATGTAAGAATGAGTTAAGCTCAATATAAAAACTTAACCGGGCTAGATCATAGTGGAGTTTCTCTTGAATGGGGCGGATTCGGTCAGATTCGGGTAGGGGGGAGTTAAATTGACATGTCAACACACTAAACATGCAGTTATTAAAATTTATTTGAGGTTTGATAGGGTTGACCAAGACATTCACTTTCTATGATGTATTGTATATAAAATAAAATGCTTCATGTAACTATTTTTTCTATGATAATAAAAAGTAAAATATTGTATACAATAGTTAAAGCCAATCCAATCTCTAATACATATGAATTGATTGGATGATCAAATCACAACCAAAGGGATCAAATCAGATATTTTTTGCTCTCAAATCAATCCAATCCATTCCATAAGTACTCACAGGGAGGATATTATTTCTGTATTGATTTTTTTTACTTTTAATTAATTATATATAATTTACCCAATTTTAATTGCAGATTATAAGCCACTAGAATTGGTCTAGTGGTGAGGAGTTTGAGTAGTATGTACGAGGTCTTGGGTTCAAACCGCCTCCATTATACACACACAAAAAATCATTTTGGATATCATCAGTGGCCTTAGTGTTGTGTGTATGCAGCACCACTCTCGCTTTTGAGTGACTGTATTATTTCAACAACAAACTTGTATTGTACTTCTTCCGTCCTAAAATGTAAGTAAAAATGGATCAACATAAATTGATGTATTTAGTACAAATGTTGAATCAAATACATTGATTTTTGTTGACTGGATTTTTGCTTACATTTTGGGACGGATGGAGTATAATTTAATTGCTAATGGTAGGATGCGGACAATTATGTAGATTTTGTCCGTTAGTCCTAGTTCAACTCACTTACATTTGTGCGAGTTTTCCAATGATTATTGCCATTTCTTCTATCTACCTAAAATAAATGTGTAGATTTTGTAGAAATTTCTTTTTGTTTCAAAGAACCTAGTGGTGAATTACTCTTTTCTTCATTTCCATGTCAAGGCTGCATTATATCTTTCCAATTTCAATATTGAATTTCTATAAAACAGTGGTTTCTGGAGTCCCTACTCAAGTAATGAAATAGGAAGGTTTTGGCTATTATATAGTTGCATGCATGGTGAGAATGTTTTGGCATATACTTGAAATTCCAAGGTAAATTTTATGTGTTGTTTCTATATTGAGTAGTACTAGCCGTACATACTATGAAAGAGACTGTCCCAATCATTTTATTTCACGTACGTGAAAGCGAAAGTTAATTGTTGGATATTCTCACTAGTAATAAAATGTTGGAGGGGGGGACCATTTTAATATATTTACATGAAAAATTGAAGCTAGAGAAAGTATAGGGCTGACTCATTCGGCATATAATAATTGGTGTATTATTTCATGCATATATACTCTCAATTGATGATTATAGCACTACACCTTGTTTCCATGCCTCTGTCCTTTTTTCTTCTTTTTTTTCATTTAATTTTTTTACCCTGTATACACATTTAACAAAAATTGAAAAGTTTGCATATCTTGATTAGACTGAAATTATTTAATTATTTTTGTTGTGTTAAAAAGTTCCGCATCGGATAAAAGATAATCTCGATATGTGTTTATAAGTGGGGCAATTATCCCCCCTTTGCACGCCGGTTTTGTGGGGCTATGTTAGGCTTAACCACGATTTATAAGATTGTGGAACGCTTAGTTTTTATTTTTTATTTTAATGCTGCGTATTTGTTGATTCCATTGTCCTTTTTTTTTGTCAGATCATGAGGCAGCAGGGACATCAGAGGACGAAATGAGTTGTGGAAAGGTTGAAGCAGTAGAAGGTGTTCATGATGAACTTTGTGGCACATCATGTCCAGGTGACAAAGAGCTTAAAGAAATGCTCCTTCGTAAGTATGGGGGTTACCTTAGCAACTTAAGACAGGAATTTCTCAAGAAAAGGAAAAAGGGTAAACTACCTAAGGATGCAAGAAAAGCATTGATGGATTGGTGGAACGTACACTATAGGTGGCCTTATCCCACGGTAATTCAAATTCAAATTAATATCACACAAAGCATGCTAGCATATATTTTTTTGATATAAGAAAGCATACTGTACATAGTATATCATATGTTTTATAGTGCAATTAATGTTAAATAAAGCAATACGTATATTTTGTCCAACGAATGGTTTGAGGAAATCCGAGTTCAAACCTTGACTGAAATAAACTTTGGTCAAACTTTTTTTACCTCCCAACTAAACTCTGGATTACCGGAGTCTCCTTCATCTGGAAACATAATGGTTAAGACAAAAATCATGTTCTTAACTTGGTTATATATCCGATGTGTCCAACAAGCTTAACTTGCATTTTGAAAAGGTTCCTAGTCCATTTTGTTGGTGTTACAGCGTGTGTTTGTACTAGAAAACTTTTGGCATGATGACTAGATTATGTGTCCAACAAGCTTATCTTGCAAAAGGTTGACTTGAACTCCAAGTCACATGATAACAACTTCAATTCCATTGTGTCAAGCTTCTTTTCTCACTTGACATAACATTCAAGTTGCTAAAACCTGATAGATTATAATTTAATGAATTTTTCAGGAGGAGGAGAAACTGCAGCTATCAGATATGACCGGACTTGATATAAAGCAGATAAATAATTGGTTCATCAATCAGAGGAAAAGACATTGGAAACCATCTGAAGATATGAGATTTTCCATTATGGAGGGTGTAAGTAGCACCGGCATAGCAGGACCTCTGTAAATTTATTCTGCAGGTGGAGTAGAATCGCGAATCGTCGAGTCCTGTTTTAATCTCCGATTGAGTTTACTCTTTTGCTTGAATGTCATGGAAATGATATAAGCTAGGCTTCGGCCATCTCAAAAGTCCAATCCAGAACAATACGCCTATGTTAATTTTTCGAACCGGCACCTAAGTAGTCTGTTCAGCTTGTACACACACACTTGTGTTCAATATATGCTAGTTAAAATATTATTAGTTATCTGTTTCATGGATTCATGTTCAGAATCTCATTATTTTATGACAATTTGTATAGATATGTGCAACAGATGTTAATTTGAAGATAAACCTGCAAATGGAATGCAGGCATTGAAAATAACTATTCATGATTTTAGAAGCGTGTACCACCCTCCTGACCATCATATCCGTAGGTGGTGAAGTTTCTTGTTGTGCAGGTTTTTAGATGATGATTAGCCTTTGGATTTGGAGAGTATTCTTTTTTGGTTCTAAAGAGTCTAATAATGAAATTCACACACGATAAGTGTTGAGAAGTGAGAAGTTACAAATTTGTCGCGCCCCAATAAATTATGGATTTAAAGTTGCACCCCAACGTGTCTAAAAAGTATTTTACTCTTTTTTTTTTTGACAGAAATAAAACGATATTCATTCATTCAAATCGATAAAGAGTACATCAAATACAGACATTGCTAAAAAAGTAAAGGGTGAATCTGCGAACTAACTCACAACACTCAAGTTAATAGTATAAAATGACAAAACGCCTACAAATAATATGATAAAACATAAGTCACCGAAATAGTATTTTCTTTAATCATTGATTTTTTATTTTATTTTTATAATAACCGTGATATCTGTAAATTAAAAAAGTCTTGTGATATTTGTTAATTAGAAGCCATTTTAAAATAAGAGCCGTTATTTTTTCCATGTACGTTAGTTTTTTTTCTTCTTTTGGTCAAGTAGTCTAGTGGAGCGTCAGGGGTTTAAACTCTGACCTCTACCTACATAGAACAATGTGTTGTTCCTTGTAACTGAGTTATACTCACGGAAACTCAATATAACATTAGTTATTTGGTTCTAATTATACGATTTTGTTAATATTATGTAAATTACTCCCAAATCAATATTATTCACTTTTTTTTGAAGTAGGATATTATTCACTTATTCTCTTTAATTGGCATTTTCAATAATTATTCAATATTACTCCATGATATCACATTTATAAGGAATTTAGATTTCTTTTATGTTGGGTCTAACTCCACCTTTTCATGTTTTATCTCTTTTAAGTGTGATATTTGCCTCTTTTCTAATACACCTGTCTAGGCTATTGCCCAGCTCTGTGAACATGACTACATGAATAATTTGGACGGAAAGTATTGATCACAGTATTTAGACACACTTACAAAAATAAAGGAGAAAAGAATAAATAAAGTGTATTTTTTCAAATAGTAAAATGATGTATTTTTATGCGAGTGTATTCAAATACTGTCTTTAAAATCCTGTGGTCATACTAGTATTTTCCATCATGTTACTGTCTATTGGTATATCATTTTCTTACCAAAAAAATTGATTTTTTTAAGGTGTGTACTATATGTATTTCGAAAATATAAGTTGAAAAATGTAGCATGACCATATTTTATACTAGTTTAGAAAAAATCTTGCACTTTCATGAATGTTGGTCGTTCACCATCATCATCATCAGGTTATAAGCTACGTTATTTAAAACATATTACATCATCATTTTTTAATACAAAAATCCGAAGAAAGGATAAAAAACTGAGTGCTTTAAAAATTGAGGCTCAATTAACTGAACATGTGAAAATAGTGGACTAACAAATTTAGTCTATTTTTTTTTTTAGGGGAAATCTATTTTATATTTAAGAACTAAATAAATATTATAAACATTTTCTATGATACCAATGTTTGCAATTGAAAATAATATTGCTTGTATCACTTATTTTTAAAAATAATTATTATTATAAAGCACCAAAAAATATACCTTCAGGTAAAGGTGTTTTTACAAGTCTGCAGACTAGGGCCCAGGCCCAGTGCAGTATAAGTTTTAAAAAATTGCTCTTCTCCCAACAAAAAAAATGTTGATTTCTGCTCTTCCCCAGCACAGTTTGCTCGCACCCAGCATGTTTTCTGAATATACCCCTGCTTGAGTTAAGTCACGCAGCGTGACTTAACTCATGCACCTTATAAGCTCTGCGTGACTTAAGTCACGCACCACTGGCATGTGCGCGAGTTAACTCACGCACGTTGATCGGTGGTCAGAGCTGAAGAACAAACGTTTTTTCACTTTGGTCAGATTTTCAACAATTAATTTACACGTTTTTAACCCATTATACACGTTTTTTTTTACCACATTAATGGTGTTTATAACCTATACTACCATTCCCACCTACAAATACCCCTACATACTTCTCTGATTCCTCACACCATATCACTTTCTCCCCCTCCTCCCTCTCTCCCTCTCTTTCTCTTCTTCTTTTTTGCTTTTATAGTCTCTAGGCTCTTTATACCCCTTTAGATATATAGTAGTAGCTCTTGGGGGAAATAGTGGTCGGTCGAGTTGGGGAAAAAGTGGTCGGTCGAGTTGAGGTAAAATTAGGTTTGCTTCCTTTTACTTCCAAAATCTTTTTACCGTGGGTAAAAAGAATCGTCATGGGGATATAAAAGGAACCAAATTTAAATTTACCTCAAAGGATCTTGATGTCTTTTTCCCCAACAGGACTGATCACTATTTCCCCCAAGAGCTATTGTTATATACCGAAGAGAGTAAAAATAACTTTTTACCCCAAGAGGGTAAAAAGATAATAAGTAGATTAGGGAATTCAAATAAATTATTGTAATGTTTGAATGATATTAATAAAACGAGAGTTATATTTATTAATTTTGTTTTTTATTTGTAATTATATTTGCATTTGATTTATGTTTATGATTATGTATTGAATAAATAAATATTGAATAAATAAAATCAAATTTATTTTCTAATTTTTTATTTAATTAATAAATAAATATTGAATTAGAATAAAATCGAATTTATTTTCTAATTTCGAATTTATTTTAAGTGCATAAATAAATTAGAATTTATTTTAAATGCATAAATAAATTAGAATATCGCAAATAAATAATTTAGAATAAAGTGAACAAATAATTTAGAAAATAAATAATTTAGAATAAAGTGAACAAATAATTTGAAAATAGTAAATAAATTTTAAGAAAAAGCCACTGTGCGCCACTTAACTAACGCCACGTAACTTAACTTGTGCATTATTTTACACTTGCGTAAGTTAACTAGCGCAAGGGCCTTTTGGGCATGGCTACAGGACGCGAGTGTTTTGTGCTGGGAGAAGAGAAAAATAAAAAACGTTTACTTTCGTACAAACGACCAAAATATCCTCCACGTGAGTTAACTCATGCTCGATAGCTGAAATATAACCTACATGAGTTAACTCACGCTGGATTATAACCTGCGTGAGTTAACTAACACTGACTTAAACCATGTGTTAAGTGTAACTTAAGTCACGCTAAGTTATACATAATGTAAAAAAAATGGTATAAAAAATATACTTGTGCATAGTTCTGGATCATTTTCTTGTGCTTTGTTAGACAAAGTCTAAAAAAATATTTAACAGTTGTCTTAAATTTTGGTGGATGAGGAATCTAGGAGGGTTTTTTTAGTGGTCAGGGTTTGAACTCCAGACCTTTCATATTTTATGCATTGTCCCAACCAACTGAGTTAAGTTCACAAGGACAATCTAGAAGGCTTTGGTAGTTGAGTTAATTTGAGCTAAAAATCAAAAGAGTTGAAAAAAAATAAAAAAAATGATGGTTTAAACTCTAATAAAAGGGAAAATACTAATATAACAACCGATACACTAACATTTATTTATCTAACAAAAATTAGTTGGAAATTTTATATAGGCACTTATTGGTTTTACGAGTGTAATAAAATAGTTTTTTTTTCATTTTCTATTTACCATGTCATCAGTGCGAAATTTCCATCAATGATATTTCTTATATGTTCCTTTCTTATTTATATTTATATTATATATAAAGAAAATACCCTTTTCAGCACACTTTTGGGTTGAACTTTTCTTTTTAAAAATACCCTTAATTTTAAATACAAATAGCCAATTTTAAAATAACATGTAGATTAGTAATTCATGTCACTAATCGTCCCCGTTAACCCTCTTTTACATCCGTTAACCAAAGATCAAACTCAAAAAAAACTAGCACAAAACAAAAATTCATGTTATTTTTTTATCAGCCGTTTTTATGTTGTACATCTGTGTTGTTCCCCTTCAATACAACCGACAAAGATTGCCAAGTATTTTTATATCCATTCCACAAAAATTAGTATTTCCATATTATTTTATTATCTATACTATATATAAAGAAAACTACCCCTTTCAGCACATTTTTGAGTTGGACTTTTCTTTCCAAAACTACCCTTAATTTTAAATACAAATAGCCAATTATAAAATAACACGTGTATTAGTAATCCATGTCATTAATCGTCCATGTTAACCCTCTTTTACCTCCCTTAACCAAAGATCAAACTCACAAAAAACTAACACAAAACAAAAACTCATATTACTTTTTTATCAGCCGCTTTTATGTTGTACATCTGTTGTTCCCCTCAATACGACCGACAAAGGTTGCCAAGTATTTTCATATCTCTTCCACAAAAAACAGTATTTCCATATTATTTTATTAATATAAGTTACTCTTCCTTAGCCTTTAATCAATTGCAACAAATGTGAGTAAAAAATAATGATAAAAATTGAACTTTAAATCCTTTAAAAAAATTAGTAACAAACATGAGCAAAAAATAATGTTAAATATTGGACTTAATCCTCTAAAAAAAATTAGTAACAAAAAATAATGTTAAAGATTGGACTTTAAATCCTCTAAAAAAAATTTAGTAATAAACGTGAGCAAAAAATATTGTTAAAGATTGGACTATAAATCCTCTAAAAAAAGATTAGTAACAAACGTGAACAAAAAATAATGTTAAAGATTGGACTATAAATCCTCTAAAAAAATGATTAGTAACAAACGTGAGCAAAAAATAATGTTAAAGATTGTAATTTTAAATACTTTGAAAAAAAATATTAGTAACAAATGTGAGCAAAATATAATGTTAAAGATTTGACTTTAAATCGTCTAAAAAAAAAGATTAGTAACAAACGTGAGCAAAAATTAATGCTAAAGGGCAGACCATTCCCAATGTCGAAATCTATCTTCCACGACATGTTTTCAGTCATGGTCAATTATATGTAGCTTTATCAAGAGGAGTTTCTCAAAATTCAACAAAAGTTCTCATTAAAAAGGGAAAATAGAAAGAGAAGATGGAGACTTTACGAAAAATGTAGTTTTTAAAGATATTATTTTATCGCAATCATAGCAATGTTTCTTTTACTTAACATGTCATTTATACATTTATGTTATGATGTTACTAATTACTATTAGAATAAACAATAAAATATCATTATTTTATAAGCAGACAAACTAAAATATGTTGAGTTCATAAATAATTGTTATATGTCTTGACAATATTTTGTTTATAAATCAAGATACCAATAATTTCCATTAATATTTTAAAATTAAAATTTTTTAATCAAAATTATACAAACAAAAATAAAATAATCGCATGCGTTAGCGCAGTAGAAAGAACAGACAGACGGGCACGATAGTACCCGTCTTTCCCCTAGTTTTTGATAAGGGGGAGGCCATCAAACCAAACTACTTCCTACCATAAGAGTGATCATACATAAGAGAATTCAAATATTGTGAAGAACGAAGATGGGATAAAACTAAATAAATGCACGTGCAGGAGACTAACATGTATATGCCTGCCTTGATTTAAAACACATAACCAATTTCCACATTTATTTAATAAATACTAGATTAATAAAAACAACAACAGCACCAAAAACATATGCTAGATAGTCCAAACAAGTTAGACATAAAATGGAAATACTAAATAGATTGCAAAAGACACAATAGCCATGTCAAGCATTAGGGAGTACCAGATAGAAAACATGCATGTAGTGATCTGAAAAGGACGATCAACTTATTAATTAATTAATTAATAATAGCTTAATTCTCTTCAATGACCAATTCCTCAATCATATTATTCCCATGGTTGATCAGTGGTTTGAAGGCTTGAATCTCATCAGAACGACACTTGTTTGGTAGTAAAACCATAGGATACTTGCGCGCTATGACTACTGAATTGATAACCTCGTCTGTTGGATGAAACACAGAGAGCACCTCAAAGCCTCGAAGATCGTTGGTATCAACAACCGGATACAAAAAAGCACGAGCACCGTGAGCACTCCTGAGCATGAGAAGTGCTCCCGGTGCCATGTACTTAGCCAAGTGCTCAATGATTCTATTCTTTTCCTCAACACTCATTCCCACAAGTGCTGCCAGATAAACAACTTCATATTCTTTCAAAGCATTTGAAACATCCAATATATCATTGGTGTAAAAAAACATACGCTTTGATAATTCAGGATCAGAGGAAACCAAGCAAGAAGCTTTGGAATTGGCTAAAGGGTCAAAGTCATAGTTGTGAAAAATTGTGTTTTGTAGGTGATTAGTGGCTAAGACAAGTGAAGTAAGTGGAAGTGGACCTGAGCCAATAAAGGCAATTTTTTTGGGGACATTAGTGGAGTGTTTGGTTAAGATACTGAATTCAAGGAGACTAAGTTTGAGGTAGTTTGAATAATAAGGGAAAATGTTGAGTTGATTGAGTGGATTATTATATGAAGCTATGATGGTTGAGTAGTGACTTTCTAAATGGCCTTCAGCTTCACCACATAGCCTTATGAGTTTGGATCTAATTTCTTGAACTTTTGTGCTAAGCTTGGTAACATCAATGGGACTAGGTGGCATGCACGTGAGAACAAGTTTGGTGAAAAGTGTGTTGACATTTTTGCAAGGTTTGAGTGTGTCTAAGCTTGAGATTTGATCATAGAGGTTGCATACTTCTTCGATCAATAGATCTTCCTTGCCAACCATGTCGACACTATGAGGTTGTTCCTCGAGAATGATCAGAGAAAGCACGTTACTCAGACACACACAGACACAAGCCACAACTCAACACACATTGGGAGTCAGTATTTATGCTCACTTGTAGGGTCCACGTCCCCCTTGGGACTCTTCTTTTTTAGGGAAAGAAATAAGAATGAGCATAGATTTTGTTGGGAAAAAAAATTAAATAATACAATCACAACAATAATATAACTTAGAAAACTCTAAAATTTGAAGGAAAACCACATTCGTTTGTGACATGATATTGCACTTTAACACCTGAAATATTTCACATGTTAGATAAAGATTAAAAAACTCTTAGATTTTTCCTAAACCTCACATCCTTTTGAATTCCAATGTAGAAAAAAATTAAGACAAATATTTGAATCCCAATGTTTTTTTTTACAAATATTTGAAATATCATTATGTAGAAAAAATAAATAAACTCTTAGATTTTTCTTAAAACTCACATCCTTTTAAATCCCAATATTTTTTTAGACAAATATTTGAACTACGTCTCACAACATGTTAAGACAAGAGTATAAAATAAAAGAAAGTCAGCTAAAAACTTTAAGTTCATTTTTTTTTTAAAGATCTTTAAGTTCATATTAATGCATCTTATAATGAAGAAGTGGAATAATTATATATAGTTTTGATCTCTGTCTTCATTTACCGTCGAAATGTAAAAGTTGTTTTAACTTTTTAGATATTAGATATTATTAACTTTAATTGTTAATATCAAAGTTGCACCGTGAATCTTTTATTTTTAATTTTTTGTACTGACGAAATCGTTTATCTATTCATGTGTTACTTAATTCCACCAAACAATGAATCATTCAAAAAATTCGAGTTTAATTTCTCGGTGAAACTAAGATTACTAGGATCTTTCAGAGGATTAACACACAACGCAAACAAAAATAAAAATGTACGTCATTGAACCTACATTTGCTAAAGATTTGATTACACTATTAAATGACCTACTACAAAGAGTGTAACTTAACATTGTAATTTTTTAGATTAAAATGACACCAATGATTATTTTACGGTGTTCCTTAAAATGATACTTAGCACCAATTAGACCTTTTTTTTTTTTACAAGAAGAAATTTATTACATTTCATTCATAATAATAATAATAATAATAGAGATACAAGATTGAATCCTAATATGAATATGAAAACTAGCATGATGCAAAACCACTCTAGCAAAACTATGAGCGACTTCGTTGACAACAAAGATATTACAATCTTATATCTAAAAAAATATGAGTGTTAATTTTTATAAATTAACAATTGTAATTTAAGGATATAACCTTTATTTTTCAATGTCAAGTTATTTTTCGTATGCCAAATTTATATGTCCTCAATGTTATTGACACTTTTAACCACAGGATTAATTTGGCATACAGAAAACAACTCGACACAAAAGATAAAAAAAAATATTGCATTGACACAATAAATTAAAATAAAAGTCCTCTGATGCTTTTTTTTTTAGCATTTTCTGCTTAAAGGAGTGAACAAGCTCCAGAGCCATTTTGATTATTTTTGTGGCGTTGTTGTAAATATAAATTATAATTATAAATGTGTGAAGAGATTTATAAGACTTATTTTAAGTTTTAAAAAACTGCAACAAAAATTTGTTAAAATCAATACGAAATATTAGGGTAAGGGAGTCTGAAAGAACAAGAGTAATGAGTACCTATAAAAAAACTTTGACACGTCATCATTGTCAAAAACTTAAAGCAATGTATATATGGGTCATGTCCATGTCCTGTTGTTTTTTCATAATAAAATTAATTTTAAAAATATCTCTCTTAGTCTTACTGATGATACTAATAGGTTGAGTTGCGTGTTATGTCTTTCTTTTTAAGATGTTTCACAGTATTGTCTAAAATTATGCAAACAGATTATCAATTATATATCGTTTTAAGGATAAAATAGTTCGGTCAAAACTCCGTCGAATTTCCATTGCGTTGTAGGACACATTATAAATTACAACCCAAATATGGAAGAAGGCACTCAAAAAATATGGTATTGATATCAATCGAATTTTCGAAAGGACGAGTTCTAAAAGGAACACATTTATGAAGGGACAAATTCCGAAGAGACAAAAAGCAAAGAGGAGAAGTGACTCAGAAATACGTCGAGCAAAAGAGAAGAAGTGAGAGCTCAGTATGGCGTTCAACTTGGTGCGAATTATGAAATGACTTGAGCATTCTATTTACAGAGTTGGAGATCTTAACAGTAAAAAAAGGACAACTCATGTCGCACGAACGTTAAAAATGGACAACTTAATTGAGCTCGAGAAGGTGGATGTTGAAACGTTGAGTGCACAAACAGGCATGCGTCCAACTAAAGCAGGTGTGTGCCGATCACACGCTAGAGTAAGCAAAATGTGTAACAGAGATTTGACGTGAACTAAAAAATTAATTCAAATAAAAAATTTAAGGTTGTAGCTCCTAAAATATGTCAAAGGGCATATCCTAAAAAGTTGATGGTGAATGCAAGCGTGTGTCTGACATACGTTGGCGTGTTAAAAACACAAGTTTGTGTAAGCAAAACGTGTAACATAGATTTGATGTGAACTGAAAGTGAATTCAAATAAAAAAAAAAAAATTAAGGTTGCAATTCCCAAAAAATATCACACAAAATAGCACAAGCCCAACTAGACAGACGCGACACACATGTAGTGGTCAAGTTGATTTATTCTCTTCCGTTCATAAAATTGGGTGCCCCTTAGGGCACACCCTAAGTATCCTACATCCACTTTATCTACACTACTATTGTGTGAATTCTAACACTTTTTCAACTCACATACGAGTATATTTTATGTTCCAACTATCCCTCAACTAAACTTAATTTCTTTCTTTCTAAATAGTGTGAGAAGCTTCTATAAGATTTGACATAAATAAAGGTGTCTCCCGACATGAACCTTTCATAATGAGTAAGATTCATATTTACTAGAGTGACTCATAGCTTGAACTCTAACTCTAACAACAAGACACAAATAAAACTTTCATATGGTGTATTCATAAAAATCAAGTGCTTTAACAGCCTTGCAAGTTTATCTCTCTATAGTGATCGCTCTAGGAACTTTGAGTGAAA
>Ga0315913_1003750_pt1 | contig 18275 bp, 9 predicted proteins | sample MpolsnodulesMG_FD_207736 | JGI IMG/M metagenome (GOLD analysis project Ga0315913, IMG submission 207736) | Medicago polymorpha root nodule microbial communities from Los Angeles, California, United States - small nodules | ecosystem: Host-associated > Plants > Roots > Nodule | place: USA... | reverse complement strand
TTAGCTAACTCTTACGAGTCATGGTAACAATACACACTTTTCAACACCTCTTTAAAAAAACACACTTTTCAACACTCTTTTTTTTATTGGTTTAAACTAGTAAAACACCTGTGATACAACATATATCACGCAGCGTACATCAAATTGTATTCCTTTTGTTTCAGAATAAATTAAAAAAAGTTGACATTAAAGATAAAAATATATTAAGACATTGTTTGTGAATATTACCGACCATACTATAGACGTAATGTAACCAAAAAAATACTATAGACGTTAAAAATAAAGTTCATGTTAAATTAAAAAATTAAAACATCTAGAAAAAAATTAAACAATGGCAATATAAGTAAGAAATAGTTTAATAATCATTATTTTTTTTATATTTATCATCGATTAAAATTTACTTTATTTTTCTTTTATATTTTTCAATGATAAATATTTGTCACGTGTTTATTTTATTATCAGTAACAAATATTTTTCCTGTGTTCATTTTACGTATCAAGAACAAATATTTTTCTCGTGTTTTTTTTTATCAATGAGAAATACTTCATGTTTTCATTCATGTATCATTTAAAAATATGTGTTTTTTTAATATTCATCAAAGACGAATTTTTTTGTAAAAAAAAAAATAAAGATGAATGTTTATCACGTGTTTATTTTATGTATCAGTGATAAATATTTTTCTCATGTTTATTCAATGTAACAATGATAAACAATTGTCTCGTATTTTTTTTATTATTAGTGACAAATATTTGTCCCATGTTTTCATTTATGTATCAATCAACAAATATGTATTTTTTGTATTCATTAATGACAAATATTTGTCCCATATTTATTTTATGCATCAGTGACAAATATGTCTTCCGAGTTTATTTTATGTTTCAAAGGCAAATATTTATTACATATTTTTCTATTGATGACAGATACTTGTCCGTGTTTTCATTTATGTACCAACACACATATGCATTTTTTTTTCATACTCATCGACAACAAATATTTATTTCGTGTTTATTTTATCTATCAATGATAAATATTTCTCTTATGTTTATTTTTTGTATAAAAAATAAATATTTATTTCATTTTTTTTATATGATAAAATTGACGGTATTTCTAAAACAATGTATTTCTCCTTCGTTTTTTTTTTGTTGCTTGTTTATGATTCGTTTTAGTTAGTAAATAAAAAGATGATATCGTTGATAAATTAGTACAGAAAAGATATTTACGTGACATTTATGTTTTTTTTAAGAAACTAAAATGAAATATTATAAATCACCAATCTGGAATTTCAAGCACAAGGAGTGTCTGAAAACCAGAAGAAAAAAAATCAAGTTACATCAAGAGTGAGTCTGAGAATAGTAGTAACAAAGAACTAAAAAGACAACCCCGTTACAAAAAGATTTTCAAACAAATGTAGAGGGTTTAGCCACCACAAATGATAGTTAAAAGCAAGATTGTGCCGCTTTGCTTTTAGTAGCCAAAAAGATTAAATCTTGATTTTATCTAGAAGTTGTTGTAACGAGGACCTATTTTTCTAAACACCCGAACATTCCGCTTGTTCCAAATGATCCAAGCATAGAATAGCCAAATAAGATTAAAAACTAAGCAGATACTTTTGTGAAAACGTGACATTTATGTTCCGTTGATACAATAATGAAATTAAACATGAAAAAGAAAGTTGTAGTGGAACAAATGACAAAAAAGATAGAAAATGGAAGGAGTAAACAAGATTAATAAAAAAGTTGATTTCTATCATATATGACAATTGAAAAAGAAGATTTTCATTACATCAAAGAAGATAAACTGATTCCAATATTGCAAATTGTGTAAAGATCGTGTAAGTTGGTAAACATTGTAATATTACAAAAGAAGGACATGATTTTAACACAATGAAGAATTTTGAAAGGGCAAAATAGGGATATCCAATTTATCTTTCATTCTTATTCTTAAATTCTTAAATAAATTGATAGTAGATTGGAACGAATTCCACCAAATTAACCAAAATTGTATGAGACTCTCTTAATTTGGTGAAATCCGAATGAAATTTAATCAATAAAAAGAAAGATATCGAAAAATTATGTGTTAAATAAATATTTCACCTTTCATGCTTCCACCTTCGTGTTTTCATTAATTTAGTTCAAAATCTGTACGTGACTGTGACTAAAAACGTCCATATAATAATGATCTCATTGAAGATTTTAGTACAATACTCTCCATCAAAATTTTCCTTCCTTTCCCACTCTTGTCAATAAATTATTATTGCTTCTCACCCTTCCGTCAGATCAAAAGTCGAACCACTGTACATTTCAATCATACATTGGTTTATGTTATTTGGATTCTAATAATTCACCTATTCTTCTAGTAATATATTATGTCTTTTTCATTTTATTTTATAGAACTTTAGACTCTAGTATATTATATATTTCACTCACATAAAAACATGCATTAATGCATTTGTATCCTGAACTAAAAAGGTCTTGGTCCTTATAGCATGCCTTTTTTATGAGTAAATTTCTCTCCAGTAATAAAAAAACAAGGTAGTGTGCGAGGAACGAATTTAATCTTAATAAGTTTCTCTCAATATGAAAACTATAGAGAGAAATTAACTAAAGATTTAGAATTGAAAGTTTGATATACCTTTTTAGTGTTTATTAATGTGATTTTCAAGCTTAATTGATTGCAAATCAACTTGTAAGTTTGTTGCAACGTTCACGACCACATAGAAGTTGTTTTTATACTAAGCAGTCATTATTTTCTGTACTCAAGTGTTCTTTTCTTTCTACCATGCCTAACTACACAATTCAATTTTGTCTAGGACAAATGTATGTAAAAACACTCAAACTTGTAAAAAAAAAACCGTGCAAGAAAACCACTTAGGATAATTGAGAAGAATTGCTCGGGAACCGGCTTAGACGACTTCAAACTTAGGATAAAAGAGGAAACGGCGAAAAGAACATATAAGTTACTACTCATTAGTCAAAAAATAAACACTCAAACTTTGATCAAGGCTCATCGTTGACTAAGTGCGGTTGATTTGCTAAAAAATAAGGACAGGACAGAACAACTTTAGTTGTCTGGTGTTTGATTTATAAAACTGTTTCAAGTACGATAAATCGGATGCAAGAGACAGGACAAAAACTGATATTTTTGTCCCTCATCAAACAACAACACAACTTTTTGTCCCACTTACAAGTTGTCTAAAATACCAAAATAGCATTTCGTCCCCAAAAATTATATAAAACAAAAAATTATCCTATGCTATTAAAATTTGTCATGTACTGTTCTGCCTTGTTTTATGTTGTTCTGTCCGATACTTACTATTTTGCAAATCATGTTCCACCTCAAACACCTCATATCATATGTAACAAAAAAAAACGTATATCAATCATAATTACTAAATCATTTACATAATTATTTGTGATTTATCAATTAATAGTTTTATTATACTATATTCAATTTTTTTAATTATATACAGAAGATAGATAGATAGATAGGTCTGATGAATCTGGGAAATTTTTGTCCTACCAACAATATTATATTTTGTCAAGTTGGCATTATTATTATATTTGTTAGCATAGACGAAGACAAAACATGAAAACAGAAACATGAACGCCACATTCGATCTTACTAGTAGCCACCACTCAAAAAATATCAACTCTTTTTCAATGTATCCCCCTAACCAATCATCAACAATATGTTGACACACTTCACTCTTCACACTCTCCTAATTACCATTAACACCACCGCCACAAACACAACTTAACAACAACGTTCTTGTTTTGTTTTATGATTTCTTGTTGTTACATAGATTCACACAAAACATCATCATATTCATTCTTCTTTCAAATGTTCAGCTAACAAAACCAAACTACCATGGATATTTCATTGTCGTTGCAGTTTAGCTGCAAAACTGTGTTCCCCAACAGAACTGGTTGTTTCAACCTCACCCCATCTTCATGGTGCAAACCAAGTACAAGACTTTCCTGTGTTAATGCTAGTTCAGGTTAGTTACCCTTATATTTTTATTGTGTTTTTATAAATTTAATTATATTATGATTTTTTTCCATCAAATTTATGATTTTTATTTGTGGGTTTTAGATGATTGATTTTTCTAGAAATGGGTTTTTTTTATAATTTTGTAGATTTTTCTAGGAAAAGACAACAAAAGAAAGGTTCAATTGCAAAGTCAAAAGGGTCTTCTCCAAAGGGGTTTGTTCCAAAATCATCTATTGAATCAAGTAGTAAGAAAAATGCAAGAGTAAAAAAGGGAGAACAAACACTTGATGTTAATGTTGATGATGATAAAGACGGAGAAGTTGAGTTTTCCCTCGAGGAAAAACATGCGATTGTCGATAAAACTAATGAAATTGCTCGGGAGTTTGGTCAAACATCATTGTCAGAGGAGACATTGGATGTTGTTGAGAGTAATCGAGGTGACAAGGATGTTGATTATGATGATGTTCAACTACATCAGGAGGGAACTTCTTACATTGGAGATGATGGGTATGTTAAAGATTCCGAGGAAGCAAATGCTGCTATCAATGATAGAATAAACGAGGAAGCTTCTCGGATGTTGAAGTTGAAGTTGGAAGAAAATTTGCGAAAACAGGAAATAGAGAGGATTGCAGACGAAAACTTTTTGCGAGGGAAACAGATGTTTGTGTATCCTCCTGTGGTTAAACCTGATCAAGATATAGAAGTTTATCTAAATAAGAACCTTTCAACACTAAGAGATGAAGAAGACATTTTGATATTGGGGGCGTTTAATGATTGGAGGTGGAAATCTTTTACCATCAGATTGAATAAAACAGATCTCAAGGATAATTGGTGGAGTTGCCATTTGTATGTGCCTATAGAAGCCTATAAATTAGATTTTGTGTTCTTCAATGGACAAAGTGTTTACGACAATAATGACCAGAAAGATTTCTGTATACCAGTTGATGGTGGAATGGATGCATTGGCATTCGAAGAATTTTTGCTTGAGGAGAAACGTAAAGAATTAGAAAAACTTGCCAAGGAGCAAGCTGAAAGGGAAAGACAGGCCGAAGAAGAAAGGCGAATAGAAGCAGACAAAGCTGCAAAGGAAGAGGATAGGTTGCAGGCAAGGTTGGAGGTTGAAAGAAGGCAAGAAACGGTGCTGCAGTTGATGAAAAATGCTGTAAAATCTAATGACAGTGTTTGGTATATTGAACCTAGTGAATTTAAAGGCAAGGACTTGGTCAGATTATATTATAATGGAACCTCAGGTCCTCTTGAGCATGCTAAGGAAATATGGATTCATGGTGGCTACAACAATTGGAAGGATGGATTATCAATTGTTGAAAGGCTTGTCAAATCTGTTTTGAAAGGTGGTGCTTGGTGGTATGCTGATGGTATGCTCTTTTACACAGCTATTCTTTATCTTATATTTTCATTCATTTCCTCAAATTTAATCTCTTGATTTAATAAGTGTATGAATAGAAAAAATATGTGCTCTGATATGACTTGCACATTATACATCAGAAAAACAAGCAATGAAGAATTGTTTCGATATATCTGCCATGTCCATCATTTAGTCTAAACATTAAAAGGTTGCGGGTTTTAGGGACTGTGATATCTGTTTTGGATCCATCATTATATTTAAAATAACCGAGAAATTTTGAACTTAAGTTACAACTTACACAACCATTTCTAAATTCTCACTTCATGCTACTCATTGCCGTGGATCTGTACCGTGTGTGCATTTGTTTGGCTAGAATTTCATAGAGAGGAAGAGATGAACTTCCTATAAGAAACAATAAATGTTTTTCTTGCAGACTATGGTTAAACTGACCTCATCAACTCTTCAAGCAGTTCTAGATCAATGTCTGTTTGATTATCAGCAAAAGCATACTAGTCAAGAAGGCGGATAAAACTTCGATATTTTCTTTTGGACTAATTTGACGTATACAACACTTTTTTTCTAATCTATTGTATGTTTTATGCAGTTGTTGTACCTGACCAAGCTCTTGTCCTGGACTGGGTCTTTGCTGATGGTCCACCTCAAAATGCAGTTGTGTATGATAACAACCATAAGCTAGATTTCCATGCCATTGTCCCTTTGGCTACACCTGACGCACAATATTGGGTTGAGGAAGAGCAACTTATATACCAAAAACTTCAGGAGGAGAGGAAGTTGAAAGAGGAAGCTATACGTGCAAAGGTTTGTTCTTGCCTTTGATGACTTCGAAGTTATAGCATTTATTGGTGAAACCCAAGTTCAACATTGAAAAAGATAATTTTTGAAACACTTTTATTAAAAGTGCCACCCTTCAACTTACTAGCCGGTTTTGTAAGGATGAGTTAGACCAGATATAAGAACCTAATATGGTATCAAGGCTTATATGTTTGAGCTACCTACCATGTTTTCCATGCACCAGGCCTAATTGTTTTGTGTGAGAGATTGTATTTGGAAAAACCCAAGCTCCACATTGAAAAACAGACAAGGCCTGAAAATAGTTGATAAAGAGTGACAGACTCACCTTACAAGTTGGTTTTGCAAGGATGAGTCGGCCCTATATAAAAATCTGGTAATATTTTTCAATTGTTTGTGTTCTTTCTTGTGCACCTTAATGTACCGGAATTATTGTAGTAGCGTAGCCTTTTAGAGAAACCCTCTTTAAGTTGGTCCTCCAAAGTTATTTCACTACAGAAGTTGTCCAAAAAACTTTAGTTGCCTAGTTAGTTTCTTAACTTTGAAACATCACTGCATCAGCCTTAAAAAAAAATTGTCATAAAAAAAATTTGTCATCAAATTAGGTAACACATGTCGAGGATAAAGCGGTGACACAAAATGACATGTTTATGATGAATTTTGTGGATTAAACCTTTGAGGGACTTATTTACTGGTATTTTTGCAAGACTAAAACGGTAAAGTTTTAGATCTTTGAGGAGATTAATTTGGTGACCGGAGTTATTGGAGGGCTAATGTGATGACACATGTCGACAACCAACATATAACGTTGTTGAATGGGTTAAAGGATGTTATAGTGTGACTTTGGACCAACTTGGGGGTTTGGTCTTCTTATGATGTATAATTGTTCGCGTATTTGTTCACCTTTTTTACTTTGGTTAGGTTGATAGTTGAAATTCTTTTGATGACAGTGTTTTAGAATGATCCCTTTAAATGTTTGACTAAATTTTATCTGTCACACTTAATTAGGAAGAAAAAAGATTAACAGATATTCAAGCTATTAAATACTCATCTTGTTTATTTGGTTCTGTTCATGCTGTAGGCTGCAAAAACAGCACAAATGAAAGCCGAAACAAAGGAAAAAACTTTGAAAACATTTTTGCTATCTCAAAAGCACATCGTTTTCACTGAGCCTCTTGATATTCAAGCAGGGAGTACAGTGACAGTGTTTTATAACCCTTCAAATACAAATCTGAGTGGCAAACCTGAAGTTTGGTTTAGAGGCTCATTTAATCGTTGGTCTCATCGTAATGGTCCATTGCCACCTCAGAGAATGTTGCCTGCAGAGAATGGCACACACGTCAAAACATCAGGTTAGTCTCTTTTGTTTACACTTGAAAAATGACTGTACCATAGTATTCTGGCAATTAGCAATATCAAGGATATAGATGTTTATTTGGTTGTTAATTTTTTTATTCTATTTTTAAATGTTAATCAGAGGGTATTATTTATAAAACATGACCTGTCTTCCAAACATATTACATTAATACTTCGGATGTTATCACCATTTATGATGTGGTAATCTGGTTAGCAGATTACTGATGTTAAAGGAGTCAAAAAATGATAGCATCTGTCCTAAGCTGTAGGCTGACCTTGGATTTGAGTGCTGTTATAGTTAATATTCTCAAATATTATGAATAAGGCTGCAGAATTTATTATCTATATCACTTATGGTTGAATTTAGATTTCATATTCACGGCTTGTGTATAATAGATTAGAAACAGCTTTTCATGATGGACAATTTTATTATACTTTTGTAAATTGGCATTATTCAACTTGTCGCTAAGTCCAATAACTTTGTTCCTACCAGGAAATCTTGAAGAAGCTTGATGATTTTATGTTTGTGCAGTTAAAGTTCCACTGGATGCATACATGATGGACTTTGTATTCTCTGAGAGTGAAAATGGTGGAGTTTTTGATAACAAATTTGGAATGGATTACCACATACCTGTTTTTGGAAGCATTGTGAAGGAACCTCCTTTGCATATCATTCATATTGCTGTTGAAATGGCCCCAATTGCAAAGGTAAGCTAACCTATTGCATGGAGCATTAAATTGGTTACTCTAGGAAATCATAAAATTTAAAGAGGTTGCCTTATCTATAGTTGATCTCCAATTTTAAGATTTCCACTTCACATTTTTTCTCACACTGTGATTTCTTGTTCCACTCGTTATGTAAGCTAACATTTCTATTTAAGAAGTTTGTTGCATTGTTATTGTAATCTCCAATTATTTTCAATGATAGGAGGAAGAAAAAGAGAGGCCAAAATTAAAAGAGTGTAATCTTAGTTAAGATAACAATAACTACTCTTATTTTTGTGAAGAGATACAATGATTCAATATAAAGGAAGAGTTGATTAGTAAAATGCTAACCGGTATGCTACAATTTAGGAAAGAAAAACAAAAGAGAAAGGTAAGAGATAATACATGTAGAAAGATAATGAGTAGAAAGAGAGGATATATGAGAACACTGTTACAGGATACACTACAATGCATAGTGACCCTCATACTTATATTACCAAGAGAGTGAGCCGAAACCCTAGTAACTTAATATAACAACTCTTAACACTCCTCAACCTGGAGCATAGATTTATCAAACCGAGCTTGTTACAAATGAAATCACTATGCACTCCATTTAATGTTTTTGTAAACAAATCCGCTATTTGGTCACTTGTCCTAACATTGGAAGTAGATAAGTTTCTGTTGAACCTACTAGCAGATGAAGTGACAATCTACTTTAATGTGTTTTGTTTTTCATAAAAAACTGGATCTGAATTCTGATGTTATATGTAGTTTGAGCGATAGTCCTGTATTATGCTTTAATACTAAATCCTTCCCCCATATCTTGTTTCTTACTTTTCTAGGGTATCATATTACCTTCCAAAAGTACACAATATCTTGTGGTAGGCTTCTGGTTCACAGGAGATCCTGCACAATCTGAATAAAAAGAGCATCCACCTGCACATGGCCATGATTTTGGTACACAGTTCCCTTTCCTAGAGCATTCTTCAGATACTTAACAATGCGGATTAGTTTTTCTCAATGAGTGTCAGTAGGAGAAGACATAAACTAAATTACTGGAGAAACAATATCATGTATAGTGATAGTTAGGTTATTCAGCTTCCCCACCAATCTGCTCCATCTTTAGAACTTGACTAGCATCAGATTTTTCCTTTAACAAGAACGCCAGCAAAGTCTAGTGTGGTCATCTGGAAAGGTCACGAACCATTTTTTGTTGGAGAATGTACTCGCTTTATTAGGACCTCAAACATCATTCGGAATATGAAAACAATTTTCTTAACTTATTTTGCTGTATAGGAAAATAGGAGCGACATTGTTTCACAAATTTGGAGATTTCACTGTTGAGATAACTAGAGTTAGTAGAATTAGTAAAGGTAGTTAGAGTTGGTTAAATTTTAGTTAGAACTATAGTTAGTTACACATGTGGTTAAGTGTAATTGAGGTCTATAAAAGACCATCCATGTATTCATTACTCTTAATCTTTTTCATTACAATTCAATATGAAGGGTTTTCCCTATGTTTCTTCCTATCAATCATACTTCTCCTATGAAGCTAATCAACATCTCTTTGATCCTATTATTTTGCTGTATAGGGAAATAGGAGCGACATTGTTTCACAAATTTGGAGGTTTCACAATGACATAAGTTTCTTTATTACAAAAAAACTTGCGAAATAAGTGTTTTAAATACTGAAATCATAGGTGGCCTACTACATAAGTGTGTTTAAATATAGATAATTAAATTGCATCCACACATAGCTTGGCTGTTCTGAAGGGTAGTTGTTTCCTTTCATCAGTCATTATGGTGTTTTTTTGTTTTCAAACTGGTTGGTTCCTGTTATTATATTAATGCAGTGAACATCTGTGAGTTATTTTAACCTATTTTATCTGTTTCCGATGGTGTTCCTTTTTGGAAGGTTGGAGGCCTTGGTGATGTTGTTACTAGTCTATCCCGAGCTGTTCAAGATTTAAATCACAATGTGGATATCATTCTTCCAAAGTATGACTGCTTGAACCTTAGCAATGTAAGCTTTTTCTTTCTTTCACACTTATATTTCATCCTCTACCCTGCATTAGATATTTAATGTATGTTCCTTAATTCATGAGTTTTCTAATCTCTTCCTAACTCTATCGAATACAACGATGTTGTAATTATAAAAAAACAATGTAGTTTGAGTTTCAATGTGTAACTTGTTGATAATCAAAGTGGTGGAAATTCAAGCATTGTTTGACTTGCATCTGCAGGAAATGCATGGCATGTTGAGAACATTTCTAAATATTTGGCTGTTGATCACCTGCTTAAGTGTATCATAAAAGACATAAATGGCTTTTGTTAAGCATTTTCTTTAACATTTTGTGGGAAAAATGCAGATTTCTTGTTTTTGTTTTAGTTAATGTTATTCTTATCTGTTGATCAAATGACTCCTGATGCAGGTAAAGGACTTTCAATTTCACAAAAGCTATTTCTGGAGTGGGACCGAAATAAAAGTATGGCATGGAAAGGTCGAAGGCCTCTCTGTCTACTTTTTGGAGCCTCAGAATGGGTATAAGCTCTGGTTCTTGATCTCTTCCTTACCAACTAAAAAATAATTGCTTCTTTTATGTCATGGCGTCATATTTTCTTTAAAAATAAAACCCTCATTCACATCAACTTTCTAGGTTGAGATAACATGTAACTTATAAGCTTTTATGGTTAGTCCGCCACTAATAAGTGCACAAGGTTTGAAAAAGATATTTTCTGTATGTCAAACCATAGTATATGAATTATATGTGAAATAAGATTTGAAGAAACAAAAAAGAAGCAAATTGTGTCTGAAACCAATCAGTTGATCTTTCTTGTTGATAAATTACGTTTATTGTGTAACCGAGTCAGTAGTTTGAGTTAATTTTTGTTAACTTTTGTTTGGCAGTATGTTTTAACTATATCTCCATTATGATTATTTTCATCTGTTACTTCCAAATGTTAAAGAGCCCCACTTTGGATGGGAGATGGCATGAACAAGTGTTTATAAGTGGGGAAAATCCTCACCTTACAAGCCGGTTTTGTAGGGTTACGTTAGGCCCAACCACAAATTCTAAGACCAAATCCAGAAGTGTATATTTTTCAATCACGTGTGCACTATTTTCTGTTTTTTTTGGGTAACTGCATTTTTACGAACACTGTCATTAAGCTTATTTGAAAAACTTAAATGCTTCATAAATTGAACTATGCTTTACAAATCAATACTCTTTCGTGCAGATTCTTTTGGGTTGGCTGTGTATATGGTCGTGCGAATGACGCAGAGAGATTTGGTTTCTTTTGTCACGCCGCTCTCGAATTCCTATTACAAAATGGATTTAATCCTGTAAGGAATACAGTTTGATTAATGGTTATTAAGCTGTTATTTTATTTGTTATTTTTGAAAAAAAGTGTTAAATTCATTAACTTTCACAATACATTTCCTTTCTCTGACATGGGTGAAACTTTAAAGTGCTAATTCAATATTCTCTATCAGAAAGTTGAAAAGACAAACAGGGATTTTTGTCCCCATTTGTTTTGGGGGTACAATGTCCCTATTTTGTACACATTAATTAGATTGATTTTATATTTTATTAATTTTTTACAATGTTGATCTATGCATATTTGCACACATTATGTTTAACTGTGACAAAACATCCTATCCATAACATTACATGAGAAAAAACTGCTTTCAGCTTATCATTCTAAATATAGACGAATTAGAAACCACCTTTCCATGTCGTCAGCTCTCTTACTTGGTGTATTTCTCATTCAGATTTAATTAACATTACATTCATATAAATTTGCACGCGACGATGGGTTTAACAATGTCTATGTTCACACATTATTGGAAGAAAAAATGTATGAATTTAATCAGTTGTCACCAATAATGTATTGTAATTTTCGTTTACCTTTGGACAGGATATCATTCACTGCCATGACTGGTCAAGTGCTCCAGTTGCATGGCTATTTAAAGAACAATATACACATTATGGTCTTAGTAAGGCACGAGCAGTCTTCACAATTCATAACCTTGAATTTGGAGCCCCTTTAATTGCTAGAGCTATGGCATTTGCAGACAAGGCTACAACTGTAAGTGCTGCTTATGTTAAACTGCAATTTGAAAAGAAGCAAGTGTGGTTTTTGCATCTTTATCATATTTTGATTTTCTATTATTGAATATATGCATTTTGGTTATACATGCTTGCAGGTTTCCCCTACTTATTCAAGGGAGGTTGCTGGGAATCCTGCAGTTGCTCCTTATCTTTACAAGTTTCATGGTATAATAAACGGAATCGACCCAGATATATGGGACCCATATAATGATAACTTCATTCCTGTAAGTTGATATATGCCCATATCTTTCTTTTTCTTTTCTTTTCTTTTCTTACACAATTACAATCAATGACATGCACATAGTTATCAAACTCATGCCCAAAATGGTAACCGCTTGAGATCCAATGCCTACATAAGCTATACAACTCATGTGGGAAAAAATACTGACAAATTGTTTTATCTTCACTTTTAACTTCCAATAAACGAAACTGAGTAATGAATAATGACTGGCTCCATCTTATATCAGTTCTTATCTAGTCCCCTAAGATAAAGTAACTGATTAGGGTGAAGATACTTGCATCGTTTATTCTCTAACTTTTTGAATGTTTGTGATGAATCTCTTCATTGCACAGATGGAACGGATATATGTATGCAGTCGAGTTCAATAATTAGTGCAATGAATCAATAGGACCACTACGCTGCCCCCTTTAACTTTACGTGCAGTTTCATATATGAAAGTTATATTTTTTTTTCTATTGATTTGGTTATAACTAGCTCCTGTTTCACATTTTTCCAGGTACCGTACACTTCAGAAAATGTTGTTGAAGGGAAAAGAGCTTCCAAGGAAGCCTTGCAACAAAAGCTTGGTTTAAAAACAGCTGATCTTCCTTTAGTTGGAGTTATTACTCGATTAACTCATCAAAAAGGGATCCATCTCATCAAACATGCCATATGGCGTACTCTTGAACGTGGTGGACAGGTACTCCCTTTTCTATTTTACATCAGTTTGCACCAGCAATGCCTATCAGGGTTCAACAGAAAACAGAGCTTACTCTCATACAATACCATAGTTGTCTTCTGCATAATGGCAGAACGTTCCGTATTATATGGACACTAGTAGAACAAATTTGAAAGATTTCAACTATTATTTTTATTATAATCGTAAAAATCATTCTTGTTGCTATACGTGATACTTCATAGTGTAGGCTTTTAGGCTAGGTGGTTCTTTGAGAACTGGTGCAGTATTAAATCTTCGACTAAGTTGTGTTGAACTGAATCCCATCATCACCCTTGTGTTGGAGATAAGCAGTAAGTTTTTGGCTGGCACTTGTCAGTTTCAGTTTTTAAGTCAAGTGGTTTAATAGAAGTAACTGTACCAGATGTGTGACATCTTAGACTTGGAACCCACCTCCTCCCTATATACATTTCAAATGAAAATTTATGCTTCATGTAGTTGCTATTGATATTTATTATAAGCCAACGATAAATGTCAAATTAAGACATTTAATATTTGAGTAGTGCTAGCCACACTCTCTTTTGAACACTCTCTATAATACTCACTCTCTTATTGGTTTAAATCATTGTGCGTGTATACTTTGGAAATAGAACCCACACAAAGTGGTGGGACATGCATGAATTCTATCCAATAAAAGAGTGAGTGCTAGAGAGAGTGTTCAAAAGTGAGTGTTCCTAGCATTCCTCTTAATATTTTTTTTAATTTCTCCTGTTCAATGTAGAAATTGTTTACAAATGTTGCGTCGAAGGAGGTGTCTTGACTGCAAAATGTTTTGAATGCAGGTTGTATTACTTGGTTCGGCTCCTGATCCCCTCATTCAAAATGATTTTGTGCATTTGGCCAATCAATTGCACTCCTCTCATTATTGTGATAGGGCAAGACTTTGCCTTTCATATGATGAACCTCTTTCCCACTTGGTAATTTAGGAACAAAAACATCTTCGATAACATTTTATCTATTATCTGTAAATACTACTCAATAGGGCGCTACTGACTCATTAGATTTGTTTTATTCCAGATATATGCTGGTGCCGATTTCATTCTTGTTCCTTCAATCTTTGAGCCATGTGGACTCACTCAACTCACAGCAATGAGATATGGTTCAATACCTATTGTTCGAAAAACTGGAGGTTTGTACATACTTTATTTTTAGCCACAAATATAATTCATTTAACCGGCGTTGTTGACTTCTTAACCAGACTAGTACACTGCGTTGATCATTAACTTGTACCTTTTCATGTTGATATAATTTTGCAGGACTTTACGATACGGTGTTTGACGTTGATCATGATAGGGATAGAGCGCAATCTCAAGGTCTTGAGCCAAATGGATTCAGTTTTGATGGAGCTGATGCAGGAGGTGTTGATTATGCTCTTAATAGGTTAGTAATGTACTGCATGATGAGACAACATTATATCATGAAAACCCTATTGTGCCAATTGAGGAAAAACTAAACATTCCTCTTGCAGCTTTTTAATTTTGAACTATTTTGTCTTGCTTGCTCATGTTGCTACACACGACTAACAAACACACATAGCAATCTGTGTTTCTGAATCTTTCCGAATCTTTAATATGTCTGAATGCAAGATTCTTATTATGGACTTTTTCAGGGCAATATCTGCATGGTATGATGGCCGTGAGTGGTTCAACACATTATGCAAGACGGTAATGGAGCAAGACTGGTCTTGGAACCGGCCTGCTCTCGACTATTTGGAACTTTACCATGCAGCACGCAAGTTGGAATGAGATTTTAATGAGCGGGAAGTCATGCAAAATTCACCCCCTTTGTACAGCTTTAGCCTAAAGCATAGTTAGTGCACATAATGAATCCTAGTGAAAAGATCACAGCAAGGTGACATCATTTGTAGAGACCAGCCTCTTGTTCATTATTTTATCGGCACGCAATAATGTAGGTTAGCATTTTATAGCTTTAGTATATATGCTGAGAGATTGAGCTTTGATGAGAGTTGTTGAACAAGAGAAGAGAAGCAAACAGATGATAAAAAGAATTTCAAATAAAAGAACATGTTCATTAAAATGTAATAATTAACAGATCGAATAAATTTGGGGATAAGAGGAATGTTGGCGACATGTTATCCAATTCAAGTTTTGGTTCTAGCTTTTCAACATTGTTGTGCAGCAAATAAACTAGTAAATGCACTTGTATGGCCATTTTTGGCGAATTTTTTTGTTTGCGTGAGACTCTACCAGCGTTGTGGACAGAAAAGTGACACAGCGAGAGGTAACAAGTGGGGATACAGCGCATTGGTGGCGACTGAAAAGGTTTCACTCAAAAAAATATCTGTTTCATAAAATTTAATGTCATTAAAACAGTGATGGAGAGTAAAAGCCATGAAGGTATTTTCAGAGAAAATTGAGAGGATATACGTTCATATTTTAGACCGTAGTTAGTGTGATTCAAACATAATTGACTTCATTACCATATATCTTATTTAATAAAACAAAGGTTTGCATTTCATACACAATTTATTGGCTAATGAGGGAGTATGGTTGCCATAATCCTATGTTATATTTTTTAATTCCTTGTCATGCATATTTGGGAGCTTATTTTCCTACACCTCACATGTATTTTGGATTGATAAATCTAAAAGGAAAGGTACACCTAAACAAAACTTGTGTTTTCTTGAGTAAGTGTACTTTCTAATGGTTGGACGGTTTCTAAGTTGTTCTCTTGCATTTATGAGTCCTTTGACTGATTTTCTCCAGATTGGTGTCCTCATATTTTCCAGCCAATAACAAATAAAATCAAATTGCAAATCTACCTTAAATAGTTGTCTTTCAAATTGATGTTGAAAAACAATTTCACAGTTTTATTATATTTATAGTTTACATAAGTTTGATATAAAAGAAAGAAAGATAAGCATATACAACTATACATGTACTTTTAATTTAATGATGAACATGGATGAATGTAGTAAATACTATGTGCTTAATCCTCAAAATTTGGCAAATAAGTAGAATGGTCATTTTCTTGTTTTGGGAAAATATCTTCCAATAAGCATTCGTGGAGGACCAAATGATGAACCTGCAACATACTGAGCAAGACCTTGTTAGCTCTGTAACAAACATTTCACATGCCTTAACAAAAACAATAGGTGTCATAGCTGATATCAAACTCACTTCTCCATCCACTTTCATGGTCTTCTTAATCCTTGCCAAAGGCAAACAATGACTTTTGAAATCAACGGTCTCAATTTTTTAATTTTGAAACAAATAATTGTAATAACTCTTTTCAAATAAACTGTCAATTTAATCTTTAAGATACCACTCTCTTCAATTTAGTCTCTAAAGTGTGTAAATATAACAAGTAGTCGCTAAAGTTTATAGAATCTGTCAACTAAGTCCATGTTATTAAGGTGTTAGAGACGAAATAATTTACGCATTTTTTGAATTCTTTATGAACTAATAAATTGGAAGATTACATATAATTTAAGACTGCTTATTATTTTTATAAAATTTATGGACGGTATTTATTATTATTATTCTCATTTATAAAATATATGTCATGAAATTCATAATTAATAACAAAGAAAAATTATAATTAATAACAAAGAAAAATTACATGATATGCCGGATTATACAGAGTGAAAGCGGGTAAAAGGTGAATGACATGCCACATTATTCGGAGCGAATAATGAGCATACTTCCATTTTTACAACAACCTCTCTTAATAAAGTTCTATAAAGTTGATCATTATTTTTATGTTTTCTTTGATATTCTTTAACCTCTCACATGTTCTCAAATTTGGATTCATTTGCATGTTCTTCACCCTACTTATTTTTGCTCACTCAAATTGTGTCTTTCTTTCTTTGATGTTAGCATTTGTCAACTTCATTTATCTTTTTCCTCGACATGTATTCTATACAACAACTGCATGGTGCAATAGTTGTAACAACGAGGACCATTAGATCTAAAATGAGAAAGTCAATTTCAATAAATATAAGGAAGTTCACAACTGCTGCACCATATAACTATTGTAGGAGATAAAAACACTTTTTTATTTGCCCTCTTTTGTACAAAAAAAAAACACAATTTTTTTCCATTTCTTCATCTACCCTTTGTTAATTAGCTATTTTTTAATGACCAATATAAATAATTAATTATGCATTATCCTATGTTATATTTTTATAATTCGTTCTAATGTATTTAGGAGCTTACTTTCATACTCCCAACATGTATTTAGGATGGATAAATCTAAAAGGAACAATTATGTTTTCTTCTTGGAAGTGTACTTTCAAATGGGTGCATTTTTTTTTTTTTAAGAAACCACAAGAATAAAAGTTGCTCTCGTGCATTTGCGTTTTGTTATCAATATTTTTCAGATTAGTGTACTCATATTCAGAAGCTAAAAAATAAATAAAAACAGATTATAAATCTATCTTAAATAGTTGTCCTCTATATTGATGTTGAAAAACAATTTAATAGTTTTATTATATTTATATTTTACATAAACATATATGGGTACTTTTATTTAAAGATAAACATGGATGCATGGTAACTACTACTGCTTTAATGCAGTAAATACTAAGTGCTTAATCTTCTGAATTTGGCAAATCAGTAGAAGGGTCGTTTTCTTTCTTTGGGGTTCCCATAAGCATTCTTGGAGGACCATATGATGGACCTGCAGCATACTGAGGTGGCATAGGCAGATAATAAGGAACATTCCCTATTGGGACACTTTCTCTTCTTGGTATACCCATAAATATGTCACGCTCCATTGTTTTTTCCTTGGGGACAATATCAACTAGGAAATCAAACACTTCATTACTTGAGACACCAGATGCAATGTCACTATTTTGAAGTGTCTTTCTTTTGTTCACCTCTGCATTAGCCCAAGACCTTGTTGTTAGCTCCATAATAAACATTTCACATGCCTTAGCAACCAGAATAGGTACCTCAGCTGATATCATACTCACTCCTTCTTCTGCTTTCATTATCTTCTTAATCCTTGCTAATGGCAA
>Ga0315913_1003748_pt1 | contig 18278 bp, 7 predicted proteins | sample MpolsnodulesMG_FD_207736 | JGI IMG/M metagenome (GOLD analysis project Ga0315913, IMG submission 207736) | Medicago polymorpha root nodule microbial communities from Los Angeles, California, United States - small nodules | ecosystem: Host-associated > Plants > Roots > Nodule | place: USA... | reverse complement strand
GTGCTTTTAGCAAATACACATAAATTATTTAGATAATCCTTAAGCTCTTTAAATAACATAAAATAAAAATAAATACAGATTTTTTTTTCTATTTTGTCATTAAATAATTCATGAGTTAATTGAGAGATAAATATAAGAACATTAAAAATATTATACTATTTTTTTAAAAAATAATATGGGGAAGAGGAAAATATTAGGTAAAGTGACACTAATAATGATCATCTTAGAATTGTCATCGAGGGGATTTAAATTTTTTTTAAAAAAAGGCAAAAGAATGATGCAGGGAGCATCATTCAAAATTTATTGAAAATAGAAAGAAAAAAAGTACAAAAAAGAAATGGGGGACTATGCCAAAACCTTTTTAGAAATTTGCAAACCTATAATTAGGTAAACTCATCTTATTCCTAATGTACCCCCCATGAAAAAGTTAGGATATCATTTAACCAAACAAAAGTGTTCAAAGGTGAGTTGAGACCTATGTTAGCCAAACCATCAGCACAAGCATTTCCGTCTCTATAGACATGTAAAATGTGAAGTGTATGCTTCTAACAAAAGCCAGACAATTTTGTCATCTGTTTTTTAAAACCCAAGTAACCTTAGCAGATGACTTAAGAGCCATGAAAACCAACTGAAAATCTGTCTCCAACCATAAATAGTTATAACCCTAGACGTGCCAATTTGTTTTTAGAAAGATGCACAAACAGGATTCCCCTAGACGTGCCAATTTGTTTACTAGTGTTTTTGGTAACAAGAAGACTAGTTTTTAAAAGTTGCTTGCATGATCAAACTAGAAATCCTAGGACATGTTGAGCAATCTTATTTCCAAAACACTTTAAATGTTCATCATATTCATGAGTTTTTTTTGTTAAAAATATGAATAAATTTTTTTAGGATGAAGATAATTGTCTTTCGACAGAAACCAACAAGGATGTTTAAGATTAAAATAGTAAAAGACTTAAAATTTAAAATCAAAGAAACTTAAAAGAAAAGTAATTGCGTTATATTTAAGTAAATTGTACGTTCAACAAATCATGTGACATACATTTTGTTTCTCATTTCTCTCTACGCTTGGGTACTTTGAGTGTATAGAACTTTTGCTAATGATTTGTGACCCTCTTTTCCTATGAAAAACTACTATATATACATTAGAAAAATAACTAACACACCAACAGTCTAAAACTAAATCCTTTCAACAACTTTGGCCTGTTTCCTACATGTCTGGACCTTTAATCTAGTCTCTTCAGAGAGAATTTGTACTCAAGAGAATTTTGTAGTCTTAATAACCATTTTGCCTGTCAAAATATACACTTAAAAATACAGGCTAACAACATATGTACCTGCAACAAGTCTAAAATCCAACAGTTCATGTCTAGTTTATTGTCGTAAATACTTCTAATTGTTCATAGTCTCACATGTACAACTTCAACATTCAAGGGTTAAATTTTCTGCAATTTACTTCTCTACTAACATACTCAAAATATCATACTCATTCTTGATTTTAATTCTCCATCATTACTACCAAATTCATCTAATTCTAGCTACAGCCCCTAGGGTTCATCTCTTACTAATTCCCATCCCAAAATCATAACTTAAAACGGAATTTACTCTTGCTATTGATGGAGAAAGTGAGAAAGAGGAAAGATTTGACTCAAAATTGTGAAACCCTTGATTTGTTCAACTACTAATCAACTATTTTTCTTACAAAGTAAATCTAAGGAGTAAGATATAAAGATTAATTCATAAATAATTCTTGGGATGTTACATGAACAAAATAAATCTAAGGAGTAGGATAACTTATTTAATTGCCATCTTTCCAAAAACTAACAAACACATCCCCCATATTATATATTAACTTCATCATAATATTTTTTTATCCAGCTTTGGATTATCTCAACCTCTGTATTCCTTTGATGAACTAACCATGCTGGATCACTTTCGGTTGCCGGCACAAGATCCTGGCAATGAGTTCCTGAAAAATCAACATTTGTAAAACATTATAGAACCATTTGATTAATTGGTTTACAATTTTTTATAAAATGATAAAAAAATTAGCAACGTACTTTTACTACTACAATGTATTCTCTATATACTTATATTAGAATGTGCATGATATAATATAATTAGACAACGATATTGTATGTATTCACACACAATACAAGACATACATATTTTAAAAAAAAGTAAGATATACATACCATTGACTGTAGGCAGGGCAACAAGACTATCCGATATATTGTTGAGAACCCTAAGTATATAATAAAAGCCAAAGGAAGCTTATTTTAAAACATTGTTCTAAAATAATTAAGATGAATTTAAATTTTACATTTTGCATGTTTTCTTTCAACAAAAAAAATAAAAAGATGTTGCATGTTTACCCGCCACTACTATATGGATCTCTTAGACCATTTGAGAAAATGATGTTGCTCCCAAACCTCTTAAGAACCAATTTAATATCCTGCCATTAGTCACAACGATGCAATTAATTTTCTATTGTTATTATAATACTATTAATATTGAAACCTAAATATTATAGAAGTACGTACTTGACCTCCGTAGTAAGAGGTGATCCAGTGAGGGCGAGGTTGGACACCAAAATCTTTCTTACACTGTTCAGCATAACTCGTGAAATTGAAAGGTTGAGGTTGAAACAAGGCAGAATTTCCTATGCCAATAGGCATCACAATTTCAGTGCACGTCTGAATGTATAAAATAATTCATAATTTTTTTAGAACAATGAAATATGTGCACCAATTAATATAAAAAAAACTCCAATAATTATTTACTTGATCTTATATAATTACTCAAATTTCAATGTGACTACCTGCCATCTCCAACCATCAAATGGCTTTGCACCAGTATATTTATCTGGATTAACATTGCATTTTTTGTTTCCATAGCCAGCAACCATACCTCCATATATCCTACTGAGGATATCATCTCCATAGGTAGCTCCATCAATGGCCTTACAAATAGTCGTAATTGGGGGATCGTTGTATAGTGCCGCCTTTTGATACATGTTCCCCAAATAGTTTTTCAACTCATAAGGCTGTTCCAAGGGACTGCAAGAGGTGGCAATTTGAACAAGTTTAAGTCAGAACTTGATCCTATTGTTCAAACAAAAAAAAAGAAGGAAATATATGGAAACAGTGTTTACTAGCAAGTGTTGAATTTCTTGCTTAGAAAGGAAAGACCATTTGGCTTAGATGCTACTTCATCAATTTGAAACCAAGAATTTCGTATAGATTCGTAGCATGTCAAACTGGTTTCCTGCATACCAATTAATTAAATTACCATCCATTAATATTTGATAAATCAAAAATAAATATATATTAATCAACAAACATAAAAGATAAAAAAATAACTATGTTGATTTACCTGGAAATCCCTTGTAATAACATCATGGTAAGCACTTGCTGGTGTGATGTTATCAAAGTAGAGCAGTGGAGCTGATGAAGCCAGGGCGCCGATGGCAACGTGGGGATACTTAAGCCGAAACCATGCAGCAAGCACTGCATAATTAACAAAAACATGTTACATTAATTAAGATGGCACTACATAATTAGGTCATATGATCAACAAAATAAGACTTTGTTTTTGTATGATTATGTTTTTCTAGAGTGGTATAGTACTAATACATACCTAGTCTTGACAAAAGATATCTTTTTTAGTATATGTATTAAGAATAATCTTGAAAAAAAATATAGTTTGCGACAGCGATTTCAGCTATCATCAATGTAATTATTAGCAGATTATTGAGGTCACCGAAAAATACACCATATAGTTTTACTTGGTGCACGTTACTACGAGAAATTTTCCCATTCAATTAAACAGAGATTGTTTGTTTAAGCTTAGAAGTAATTATATGCAACTAATATTCTGAAACTTTTATATAAAGCAGAAACTTTCTTTGGTATGCTTAAAATTATAAAAGGTATGTTTTAAAAGGTTTCAAGGAGTATTGTAATTACAAGTTTAAAATTTTAAAAATATAATTTAAACATAACAGGAGTAAGTAGAAAAAATCGAAAAAGCAGAAAAGCGATGGTAAAAAAGTGAAGAAAAACATAAACATAATTTAAAAAACTAACTTCCAGCGTATGATCCCCCAACCACAATCACCGGGGACTTTCGTGCGTGTAGTGCATCCTTCAAATATAGCAGAACTTCTGCGTAATCAGCAAGGGCTTGTGCTGAGTTTAAATAGCCGTAAGATGTGTTAAAGGGCACTGACTTCCCGTAGTATCGGTGCTAACAAGAAAATTAAAAGTTTTATCAGAATCGTAAAACTAATTTGATTTAGATCAATGAGTGTCCAAAGAAATAGTTTTCTATTTAGTACCTCAATGTACACCAGTAGAGCTTTAAAAGAAGTGGCATTATCCGTCATAAAACCAATCAAACCAAGCGAATCAACAATGTCTCCTTCTCCACCCAAATAAGCAAATATTGGAGCACTAGAATTAGCACCACCCCAAAACTTGAAATTTACAAAATATCTCTGTTTAAAGGTTTTGTAGCTTTCTGATAGATAGTTGAAGTGGTCTAAAGTCTGTTCATAGAAATATGTATGCATGTCTTCATTTAAATTGAAGGTTTTAGTGTTTTGGTACTTAGTAGTTTTCCATTCTGAAAATGGACTCAACCGTGGAAGTGTCAGGGAGTTGGCGGTGCTAACAGAGAAACATAGGAAGAAAATGAAGAGAAGATGAAAAGAGATAAATTTATTCATTGCTGGTGGGGTGAGGTGAAGGAGTGTGAAGGTATAAGAGAAACAATAACACTAATTATAAGGGTGGGCTGAAGGAGTATATAAAGCAGCGCATGTGTTTCTTACTTCTTTAAAAGGTATATGAAACAATAAATTTAATTATAGGGTAAGAGATTATATAAGGAACAATAATTAGGAAAAAAGGAAAAGAGTAAATCAGGAGGGAAAAGGAAAGAAATGGAGGATTCCTCCTGATTAGGAAAAAGTTATGTGAAGGAGGGGTAATTTGGTACAAACTAGTGGATTAGAATGACAATTACTAGGCTAATATACCAACTAGTGTCCTATTTTAGTGTTTAGACTAAATTTATTATGATTTATGAATATTCTTTACCAGTTTACAACTTGAGTACAGTTGTATTGTGAGTGTCACAGAAATTGGTGGTAACCTGCACTAGTACACATGATTAACCAGTTAGAAAGTTATAATTATGAAATCATGATTTTCTCTCAACTTTTATATATTGAAAACATTCCAGGTTAAAGGTTTGAAAACCGATGTCTTAACGAAGAAATGGAAGAGTTTGAAGCAAAGGTTGAAATTATGGGTGCAAGAGATTGGTTTGGTTTTTAAGAAAACATAAATTCAAACAAATAAAAAATAATTGATTTGATTTGGTTTAGTTAGGTTTTTGCAATCTTTTCTCGCAAAATCCAAACCAATAAAAATGAGGCATTGATTAATTAGTTTGGTTCAATCGGGTTGACATGTTTAAAAATTTAAGAAACATGATCCAAAAAGTCTAAGAAAATTAACTTTTAAGAAACTTTTATACTATTAAAACAAGTATATAAACTGCAATGATAAAAATTGTATATAATGATTAGAAAATAGATGAAAACAACATATTTTTTAAGATAGTGTAAAATCAAAGAATAATAACGTAATAGCTTGGTTTGGGTTTCAAGTGAACGATTTCGAATGACATGAAACTGATACTTGGACCAATAGAGGTTGGATTTGATTGGTTTGGATCCTAATATGAGAAAAATGAACCAATTATATTGGTTTGTATTGTGAAACCAAACCAATCACTCGATGATAAAAGTCCCGACCAAATACACTACAACATAATTGACATCTAGTAACAATTGAAAACTGTTACTAAATCAAGAAAAATGTTACTGATTAAAATTAGTAACATTTGTACAATTGTTAGGTAAAGCCCATGTTACTAAAGCACTTTAGTTACATTTTATAGCATTATCTGTAACATTCAAAAAGTGTTGCAAAATGTTACATTATTGTAACACTTTTTGTATCACCAGTAACACTAGAAAAATGTTACATTTATAATTTTTGAAAAGTTGTAAAAGTGTCGCAAAATTGTCCAGGCTAAAATATTGTGAATCTACCAAAAAAATGTTACTAATTGAAATTGATTACAAAAAAGTGGATTATCTATGGGAGTTTTTGTACTCAATCCACCACATTGAATCTAGAAATTACATAAGTGTTTTTACATGAACCAAGCAAATCAAAATACTACGTTTTGATCAAAATTTAGATCAACGATTTTGGATAATACTACAATGAAATAAGATATCCTAACTAAACCTAGTAATAATCACTTTTTCCACTAAATTTAAAATAAATAAAAAATTAGCCATGAGGGGATCTAAGCAAGCTAATGCAACAAAAATCTTCTTGGCTTGCAACACCATCTTGAGACTAGGGTTACACCATCTAACAATCTCTTTGACACACTCCAATAAGAATTTGCCACATCGCCCACTCTTATTGATCCTTTAACCTATTAACAGGTTGTTCTGGTTGCTAAAAACAATATTTTCTCTGCATCTCTCTACCCTCCCACCTCCCTGACCTTCTTTCCATTGCCAAAGGACCTCGTAGTGACCATATGGTTGTGATAGTCTGTCATCATCATCATACCATTCTCAATTCCAAAACCATCCAATTGTTATAATTCACTTTCGTTCTCAATTTCAATTTCTAACAACCACCCCTCTTCTCAATTTCATGAAAGAAAGATGGGTGGCGCTGAATCTGGTGATGAGGGTGGAAGCAGGTAAGGTAACTGGAGTCATGGCTCATGGGTATTAAATTGGGAATGATGAGATTTTTCCAGCCTAAAGAATAAGTGCTTCGTCTTCCTATAGTTACAACACCGTTCACCACTGACATGGGTTTTCAAGGTCGTGTACACGGCGGAAGCAAAAAACAGTGGGTACGGCGGAAGCAAAAAATAGTGTTTTTTTTTAAGTGTAGCAACTTGAAGAACCGGTAGTTGGTTAATGAAATAAAAAGAGTGGGTGATGTGGCAAATTTTTATTGGAGTGTGTCAAAAGAGTGAGTTAGATGGTGTGTCCCTAACATTTCTCCACCATCTTTCATAGCTTCTCCGGAAACAACAAAAGTCTTCTAGCTGCAAGTATTTAGAAGGAATGTAAGAACAAAAACAAAATAAAAGTAAATTTGAGGTGTAAATGATTGAACCAAAACCAACAATCACTGATGATTAATTCATGTAGTTAACAATGTAGGCTAAGATAACATTTCAATTTCAATGTTTAATATTGATTCATATACATTGAGAAAACCCAAGATAGGCACATATAAACTAGAAACCAAAAAATTTCTACAAGCATCACTAGTTTTAGCTTAAAAATAAAATGAAGAAGCTAGAACTCAAAATGCCAATTGGATATTCTGAAACACATCTTGATACAATGGAAGTGTTCCTGATGTGTTGTGTGTTCTTTTTAACATAAAATTTCAAAATTACTTCAAATGTATTTTAGTTTAGCTTCACATTCCGCTAAAAGTTTGGTTGAAGCATTTTATCGAACAGAAAACATGCAATGTATCATGAGGCACAAGAAAAGTAAAATCAAAACGAAACAAATACAATACAAAAAATCACTTCAACTCAACCTTTTTTTTCAACATGAAAAGCCAAGGTGAAAGAAAGAAAGCAAGGCATTTGAACAGCGAGTTTACCTTTGACAATGTGAGAGAATCCACGACGGTGAAGGATTGAGTCCGGCGGTGATGAGAGAACCACGACGATGGAGCTTGATGGTGTGAGAATGGTGAATGTGAGAGGAACTGTTTTTGGTTCTATGTGTAATTGGTGAAAATGTATGACACGTTTGGATATGTGAGAATAATGAATTATATAAAATGAAATAAATTGAAAAAGTGTGACACTTTTGGACTATTGTTTTTTTAATCAAATTTTCTGTTGCGTATTGTTGCTTACTAGACCTAAGACTTTTTCTCAAATGTTACTGTATCAGTGTATAGTGTAACAATTTTTCATGTGTTACAATGGCACTGTTAGTAAATGGTAGTATTGTAGTAGTGATAGGAAAATTTCATCAAGGACTGTTGGGATATTTTAAAGTAAATTTGAGTGAGTTTTGTGTGATAAAAGTCGAGGCCTAAATGCAATGCTTCCAAAAATAGGAACAACATCTTTTCTGGTTCTTATTTCGAATACAGACCACCGTCATTTGTTAGGTGGGATGTATGTGTAAGGTATTAGCAAAGCTTCTGGCTGCTAGGCTGATACAAGTAATGGGCAACATGATTTTTTTTTGTGGTGGTCGGGATTTGAACCCCAGACCTTGCATATTATGCATTGTGCATACCAACTGAGTTAAACCCACGAGGACATGGGCAACATGATTTAAAGAAACTAAACAACATTCTTATCTGGGATTCAAATAATGTAGAATAGAGTCGGCATAATCATTGAAATAATTGATTAGGAAAATGAAGGAGGGGTCAGTCACTACAACATAGTTGAGATCTAGTAACAATTATAAAATTTTACTAATTCAATTTAGTAACATTTGAATAATTGTTAGGTAAAGTTTGTGTATCTGAAGAGCTTCAGTAACATGTTATAGTATTATCAATAACATTCAAAAACTGTTATTTATATTTTTATAACACTTTTTGTATTACAAGTAACATTGAAAAAATGTCGCATGTTTTTAGTTTTTAAGTTATAAAAAGTATCCCAAAGTTGTTTAGTTTAAAAAAGTTGTGAATCATTCTTAAAAAAAATAAATTGTGAATCTACTAAAAGATGTTACTGATTGAAATAGATTAAAAAAAGTGGATTATTTATAAGAGTATTTTAGTCAATCCACTACATTGAATCTAAAAATTACATACCAAATATTATTACAATCCAAGCAAATCACAATGCTACATTTGGATAAACATTTAGATCAACAATTTTGAATAACAAGATAATGAAATAAGATATCTTAACTAAACTCACTAATCACTTTTTCCACCAAAATTTTCAAGAAAAAAAAAAACTAGCCATAAGGCGATCTAAGCGAGATAACACAACAAAAATCTTCTTGATTGTAATTTCAATTGTTTAACAAGGTTGCAACACCATCTTTATTAGCTTCACTTGAAGCAAAAAAAATCTTCTAGCTCCAAGTATTTAGAAGGAATGTGAGAACAAAAACAAATTAAAAGTGAATTTGCGGTAAACCTAAGGATCTTTAAGTTTGTGTGTCAAAATGATACTATGCAACATAAATAGTATTGAAAGATTAAATTTAACAACAATGCACTAAAAACATTAATGCATATTAATTACATATGCACAAGCACAACTGCCTACATCTATGTGATGTTCATCTGCTATAATAACTCAGAAGCTTAAACCAAAACACATGATCCATACAATTGTATTTGCAAATAGACACGGGCAGAAATTAACAAGCACATCTTACTATCACGGTCATTATAAGCAGATATAAGATATAAAGCTTAATAAATTTTGAATGAATCAAAATCTGCAACTAACAACACAACAATCTAAAACCAGAGTTTGTAATATTATCAATTCAAACTGAAAGGATACCTTTAAGCCCGCTTTTGCCTGTTTATATGTCGCTAATAGCTCTTGAAGTATTTCAAAAAGCTATCAATATTTCAAGTAGAGATATTCCCATATATCAAACTTGAATTTATAATGTTTCGGATATTTCCAATATAATTGCCTAGACCTGAAGTGCACCATATAACAAAATCAGCCTCCGGCCAATGTACACAAGCGTCCTCTCCTCTCCGAGAGCCACCACTGCTGGCGCCAGAGCAGCAATAGTTTGGTTCTTTGTGATGGGAACCTGATCGGCTTCTGTACCATCAAGGAACCAATATCCATTTCTTCAACCCTAAGTTTCCAACAATTTAGTTAAGATCGAATCTAGAATTTTCAGATAATCGCATTCCAAACAAGCAATGCCATTCGTTTTGCAGAATCCAAACACATTTAACAAGCATGGGGGCAGAAGAATCACATTACTGAGATTAGAGAAGTAAATAAAATTTGGCCGAAGCATTTTATCAAACAAAAACCGAAAGAAAGAAAGCAACGCATTAGAACAATGAGATTACCTTTGGCAGTGATGCAAAACGAGTAAGATCAACCGTGCAAACGGTGAGCAAACCGAATCGAGGTAAAATTGCAGAAGCGAAGATGATAATGATAATAAGAATGGAAACAAAGAGGATGATTTCTCATTATTCAATGTAGAGTGTACAACTGACACACACACACACACATTGTAATGTACTCTTAACTAACTAGTACTAAGCTCTAATTGTACCACACACAATGACTTGTACTGCAAGTAACAAATGTTAACTCCCTTTTATCTCTGTTATTTTTTCATGGTGCAATAGGCACCCACAAGTTGGAGGGTGGTAAATGTCTACCATACCCAACTTGGATAAGAGGAGATTAAATAGCTGAGGATGCAAGGATTTGGTAAAGAAATCAGCTATTTGATCTTTAGAAGAGACTGGTAAAAGTTTGAGAATTCCTGCTTGCAGCTTCTCCCTTACAATGTGGCAATCTATTTCAAGGTGCTTGGTCCTCTCATGAAAAACAGGATTAGCAGATGTATGGATGGCAATTGTATTAGTACAATAAAGAACAAGAGTATTGATGCATATGACTTGTAAATACTTTAACAGATAAAGCAACCACTGTAATTCACAGGAAGTTGATCCTAATGCACGACATTTTGCTTCGGGAGAGGATCTAGATACAATGATTTGTTTCTTTGTTCTCCAAGATACGAGAGAGTGGCCTAGGAAGAAGCATTGGCCTTAAATAGATTTTCTGGTGTCTTTGCACCCTCCCCAGTCAGCATCCGAGAAGCCTTGCAATTGAAGATATGAATTTATTGGGAAGAAAATTCCTCTTCATGGATAACCTTTGAGGTATTTGAGAACTCTTAGTGCAGCATTGTAATGGCATTGGGAAGGATTGCATAGAAACTAACTCAACTGCTGAGTGATGAATGTAATGTCAGGTCTAGTTGTGTTTAGATACAGAAGTCTTCCTACTAACCTTCTGTATGCAGGAATGTCATCATATGGCTCAGTGGAATCATGATGCAATTTTAAAGTATGGTCAGTGTTTGCTTTTATTTCAATTGAAGATTGGAGGGGTCCAGAGAACTTGTCAGAAGTGAGTTTTCTTTTGAAGAATTTTTTTTAGAAAGATGCATAAACAGGGTTCTACTGGGCGTGACAATTTATTTACCAGTGTTTTTGGTAAACAAGAAGACTAGCTTTTAAAAGTTGCTTGCATGATCACATTAGAAATCCTAGGACATGTTGTGCAATCTTATTTCTAAAAAACTTGAATGTTCATCATATTCATGAGTTTGTTTGTGAAAAAGATGAATAAAATTGTTTTAGGATGAAGATAAATTGTCTTTCGACAGAAACCAACACGGATGTTTAAGATTAGAACAGTAAAAGACTTAAAATTTAAAATCAAAGAAACTTAAAAGAAAAGTAATTGCATTATATTTAAGTAAATTGTTAAACAAATCATGTGACATACATTTTGTTTCTCATTTCTCTCTACGCTCGGGTACTTTGAGTGTATAGAACTTTTGCTAATGATTTGTGACCCTCTTTTCCTATGAAAAGCTTCTATATATACATAAGAAAAATAACTAACAGACGAACGGTCTTAAACTAAATCCTTTCAACAACTTTGGTCTATTTCCCATGTGTCTGGACCTTTAATCTGGCCTCTTCATAGAGGATTTGAATCTTCCCAGTCGAAGTAGACAAACACTTGTCGAACCTCTTCCCATGACTTTGTCGAAATACTTGTGCTTCAACTTGTACTTAGAGAGAATTTTTTGGTCTTTATAACCATTTTGCCTGTCAAAATATACACTTAAAAATACAAGCTAACATGTTGACTCCCAAGATCGACAAACATATGCTACAAAGACCAAATCCCACCTTTCATGCATGAATTTATTGAAAAGGTGGTGGATGTAGTTGGTGATGGTCATTGTGGACTCCATGAAGTTGTGGGCCTACGTAACTTAATTGTTGATGATCACCAGATGATCCGTTATCAACTTCATAAAGAGTCTATCGGTGAAGAAATTAAGCGCTATCGGCAGTTGATTAGGTCGGATAGGTGATATAAACAGGTCTTGTGAGCTCTAACCTTTTCTGGTATTGGTCCTGCACCACCGGATAAATGGATGATCATGCTGGATTTGAGTTTCCTCAATACACAAAGATATAAACTTATGGTTGTTATATTGTCCATTGAGAAAGGGCGATCGAAAATCTTTTTCCCTCTATGCGGTGCACCGTTACATAAAGACCGAATGATGTGCATGACACATGTGAATGACAACCATTTTATGATTATATATTTGAAGGTTAGTTGTCCAATTCCTCCCACCTTTGCGCTTTGGAGACAACACTGTCGAGATGATACAAAAAACTAGCCTGCTAGATATATCAGTCGGATTGTTGACTGTAATAAACTATGTCGGGTGGGGGGTATGACGTAATAGGAGATAACCAAGATTTGTACATTATTGAAAATCTTGATCCACAAGAGAAGGTTGTTGCTGAGAAAAAGGTTGAAGATGGTGTGAAGATTGAAAATAATGAAAGCTGTAATATTGGTTGTAAGAGATGAGGCTATGCTCATCCAATCCAACTCATGAAATTGGAGCATTTTGGCTGCACCAGCTATATGTAAGTCCAAGTTTAACCTGTTTTTAGCACAATCTGCTTTGTGTTGCAATTCAATTGCTAGATGACAAGCTTTGCCATAAACCAATCTATAAGGAGGCATTTTCAATGGAGTCGTATATGCAGTCCTGTTATGCCCATAGTGCATCATCTGATTGGAGAGACCAATCCTTACTTGTAGGATTAACACCTTTTTATAAGATTCTTTTGATCACTCTATTACATAGCTCAACTTGACCGTTGGTTTAAGGGTGATAAGCAGTAACAACTTTGTGTATAACCCTACATTCAGTCAATAAGTCATCTCATATACTTCCCATACATCAGTATAAAACAAAATCATTTTCATTATTTGTTAGTCTATAAGTGATTTTATTTACTAGAAGTGGTTCCTTTATTTATGTCCCTATAATATATTATATATAAGAGTAAATTACACTTCCCTCCCCTCAAAGATGCTTGAATTACACTCTCCTCCCCTCTTATGTTAAAATATACATTCCCCTCCCCTCTTATTCAAAACATATTAGAAAATATTTCACTCTCCTCCCTTAAGAGAAGCTTGAATTACATTCCCCTCCCCTCTTAAGTTAAAATCTACGCTTTAGTCCCTCAATAATTTTTTTTATTTCTAATAATCTAGCAAAAAAATAATCAACCACACTTCAAAGAAAAATAGCATTGCGGGTTCATTTTAATATAATCAAATTTTGAATACATGTCTTTCTCTACTTTTTATTCACAATTTCATTAACATATAGTTTTAAACCCTATTATAAAATATGAAATAACCCAAAATAAAATTAAAATATATGAAAAATTACTAAAGCCGATTAAGTATGGTTATTTAAAACTGAATTTTATACTCTAAATTATAAAATTAATAACAAAATAATTAAATTTAATTGTCATTGACATTTAAATTATAAAGAAACAAATATATATTTTTTAAATGGTGATTCAAAATTAATATATATTATAAAAATATTTATTTATGTTAAAATAGATTAAAGTGTAGTTCATATTTAATTATTAAGAGAGTGGGTTGTAATTCAAGCATCTTATATGGGAGGGGAGTATTAATTTTATTTTTCAAGGGAGGAGAGTGTATATTTTAACATAAGAGGAAAGGGGAGTGTAATTCAAGCATCTTTGAGGAGAGGGAAGTGTAACTAAAGAATTGTAATCTTTGAAGGCACACTGATTTTTATTTTGTTGTGAAACTTTGAAGGCATATTAACAACTTTGATATCTGAATAACATCATCAAACAAAGTACAACCAAATCGGTAAATGAAACAACACGAGGTAGTTATTTTTAAAGAAAATTGTGTATTATACTTTTTTGAAAGTTGAATATGTGTTATTATTTTCAATGCAACTCTTGTCCATTAACTTGTACAAAGAGTCAAAGACTTAGAGATGCTATATTTCACAACAACATTGGTTTCCTTGACAACTGCCACCTAAACCAAAACCCCTACCATGACAACTATGAAGACAAACACTATCATTTTCCGGACACAACTCGCTCGGTTTACAGTCCTGCTCCGGTGGAATGAAAGGCACGCCTTCTGCTCCAACCATTCTACATGTGCCTACAAATTATACCTAGAGATTAGTACAAGAGTTATTTGCATTGTATCTAATGTGATTACTCATGTGTAAACTCAAATAATTGGAACTATATTTATTGAGAAAAGTAGGATTTGATACCTGGAGTCAAAACGACTACAATGCACACAATAGCAATGAATAAAACCAGACGACTGATGCTGATAGCCATGTTCTCTTGGAAGATCAACAAATAATTACGGGCTATTTATTGAGAAAAGTAGGAAAGTTACTAGTTACTTAAATAAATTTTAAAAAAGTTAAATGGGCATATAATATTTTATTAATTATTTTTTTACAGATATAATAATTTATTAAATTGTTCTAGTAAAAAATAAATAAATAATCGTATAATTTTTTTCGTCTTATCTTTAAGTTATTAATAGTAAACGCATTAATTTTTGTCAACAAAATAATAAATTCATTAATATTGAATTCAATTTAATTATATGTATTATATTATGATTTTATTTTAAACTATATTTTAAAGTAATTTTAATGTTAGAAAGGACATATTATTATCATTTTCAAAGTAAATCAAATTTAACAAATTTAGTCAAATGCTCATTTAATTTTAGAGAAAACTTGTACTATTTTGACCAAAAACCTTTTACTTTTATTTAGATATAAGATATCTAAATAATTTAATGTTTTAATTAATTAATTAATTTCTTTGAGTAATTTAAATTATTTTAAATAATCCTAAATTTTTTTGAATAACCTTCAAAAAACATGATTATTTTTTCTGTTTGGTCATAAAATAATAATACTCCCTCCGTCCCAAATTATAAGTTGTTTTTGAAAAAAATTGTCTCAAATTATAAGTCGTTTTACAATTTCAATATTATGTTGCATGTTTTTAAAACTTGCATTCTTTCATTACTTTTTATTTTTGAAGTAGTGAATCGTTTCACAAGAGAGTATGAATTGTTTCATATAGTTAAAAGAAAAGTGTGATTCGTTTCAGTCGAGTACTAGATCAAAGACAATGTCAATTGGCCAAGCCATAAGCAAAGCTAGCAAGAGGCGTCATTTAATCTTAAGCAAAGCCATAACCAATGATCTCTGAATAAAAAGTTTGTCTTTTTTTTTTCATGTTGAAAACAAAAAATGTTATTCGGCGTGAATTTCACAAAAACAGATAAGATTCTAAAACACTGTGGTGGCAAAGGTCCATGTCGCAAAAAAATAAGATGATGCTTAAACATCCAAGAGCTGGCAATCAGATGCAGAAGACTCAGTAAAATTGTTGAAAGATAAATCACTGAAACATAAAACAAGAATATATTTTAATTACTTCATGATTCAAGATTCAAAAATCTGTAGTGGAGGACCATATAAAATTAGTCTTGAAAAATATTTTAACAGAGAGTACTTATGAAGTGTTGGTAAAAGTTTAATATTGATACAATTCAAGACAGAAGAATGATTCCATAATCAAAAACTTAAGTATGAAGAATGATTCCGCTGTAACAGCTCGAGACAGAAAAGGCGGGAAAAGAGGCGCCGTGCATGTGAAATTGTGTCAAATAATGGCATCCCCAAATTTCATTAATACTATGCCAGTACTAGTATACAAGGTTTAGTTGAAAAATACAATCTACCAGGCTCACGTTTTTGTTCATATTTCATACATACTGGTATATACTAAGTTATAAAATCAGTGTTAATCGCAGAAAATGGTAGTTTGTTCAACTTCCTCTACGCAACAATGCTATAGCCCGGGTATTGCCTACATTTAACATTTTATTCTTAATAGTGTACCGTGGCACAATAGAGATTGGTTCAAATTCCACTACAATTTAGCGTTGCGATAGCCGTTATTTAACAACACTAAGAATATTGTTTTAAATTAAACTTAAAAGATAAAATGAGATGACTTTAGAATTGAGTAAACAAACATTCTCTAAAAATCTTAGAATGTATAGATTATAAATATTATTTTTGTTTTGTGGTTTAAGTAACCAATTTGTTCAGTTTTACTAAAGAATATGTATGAGTACAGAAATAAGGCAGAAATATTTCTCTAACTTGAGCCTATTCTGTAGATATTTCTATAGCAAACATTACGGGTGAATTACTAACAGGGTGTATAATTAGAAGATGTAGAAATTTTACTTTATTCCTTTCTCTCATTTACTCAAACCATTTTACTCCTAAATTTCTCAATCTAACATACTATTACCATGATATTAAAGCATAAAACAAACAATAACAAATAGTATTAACTTAACATCCTTGATAATTAAATGAAATGCAAACACATAAATTCTTATAATTTTTATGCATGAAACATGTTCTATTATTCTTAAGCTACAATTTTCATTTATAGGATAAACATTATTTTTTGCTTTCGTATGATTTTTATAAAATGATATTCAATCTTGACTCCTTGTTAATTTTTAAAAAATAAAATTAAGTTTAACTTTTTAATTCTATTTTTAAGTTATGTAATATTTTGATTCTCCTTTTTTTTCATTTTTTTAATATCGTATTTCTGCTTTTTATTTTTACTTCTTATACAATTAAATTTTATATTATGCCTTCTTTTAGTTCTATTTTTCTATTTTGTGTTTCTCTTATTTCTCCTTGTTAACTAGGTATTTCACGATGTGCAGAGTCATTAAAGGGTAACAAAAAAAATTAAGATGTTATTATCATTCTATAATTTTTAACGTTGATTTTCATTTATGATGCATTCAAGAAATATTATTTTAGTATGCATAGAATGTTAATGATTTGTATGCACATGCAATGTCATAATCCTAAATATTTGACATTATTGAATGTTAGGAATGAATCTGAATATTATATGTTTGTGTTAATTATTATGAAGAATTTTTGTTGAGAAAGTAAATAGGGATGAGGGTTTGTTCCAAAAGTTACCCTACTTTATATTAGTTTTACTTGAATGATAATATTTGAATGTATGCGTGTGCGTGCGAGCGTACGTTAGTGACGTCACAATTGAAATTATGCAATATTATTTTATATAATAAAATAAGCATAAAATTATTTTATATTGCTTTTTTTAGAAATATATAATCATTTAACTAAGTATTAAGCAAACAAATAAGCCCAACTTCATCCCACTAAACACTTAGCTTACACATAACAACTTTATTAAATATCTTGATTTGAACCTATATTATCTTCATTCAATCCATGAAGCTACAAAACCTTTATGAACAGACTTTAGACCACTTCAATTATCTACCAGGAAGCTACAAAACCTTTAAACAGAGATACTTTGTAAATTTCAAGTATTGGGGTGGTGCTAATTCTAGTGCCCCAATACATGCTCATTTGGGTGGAGAAGATGACATTGTTAATTCGCTTGATTTTATGACAAATAATGTCAATTCTTTTAAAGCTCTACTAGTGTACATTGAGGTACCAAATAGAAAACTATTTCTTTTGACACTCATTGATCTAAATCAAATTAGTTTTACAATTCTGATAAAACTCATAATTTTCTTGTTAGCACCGGTACTACGGGAAGTCGGTGCACTTTGACGCATACAACAGAAGCTCTTTCGGCTATTTCAACTTAGCACAAGCCCTTGCTGATTACGCAGCAGTTCTGCTACATTTGAAGGATAGACTACACACACAAAAGTCCCCGGTGATTGTGGTTGGGGGATCATACGCTGGAAGTTAGTTTTTTATATTATGTTTCTGTTTTTCTTCACATTTTTACCATCATTTTTCTATTACATTTAAAGGATACACTGCACGCACAAAAGTCCCCCGTGATTGTGGTTGAGGGATCATACGCTGGAAGTTTGTTTTTTAAATTATGTTTTGGTTTTTATTCACTTATTTACCATCGTTTTCTGCTTTTTTCAATATTTAGGATCATACGCTGGAAGTT
>Ga0315913_1003745_pt1 | contig 18284 bp, 10 predicted proteins | sample MpolsnodulesMG_FD_207736 | JGI IMG/M metagenome (GOLD analysis project Ga0315913, IMG submission 207736) | Medicago polymorpha root nodule microbial communities from Los Angeles, California, United States - small nodules | ecosystem: Host-associated > Plants > Roots > Nodule | place: USA... | reverse complement strand
GAGGATCATTCTTCCTTTTAATGATTTGATATTTTGGATCAGATGACTTGTACCTTACTGATCGTTCAAAAGGTACGACAATACTAGAATTATCTGGTTGCTCTCCAAAAGGTGTATCATCATCTGGAGCATATTTTGGAGCACTAGAGGCTGCATGATTGTCTGGAGCAACTTCATACTCTCTAGAGATAGCAGGTGAAGAGGATGTCAAATGAGCTATAATTTCGAGATATGCAAAATTTTCAACTAGTTCTAACTTATCATTGTCAGGATCTTTGTCATCAAATTTTACATGTATATATTCTTCGACTACTAGAGTTTCAGAATTATACCTTATGTATGCCTTTGAGTGTTATAATATCCTAATAAGATCTTTTCTCTCACACGGTTAAGTGTACACTACATAGACCTTGCTCTGATGCCAAATGAATGTGAGAAAAACACAAGAAATGGAGGGATTTAAATTGCATTGGTTTCTGTTGGGACATTGGTGTGAAGATGGAAAGAAATTGGAAGGTTGGAAGATGAAACACCAAGTTATTAAACTTTGATAATGATGAAAATAATAATAATTATTATTTATTCATGAATATCACTTCCCATAATTTTAGGTTATGTTTGTTGTGAATTTTCTATCTTTCCTTCGTTAGTGGGTTTGTTTCTTTTTGAACTTACCCATTTAGTTTGTTACTTGAGCTGATCTGTGGGTTGCTTAATTTTTAAGTTTACTCAATTCTTAAGTTTCTCCAAATTAGTTACAAACTCTCCCTATAAAAGGAGAGCTCGCCTAGTTCCAAAATTACACCAAAGAGTTTCATTGAGTTGTCGAGAACTCTTTCTCTCTTCTCCCTTTTTTGACTTGTGTTGACGAGTCTTTCTCCTCTTCATCTCCTTTTTCCGTCCCTTCGGAATTAAGAGTGTTCTTAAGACCATAGTCCCTTTTCGTTTTAATGTCCCTTCGAAATTAAGAACGGTCTTAAAAACATAGTCCCTTCGATAATATATGGCCATTCGAAATAAAAAGTACTTTTAAGATCATAGTCCCTATTTGGAATAACAATGTCCCGTCAAAATTAAGAATGATCTTAACGGTATATAAATATTCTTTCAATACTTTAATTGAGGAGAAATTAAGAAGTGGAAATGGTGGTATCACCATATTTGAGTGGTCGTAGTGCCATATTAATACTTTGGAGAAATTAAAGTTAGAACGGTGGTAACACCATATTTGAGTGGTCTCAGCACCATAACAGAGTGGTAACAATACCACATTAAAGTGGTTTCAGTATTAAAGAGTGGTCTTAGTACCATATTTGGAGGTGTAATTCTCGAACGGTTTTCTACAGTGCAGTAGTTAATCGAACAGTTGTAGCTGGGCTTGTTTTATCCTAGAGGCGGCGTGGTTGATAGTCTGTCTTGCACAATTTTGAGCAATGCCACGAAACGTCTTAAAGAGAGCGACCTGGTCGTGACTCAACCTAGTAACAACTTCGGTAGATAATAGAATTTGGAAATCCAAATACAACAGTTTGGAAATCCAAAAACAACAGTTTCTTTTCACTTTGGTAAATCTTTCAAAATAAAACTAAAAGTAAAGCGCAGGAATGTAAAGAGTTAAGGGAGTAGAAAAATGACACAAGAATTTATCCCGGTTCACTCCATAATCCAGAGCTTTTTTATCATTAAAACTTGAAGGCATTGTTCTTTAACCCATTTTGGTTTAACAAAAGTTGATTATGCCTTTAGAGCTAGTTGTCACATTTCTATAGAGGATTTCACTGTCATCTGAGGTACTTACATACCATCCTTGAGATGTTGAAGCTTAAAAGTACTTTCTCCATTCTTCTTTTGATTCCGACACTCCTTATTTACGTTTCCTCTTATGCCACAATTGTATCATTTGAGATTCTTATTTCTTTGAGATTTTGATCTACTATGATTTTGGCTCCCACTAAGACCATGTTCCATTGATCTGCCTCTAGTCATTGGCAAATCTTTTGATTGCTTTGAACTCTCTGACCTTTCTTCCTCATTCTTGCGTTTGGATTATTCTTCAAGAATTACACCACCGACATCGTCAAAATGAAGAGTATCAACGTACATTTTTATTTGTAATGATGATGATGAGTTTATCATACGAATCTAGTAAACTTTAAAGTAGAATTATACCCTGATGATATTCATCTACTCTAAAATCGGAAACTATTAGCTAAGAAAATAACACATTGAGAGCGCTAATGCGATCCTTTATTGACATAGATTCACTCATTAGAAAAGTATAAAACCTTTTTTGTAAGAATATTATATTGTGAAGTGATTTAACGTTGTACAATTTTATTAGAGAATCCCATATCTCCTTTGTTGTCTTCTTTACAACGATACTTGACAATACTAAGCCCACAATTGCTAGGTGCAAATTGGCAACAACACTATCAACCATCTCTTTCCATTTTTCTTTAGTGATATCTGAAATTCTTCCATTTATTGTATCTAGGCAATTATCTTTTCTCAAAATTTCCCTTATATTTAAGGCTTAATTGCACGTATCTTCAAATTCCATAGGACAAAATTTCTCTCATTGAATTTTTCTATCTCAAATTTCACTGTCACAGTTTTACACCAAATATTTATTTTTCTACAAATTGGTCCAGAATAGCAAGAATTATTTTTTTTTATAAGGAAAATCAATCTAAATTGCAACCACATAGCATACTAAGAGTTTTTTTACCATTCCACCGGTTTGTTGCCGCGGAACAAAATATTACTCCATCCGTCTCACAATACTTGTCGCTTTTGAGGAAATTACACATACCATACGAAGAAATCAAAATAAATTTTGTTATTTTTGATGAAATTCTGTGTTTTTTTCGATAATACTTACCCTTACCCATTTATTATTTCATTCTATTATTTCTCTCTCTACAATAAATAAGTAAGAGTATTATTGATAAATTAATAATTAAAGTTGCATTGAAACTTGAAAGTGACTAGTAAAGTGAAACAAAATTATTTTTCAAAACCGACATGTATTGTGAAACGGAGGGAGTATCATGTAGTTAAAATAAGAAATGAGAAAAAAGAAACTGAACACATAATATTTACGTGGAAATCCCTCAACAAATAAAGGAAAAAGAAAAAGCACATATGTAAGAGTAAATAACTTTCACTAAGTAGAAGAAATTACATGAATTATAAGGAAAATGCTAACAAGTGCCCTTAGTACATTGTTTAAGCATCCAAAAGTAATAACTTTTCTATCGGAAATTGTGTAATTATGACTTTAACATGTGTTTGACTTGTATTTTCAAAATAAAGTTTCTTTTTTTGGGTTTCTTAAGTAATACCCTTAAGACACCTGTTAGCAAGACCCATGATTGACACTCCAATGGAGGATAAAGTCAGCTAAGATAAATATTTTGAAAATATTTTTAAACATGTGTTATTGGAAAATATTTAAAGTAGGTTAGAGATTGTTGTTAATATATAAGATATTATTCGATTTGTTTCAATAAATATTTTTAAATATCAACTTTTTATTTTAAACAATTATAAATATTATTGCTCAAAGTTGTGCATTGAAAGTGGTAAATTACAACATGAATTTAGAAATAGAAAGAGTAACATTAATAAAGGAAGGGGTCATCATTAGATATCCATCATGTTATTTTAGATATCCACCGAGTAATCTTCTTATTATGGTAAAGTCATTGCTTGTACATTAAAGACACGAGTTAAGAAATTATAAAATAAATTAAAATATAAATTTTACATTGAAAATATAAATATTTAAACCTATAAAACATTAAATACACAATTTCTAAGAAAAACAATTATATTTTTAGTTTTTTGTAAGGAAACAGTTATATATTTAGTACTTACTCCCTCCGTCCTAATTTATAAGTTGTTTTGAGAAAAAATTGTCTCAAATTATAAATCGTATTAAATGTTATTTTTTTTCTACTACACTCTCTCTTTTTAATTCTTTAATTTATTTTTCTTATACCATTAATGAAAGATCCAATACGGTTAATAGAAGATAATTTTGTAAAATGACTTATAATTTCTCTTGTTCATACATCATTAATTATACTTCTTACTTCCTCTGGTCTAGAATATAAACAACAAAACAAAAAATTGATGGTCTTGAATATAAGCAAATGTCAACTACTTCTATTTTATTTAATGCAACTATTCCTAAATTACCCTTCAATTAATTTGATTTTGTTTTTACAATGAAGTTTTTTTCTTAGCATGGAACAAATTTCCATGAGGGATAATTTAAAAATTACATGCGCATTCTTCGGAAATAAATGACACCAACTAATTTTCTTAAAGGGCATGAATTTTTTTGTTGCAAATATATAAGACTAGAGGGTGTAATTTGTTGAAAATGTCAAAACGTTATACTCCATCTCGTCATATTTATAAGAAAAAACACATTTTAGGTTCATTGAATAACTAACCTATTTGACCAATATATAGATTGGATACACTAGTTATTCAATAAACCTAAAAAATTATTTTTTTCTTATAAATATGATCAAAATGAGTAACATTTAAGATGGATTGAGTAATTTGTTAACTTATGTTTTAATGGTATAAGTTAGCATTTATTTTATAGAAGATATACTCCTCCCTTCGTAATAAGACAGAGTATATTTATTATATATTTGTTTGACTCAGGTATATTATTATTTATTTATTATATAGTTGAATGAGTGTTAACTTTGGGATCAATACAAAAACTTTAGAATCAATACATTACAAGCAACCTTTGACTCTGCAATAACATTAACTTTTTCCCTAAACCCGCAAGTAATCACGTTCACCATTCCATTTCCATCCATCATGGATTTTCTATCAAATCCTTTCCTTTTTGCAGCTTTATCTGCAGTTTTAACTCTTCTCATGGTTCAATTACTGTTCAGAAAATTGAACAACAAAAGCAAAAGCTTGAAGAAGAAGAAGTATCATCCTATTGCTGGCACTGTATTTAATCAGATGATGAACTTCAACAGACTTCATCATTATATGACTGATCTTGCAAGGAAGTACAAAACATACAGGCTACTTAACCCTTTCAGAAGTGAAGTTTATACTTCAGAACCAAGTAATGTTGAGTATATACTCAAAACCAATTTTGAAAACTATGGAAAGGTATATATATATTCTTTATTAAATGGCTTAGTAGATTTTCATTGATTTTTACTTTTGTGGTTGATGAATGAACATTTTAGTTGTATAAATTGGTATCTTTGATTCTATAGATAAGGGTCCAAAAGTTAGAGTTACTGCTATCAAGACATCTGTATTGTTCTTGTTAAAGAAAAAAGACATCTGTATTGTAGGATTTAAAGGATCCGATGGTTCGTGTTTAGAGTTTGTATTTTCAATCTAATTTACTAAAGTTAAGATTGAATTGTCTTATCTTGATCCAACGATGTCTAACTTTTGACTGCAGCGACTTTTAGCTTTTTTTACTGCAGTGAATTTGGGTCCTTTACAATAGACTGGACTCAAGTATTTGAATTTAAAGTAGGTTTTTTGATAAATTGTTAGAAGACTTGGATCTATTGTTATGCTGAGGGATATGGTTTTCTGATGCCACGTGTCCAAAATTTTAACAGCAAATAGAATTATTGAAGAGGATTTTTCTGTTGTTCAAAATGATGGAATGTGTCTAATACTTAATTTTAGGAAAATAGTTGTGGTTGGTATATGTTTCCTTATGGTTGAGTTATTATGAAGATAAACATTTGGACCTGCTAGCAGCTTAAATGTTTTAAGGCATTGAATAGTTTTTTTTTTTCTACTGTTTTTCGTATGGAATGTAATGCATTTGAACCGATACACTTATATATCACATTTTATTCTTCTGCTAGCCAGTGCATAATTTTCATTTATATTTTTGACATGATTACAATCAATAGATATGCAATGGTACATCAAAAAAGTCTCATTCATAGAAGGATGAAGTATGGCTTAATTGCTTAAAATTTCTATGTATGCAGGGATTGTACAACTACCAAAATTTGAAGGATTTACTAGGAGATGGAATTTTCGCCGTTGATGGCGAGAAATGGCGTGAACAAAGGAAGATATCAAGTCATGAATTCTCCACGAAGATGTTACGGGACTTCAGTACTTCAATATTCAGAAAGAATGCTGCAAAAGTTGCAAACATAGTGTCTGAAGCTGCAACTTCTAATTCTATGTTAGAAATCCAAGTGAGTAAATATATTCTTCGAAAGATACTATCTGTTCTGACCTCAAGTCCACTGCGCTGACTAGCAGACCTTTTATCCCCTTAGCTTCGACTGATGGTTGTTTCGATACACCAAAAATTCCCATATTTGTTGGGAATCAATACTAAGGGTAGTTTATGAACACCCAGACTCTTCTACCCACTGAGGCATTTTAGCTAAGGAAAAAACCATGAGGGCTTACACACGTGAACCAAAGTGGACAATGCCTCAGAAAAAAAGCACATCGGACTTGAGGTTGGAACACTATCAGATTGCCTTCTTTTATCTGATTGGCTAGCATGTCAACTAATAACTTGATCCAATAATTTATATAGGATCTTTTAATGAAATCAACATTGGATTCAATTTTCCAAGTTGCATTTGGAACTGAACTTAACAGCATGTGTGGATCAAGTGAAGAAGGGAAGAATTTCGCCAATGCTTTCGATACTGCAAGTGCGTTAACGCTTTATCGTTATGTTGATATCTTCTGGAAGATAAAGAAGTTTCTCAATATTGGATCAGAGGCAACATTAAGGAAAAACACTGAAGTCTTAAATGAATTTGTCATTAAGCTAATCAACACTAGAATTCTACAAATGAATTCAAAGGGTGACTCTATTGTAAGTCTACTTACAATTATGAAAGTTGATTTCTGATTACTAAGAATATGCTTATTTATGATTTTGTCATGTATTTTTTTCTTCTCTTTACATGAACAATGTAGAGAAAGAGTGGAGATATTCTATCAAGGTTTCTGCAAGTGAAGGAATATGATACAACATACTTGAGAGATATAATTCTGAACTTTGTTATTGCTGGGAAAGACACAACGGCCGCCACACTTTCTTGGTTCATGTATATGCTATGCAAGTATCCTGCAGTACAAGAAAAAGCTGCAGAAGAAGTGAGAGAAGCAACAAACACAAAAACAGTTGGCAGCTGCACTGAGTTTGTGTCATGTGTAACAGATGAAGCTCTTGAAAAGATGAATTATCTCCATGCAACACTCACCGAGACTCTCAGACTTTATCCTGCAGTTCCTGTGGTAAGGTTACTTTTGAATTTGATCTCATTCTCATGCTTGTATAAATGGTCAGAGTTGAATCACCTAGAGTATCAATGTTATCATCAAGATTCTTTTTATGCAGGATGCAAAAATTTGCTTTTCTGATGACACATTACCAGATGGATATAGTGTAAAAAAAGGAGACATGGTGTCGTACCAACCTTATGCAATGGGGAGGATGAAATTCATATGGGGTGATGATGCAGAGGAATTTAGACCTGAAAGATGGCTTGATGAAAATGGCATTTTTCAGCCAGAGAACCCTTTCAAGTTTACTGCTTTTCAGGTTAGTAGAATTTTTCTCTAGACATGTAACATTTATTTATAATCATCTCATTACAATAAGCGGTCTCATCCTTGTTTGGCATGCCACAACTGTGACTTTAGGCAGAAAATATGAGAGGAGTTTGGAATGTCAGAAGAACATGTGTCTCTGACAGCTTTCCAGACTTCCTATGCAGATGGTAAGAACATGAAAGACTTTCTAATTGCCGGTTCTATACATTTACCTACCCAAGCAATAATCGACGAATTTTCACACTTCCATTGCCTAATAGTGTAGTCTCCTTCTTGTAGTTTTTCCATGTTCCCCAGTCAGAAACCCAAACTTTTTCTTGCATTTCAAAATTAGACGAATGGTTTAGGCCCATTTGGCATAATTTTTTCCATTCAGCTGATTAACATTGACTTTGAGAGAATTTGAGGTTCCCTCTTGGCCATTAAAGTAAACATTGAAATCTCTGCTGGTATCACCACCAACATTGCCATCAAAGAAGCCTATGGCACCACTGGCACCATCACCAATGCCACTTCCAATTCTTTCGCCAGCTCTTCTGCACGCGCCAACACCTCTGCCCCTTCATGCGCCAGTTATGGCACAACCTGCGCCCATGCTTGCACCGTCTTCAATCATTTGGGAGTTCCATACGAAGAAGAAAAAGAAAACCCTAGATCAAAGAACCTAGAGCTGTTGATGTTTTAAACAATGCGAGATATAAAGAAACAATAAAATGGAGAGAGATATACAAGGAAACAAAATAAAATAAAATCAAGGAGATAATATCTTTGGATTTTCCAATAATTTTGTTATAGAAACTTGTTTAAATATGCCAAGACTTGTCTGTGTGATATGTATGCAGTTTCCTTTGTAAAAGCGTGATTTTGATTGAAATGCAGGCAGGTCCTCGGATATGCCTAGGAAAGGAGTTTGCTTATAGACAGATGAAGATATTCTCAGCAGTTTTATTAGGTTGTTTTCGTTTCAAATTGAATGATGAGAAGAAGAATGTGACTTATAAGACAATGATAAATCTTCATATTGATGGAGGTCTTGAAATCAAAGCATTACACAGGGATTAGAATAAGATGATTCCTTACAACAAATCAAACTCTAATTAGCAAGAAGTTATGCTTATTTTACATGTGATGATGATGGATGACTGTATTCATCAAACTTTAAAGTATTTTTTTAAGTTAAATATCTTTCCAACATTAAAAGGCGGTTCTTTACTAAATTTGGGTTGAGCAGTCACAAGTTTGTGCAATCACGTAATCAGCCACATTGGTGGTCGTCAAACTAAGATCGAACAATCCAAATTTCAAGTTCGGTATTTTATATTATTATTTTTAAATGTTTCTTCTTTTGGGGCATACTCATTATGGATATTTTAGCTACACAAAGAAAAGAACCAACATACCATTTGAAAATCAGATAACAGATATCATGAAATCCTCATGAGGCCCGGCATGCACTAGACACATGAATACAGTGAAACATATGATGTACACACACATGATATTGCATAACATGTTTCTTGAAGACAAACGACACATGGTGGTAATTTTGATTTAGGCCACATGGACAATGGTGTCGCAGCAGATGAAATGTTGAATGGCCTCTACCTAATTTTGCAACATATTTGCAAATGAGAGCACATATTCGCAAAAAATCAATCATCAACTTCAATCAGACTTTGTGGAACACGTTTGGGAGTGGTTCAGAAAGAAGGGAAAAAAAAACTAAAATTAATTATATTTTTCATTACCATGTGTGGTTAATATGTCATATGGTTTATCATATCTATTCACTTCTCATGTTGTGTTGTTTCTTACTCATTTATCTATTTTCCATCATTTTTAATTTATTTTGTATTTTTCATCGGTGTCTGTTTATCATATTCTTTACGTATATATTAAAATGAATGAATCAATGTTTTAATTTGAGACAAAACTGAGCGCAAATAAAATATATAAAAGTGTGAATTACACAAGTAATAACAGGATATTATGGTCACCACTTGACAGTAGTGTATAGAACTGAATGTGAGTTTCGTTAAAAAACGAGCCGAGATGCTCATTCAAAAGTTGTGTATTCTAACACTTACAAGTTACATGCATAGCTTTCTGCAAAGTTGTTCCAAATACTCCATGATGATTTCTACCAAAGAAAATACCACATGGTAATATTTACGCCTACTTGTTAGCCTAACTGATATGTGTGCTAAGTGTTAACTTTGATTAACCAAGTTTCTAGCAATATAAAGAAGAGTTAAAGAAATAGAAAGCCAGAATAATCAAAGAAATGTTTGATTAATATCAATAAAATATGATAACTGATGGCTTAGCCGCAATCTGCTAAATCTCAATGAAAAGAATGACAGAAAGAATAACTGTTACATTTTCATTTGACTATGATAAAATATCTGGTGTGAAAATGTTATTGGCCCAACCTCAACCAGAAGCTTGTAAAATATTTACACTTAAGCACAACTGGGAGGAAACACAAATAAACCCTAAGCTAGAGCTAAATCTATGAACCTAATATTATTGTGGTAAGAGTTAATTGTTACATAGAAGACATTTCTGAACCATAGGAATGCAACAAAACTTCTTACAAACAGGAGTGTTGCATCCCCATCCTAACATTCCTAATTGTTATTATGTATATAAGATATGTATATCGCTTTTGGATCCAATAGCGATGACTTTATAGGTGCCAAAGTTCATCCCCCTTACCAACCAAGCTTGAGCATTTGATCCACCACTTTCAAGCTTAACTGCAAACAATAAACAAAGGAGCTACAGCCATGGTATATAAAGTAAGATTTAATAAAATATATGCTTGAGGTGTTTTTAGTAGTATTATTATACATTATGCAGAAAAGCGATTTCTGATTTCGCATTGATTATTTTGAATGATACAAGTGAAGGATTGAATAGAGGGGCTGCTGATCCTTTACATATATGCTAGACCTAACAATGAGTAGGAAATAATTTTCCTCATAAAGGCTATAACTAAGAACGGAAGCAAAGTATTGAACACTAATGCTAGCTGTACAAAAAATTATTAATTAAAGGATATGAACAGAAACTGAAAAAGAATCATGGATGGGATTCTGTCAATCGTATAATTAACTACATAATATTACAGTGGATTGGAGGAATAATCAAGGTATATAAAGTAAGATTTAATAAAACAATGCATAAAAGCAGTGTGAATATTATTATGTTAGATTGTATACCATAATCATATACTCATTCCGATGACACATGGTGAATCTATAAAAACTGTTATTCAACGTAAGCTACAATTGGTATTGGAAAATGATCCTTACCGAGTGTAATTTAACTTACAGTTGGATCAGTGAAAATAATCAAATTTTTATCTGAAGTTGAAACCAAAAGATTTGTGTTATCCTTATTTAGAGCAAGAGCTGTAATATCTTGTCCTTCTTTCAGCTTCAATACATGGAAAACCTACAGAAAATAGTATAGTATAGTAGTTAGCTTAGCATTAAGAGATTCAGAATGCAGTGATTTAAAAAGCTCAAATCTCTCGCTGTCTTCTATGATAATTCAACCAAAGAACTGAAAATAAATAGAAGATATAAATAAACGCTAAAACGGTGACCCATTGCATGAGACTCTCACGGAGTGTAGTGCATGCAACCTTACCCCCGCAAGCGGAGAGGTTGTTTCTAGGATTTGAACCCATGACCTCCATGTCACAAGTCAGCAAGCAACCTTACTTTTGGTCCAAGGCTCACCCTCGAAATAAGATGCTACAAACACACTTGCATAAAATATCTAAAGTAAAGAAAGTTTGATGCTAGAGTTGATATAGCAGAGCAGTTTCAGGAAGGCAAAAACCAACACATTGACTCGTAAGGTTTGAAAGAATCAGAATGCATAATCATCCCTACCTCACATCCCAAAAATGCTAGACCATGAAGAAAAAACTTCACATAACTTTTTTGAATTCAACTATTTCATTTGTGAACTCAAATCTATATAGGTGTCTTGTATGACATTTCAACCAAAAATTAGAAAATAAAAGACCGGTTCTTGATGAAAGAATGTTTTGCTATGACATGTGAAGTGAGACATGCATGCATAAAAGATCTGATTGGATGGATTTTCCAGCTACACAATGGAACAATTTCAAATGAGATAAAGGTCTGATTTATTGTGGCATTTCATTTTGAACATCTTAATACTGTACCTCCAGAGTGTGCAAATCCAAGAAGCAAATTGCTGGTGTTGGAACATTTATGATGTTGCTTTCGTGAGTTTCTCCTGATTCTGAACGAATATCAACGGCAGTTTCCTTACTTGACTGCAAATTCCCACCATTGGCTCTACCATTTAGTAGAGGATTAATCCCAATCAAAGCATTCCTCCCATCGTGCGAAGTTTCCATGCAACTAATGCTGGTAGAGATTGACAATTCTGTTTTAGCAATCAGAACACCATTAAGAGTAAAGGTACTGAGAGTATGCTGTAACTCATTCCAAGTCATGATAACCCCTTCAGAGGAAAGGCAAACAGAATGGGCCACCACACCATCCAGCCTTCGAAATAAACGTCCCGTTCTTATAGAGTGAAAAAGAACATCTGATGTTTCGGAGCAGGAAACTACTATTCCAAGATCTGAGCTGACACAACAACTGAGTATTTCACTTTGGTGCCCCTGAAGTACTTGTATTGGACCTTCAATACGACGTCTACGATTCTTTTCTATCAAATGAGATGAAGAGTTATTTCTAGATGACGGAGTGCCAGGCCCAGTGGAAGATTCTGATATGAAACTTGAGTTAGATGGTAGTTCTTTATGAAATCTCCAGAGTAATATGGTTGTATCTCGGGATCCTGTCACCAGGTAGTTACTATCGGATGAAAGGCCAAGGCAAGTTACTGGAGCACAGTGTGCATGGGCTGTTTCCAAGGTTACAGCTCCATCAGAGGATATCACCTTAATACTGTTATCCGCATGACCACCTAATCAGAAGTGAAATTTTCAGGTCAGAAACAAAATACCTAGCCAGTACAATACGCAAATACTGTAAATTTAGTGCATGTTTCTTATGCCGTCTATAAGATGAAAGTAAGAAAGCATAATCCACTAAAACAGATTGTTAAGTTCCACTCACAAACGAAAAATCAACTTTTCCAAGCGGCTTCATAATTGAAATGTCTATTTAAGGATCTGGCTAAAATAAATATACATGATGCTGCAATGATTACTTAATTTGTTTTGCTGATGCTTCAATAAATGGGTACTTTCCTGTGTATCTTTAGGAATTATGATAGGATTTCATTCCTATTTAGATTATATCTCTCATGTATACAAATAGTTGTGTTTTCAACCTTTTCAATATTACGAGATATATTCATATTCAATATCCTGCAAATACTCAAAGAGGTCGGAACTGTTTAAATTTAATTTTTTATATCAAAAAAGGTGCAACTGTATAGATGCAATGTTACATAAAATTTTCCTGGCTTGTCTAAACTTACCAGTAATAATTTCTTGGTCACAAGTTATTGAGATGATAGCTTGGCTTCTAATTCCAGAAACACCAAATGCCAATGCTTGAGGGTATTGCCATTCTTCACCAGTCCCCGGAGGCCCTTTGAACATGCGCCTTAGTGGTCCGCCGCCAGAGCCTGATGCAGCTTTTCCACGTTGAAAGAGGAATGGAGTACCATGGCCATCAGGTGTATTGGGTTGCCACTTGTGTTGTGCAACATGAGCTGCTGGTGCATTGGAATCAACAACCACAATCATATCTGAAGATGCTTGAATAGCAGCCGCAGGGAGATTGCAGTATTCAGGAGACGGAACAACATATGGTTGGACGACTTTTGGGTTGCGGAATATTGTCTTGACATGCAAAGAAATATATATATTCTCATCATCAAATGTTTAGGAAACATAGAAGGGCATTTCAAAAACACTTCATCAGCACAATGGTTTTGGACAAATCTTGAAACTTAACGAGAAGCCTTTTATTTATCGAGGCGTGAAAGTGGAGTTTGATCCGAAATCCCAATCCTTGCAAAACTGAAGTGGACTTATTCCCAAAAGAAAAAAAAAACTAAAGTGGGCTTTGCCATCTGAACTAGATACCTTCCTCTAATATTTTTGTTACTAATCATAAAGGTAGTTAAAATAAATAAAAAATATTACAGAAACTAATTACTTGGTATATCAAGTTATCAGAGTCATTCAAGGTATTACTCAAAAAAAGTTTATTTTAATGACTTTCCATTTTATTAAAATGATTCCCTTGTAACCGTTAAGATGATCATCATTCATGAAAAATTTAGAACTATACAAATTTTATTATTAAATTAGAATTAAAAAATAAAGCAAAGAGGAAATAAGAAACTAATTCATTTTATTTTTCCTTGTATGTTTTGTCATGCTAATTTGATTTATATTATGCATTTTTAATTTATATTATTAAACCCATAAAAAAAATATATTGGTTAGAAAGCTAATTGCTAAAATGAATTGGACATTTCAAATTTAGACGTGTATATAGGTATATTTTAAGTAGTAAAAAAAGTTTAATCACTTAAATAGACAAGCTAAAAAAGGATATGTAATCAGAATTACAAGCAATAAAAAATGTATACAAATATACAAAAGGAGTACTTATATTCTTGCCCTTAAGTTAGTATTTGAAAGAATCTCTTATTATATTGCGACAATATTCCAAAAAAAATGTCTTCAAATAATATGTGGGGTTAGGGAAGGTAGATACCCATTCCCATAGCATTTATTTTGAAACATTGTATTTTATACACACGAACACATTCAAAATTAGTGCAAACCCCCCTTTTTTGATTTTTGGAAAAAGTGTAAACCCGTTTATAGTCCATTGAAGATACATCATCAATTTTCTGCTACTTGGACATAGTATGTTTTCAAACAAGATCGTGGTTTGCAATGCTAAAAAAGTTAAACAAATAAAGAATTTTCAAAAGACTGATGCTTGCTTATGTTAAAAACGCAAGGATAAGAAGCAAGGGAAGCCTACTTAAGAAGTTAGTGTCAAACTAATCCAGAAAATAATTACCTGTAAGTGCAGAACTTCATTTAATGGCATCTTCTTCATGTGAGGAACAGTCAGAAGTTGGGACGGTGTTTGTCCAAAATAAGCAATCTGATCTTGTGTAGCCCGCTGTTGCACCTTTACTTGTCACGCATGTAAGAAAGTAAGAAGTTGAAAAAAGGTAAGATATAGAGAAATATCACACACCACAAAACACGCAAGAAAAGCAACCAATCTAGCAAGGGGTGACCAGTTTATTTTTGCCTAATTGAAATAAAATATATATTTTTGGTATATAAAGAGTAGGACTGCAGTGAAAAGAGATTGAGATAAGCTTGGAGTCTCAGACACAGCAACTGAAAAGAAAAAAGCAAAGCACCCAACGAAAATGAGAATTATTCAATCCCCATGTCTGTGAAGATGACTTCCTCAAAGCAACCATGTGCTAGACACCAGAATAATCCCAAGTGGAAAACAACCTTGACCAGCAAGTTTATGGACATAAATTTCCATATAAATGGGAGTTTTCATCAGAAGACACTAAATCCTAGTTTTTCAATTGAGATTCTAGAATAATTTAGTTCAACTTTTGGAAAAAAAACCTAAAACCCACCTTGAAAAGAGATAAAGCCTGAAAAAGTTTATAAAGAGCTACCTCACCTTACTGACAGGTTTTGTAAATATGAGTTAGGTCCAATTTAAAACCTAATAAGGTATCAAAGCCAAAAGGTTTGGACCACTCTTCATATTATCCACGCACAAAGCCCAATAATGTTTGGCGTGAGACAGTTTATTGGAAACATAAAAAAGGGTAGCTCCATTGTGTAAAAACACGGATTCTCTCATAGAAGCTGTCTTCTTTCTCCACCCATAACGTGTGATACAAAATACTAGAATTAGCATACATTTCAATCCTTTAGCCAAAGAATTTAATTCACATAACTTCTGTAAAATATTCTTATTTTTATGACCATTTCTCTATCTTTGGGAGTTGGGATTGTGTTTTACTCAAGCAACCAATTGAATTGAAAATATGTAGAAGAAAAGGGGACACACCGGGTCTGAAATTTTATCAATATCCACTGTCCTTTCATATGTAATATAAAAGAAAACATTATCTGCTTCAATAGCCTCTTTTCCCTGTTGCTTATACCTGTAGGGTCCAAGTCATTAATACAATCAGGTGTAAATTGTTATGGAACAATCATAAAGTGAAAATTTGAAAAGGAAGGTTATACATCTCTTATTGATGGTACAAAACAAATAAAATCATGAATGAACAAGAGGAAGCCTTGAAGCCGGTGAAAGGTTGCACAACACCAAATGCAGTGGGAAGAGATACTGAGAAGTAGGAAAAACCTACCCAAATATGAGGTCAATCCACTCATGCAAATGAGCAGATACATACTCACTCTCCAGAGCCATCCTGTGCTTATGCACAAAATCAACTGGATTCTCAGCCCAAGCAGGAAGTCTTACAGAATCTGGTAATGCAGAAGTAAATAACAAAAGAGTTACAATATATGTGTGAAATGTCTTCTGAAAAAACTATCCGTGGAAAACCTTAATGAGCATACCAAGCTTTTCCCCCAACTGTGTTGTTCCAAAATCAATTGAATTTTCATTTGTGAGGACCTCAGGAAGGTAAAATAGCTCAGGAACCTAATATGTTGAGATTGTAAAATGAAAAGAAAAAAACCCCCTTAAGATGTTTCAATAAAAATATAATAATCATATAAGATATATGTTCTAAACAAATTTCAAGTCCATTAATGCTTAAACTTATAAAAAGATACAGAATTTTTTATTAGCGATAATGTAATACGTTAATAAAACATTGGATAGTATTATGTAATTACAGTACTTATTATAACTGTAAAGCTTTGTATTGTTTTAGTCTTCTTTATAATGTACTTATGATATGATATCCATGTCTCTCATTCTCTATTATCTCATTTTGATATCTAGAGCCTGACAAAAGGCAACTCTAATCAGGAATACCTGGTTGACCCACTATCCATCATGTAAGACCTTTATTTCAATACCCCTGTTCAATGTCTAGTTAACCATCTCCACCACTGTCCAATTCATCAAGGTAGGGCAAATTAGTGACTGTGTGTCTTGACTTTGTTCGACAAGCCCTTCCATTGTTTGCATGGTAGTGAATTGTCCTCACATCATACATGCCCAATTACGACATCCAATTCTCAGTAAAGTCCACATTATTGATTATTGTAATGAGTGGCTGGTATAGGATGTGGATTGACTTAGGGAGGTGTTGGCGATGCGGCTTGGGCTAGTGTGAGCCATCGAGAACCGTTAGTGTTCTCGACTCACTACAGTTGGTCCTAATGAAGACGAGGAAGAGGAAGGGGTGTTGGAGGATGAAGAACAAGTGTTTGAATCAAGTGGTGAACAAGATAATTGATACAGAGCAAGACATTAATATGGCATAGACTTTGCAGCCACCACCCTATATGCTAGCTTGCCAATTCCACCACCCTACTATTGACAATAAGGCCAACAAGCCACCATGTTTGACATTTACTAGATTGTGTTTCCGTTGATGTATTAATTATCAGTACTATTTCAGCTACCATATGGCCTCTAGGATTGCTATAAATAAGGTCACTTCCTTCATGTATCATCACAATTTGAAATATATAAAAACTTGAGTTTCTCATTTGGGAGTTAGAGAGTGGATTCTCTCTTGGTTTCTGAGCCATTTTGGCATCAGAGCAAGGTTCCAAATCCGGAGTTGAGTTTGAGTGAAAGAATCAACCGAAAGTTTGAGTTTTCTAAGGGTGTTCTTAACGAAAAAGAGCTGTCACCTTCGAAACTCTACTTTGCGGCCATTTTTTTGCAAAACTAACGCCGCCATTGCGTTCGGAAGGCCGAAAAACCTTGGGCTGGAGGTTTTTGTCACCAACGGAGCTTCCACGAGCCACCAAATGCCTCACCAGAGTTCTCGCCGGACCACCACCCGCCGCAACAAACCACCACCGGAAGTCTAGAGGTTGAAGACGACAATCAGCAGCCACATCAGCTGACACGTGTCACTTTCGACCAATAATTTACTGACACGTGTCACCTTGACACATCACCCCTGACCTATCCAGTCATCGACAAGTCAGCCACTACATCCCTGCCACGTGTCACCTAGTGCCACGTCATCACCCAGTAATCCAAAATTCCCCGAAATTACAAAATTGCCCCAAAACGTTTTTGAAATTGCAGATTTGCCCCAAAACTTTCTGAAATTATAAAATTACCCCTCAACTTTCAAAATTTGCAGATTTACCCCTTTACTTTTTGAAATTGCGAAATTGTCCCCATTCTTTCTGGAATTACAATTTTAACCCTGTTGAAAATTGTAATTTTTTTAAGAAATCCTTTCTTTTAGTGCTATTATCATAGAAAATTTCTATTATGCTCTGTGGTTGCGGTTTAATCTGATCTTCCACATCAGAAAAAAAATTATTCTATTTTATAGTACTTATACCCATTTCACCCTTTAAAAAAAATGCCTCCAAGAAAAAACGACCAAACACTTAGGGATATTCAAATGGAAGAAATGAGAAGACAAATCCAACAGTTACAAGAAACTGTAAATGCACAACAAGCACAATT
>Ga0315913_1003743_pt1 | contig 18287 bp, 11 predicted proteins | sample MpolsnodulesMG_FD_207736 | JGI IMG/M metagenome (GOLD analysis project Ga0315913, IMG submission 207736) | Medicago polymorpha root nodule microbial communities from Los Angeles, California, United States - small nodules | ecosystem: Host-associated > Plants > Roots > Nodule | place: USA... | reverse complement strand
AAGTTATATTAATTATAGTATTGATTAATGACTAAGGATGTCCATAAAAATTATATATTAATGACTAAGGACTTGTATTTTGGAGTTTTGCTCTTATAAGTTCATTTTCCTTCGCTGGTTTTCGTATATTTATTATCGCAAGTTGGAGATTAAATATACTTTTTTTTGGTGGAAATTGGTGATTAATAATTAACCAAGAAAAAAATAAGAGGTAGTATTCTAGTTGCCATTTTTCAGCAGGTCTTTATTGGTCAATATAGGTTTATTGACTAGGATTGTCTACCAACCCAAGCGTGAAAAAGATACCCCATAGCCCATAGAAAAAAGAATATAAATGAAGGAAAGTGTAAACAAAATACAAATCAGAAATTTGATTTAGAGAAAAAAAAAAGAAAGAAATTAAAAGGCGTAAATAAAAACATGAAAATGCCAATATAAGAAAATCAAAATATGAAATAAGGGGTACTGTTTTATTTTATTTTAAGGGCTACCCTATCCTAAAACACAAATCCACTATGGTTCATCCTAGCACACAAACCCATGTCTGCCCCAACATGTGAGTCCAAAGTTTGACCTGGGTCAGACAAAGAAAATTTAAGATCCTCTTCTTCACAAATTAAGTTAGCCGAGCATTTGTCATATTTAAATATTTATAATTAAATGAATTATTTTAAGAATTTTTCATCCAAATTTGTAAGGAGGTCTAAACCTTAGAAATCTTTCTCCAAATGAAGGTTAACGAGCTAACCCAACTGATTTGATTATAGTGTATCCTTGCCAAGGTAGGGGTGACAATTGAATCCATCAAATCCATACTCGTCAGGTCCATCCATTATAAAGTCCATTCAATCCATCCATAAAACAAATTTTTCTTTTAATGGATTGGATCCAATCCATCCATTAAAAAATATAGATGAAACCAATCCATCCAATTTATATTGAGATGCCTCTTAGAGAAAATTCACTACGATATTTTCTCTCTTTTGGGGTTTGAACCTCGGATCTTGCATATATTATGCATTATCTTTACCAAGTAAACTAAGTTCACGAGGACAAAATTCACTACGATTAAGTGATAGTTGAGAATAATTAATGTGATAAAAAATAATTTAAGAAGTTATTATAATTTTTTTTTACTCATTAGTATTAAAAATCAAATTAAGTGAAACACACAATTTCATGAAGTATTCACGCGACTCACTTTTTTTTTCTTCTTTTAAAATGAATAAATGATGTGTCTGATGTTCAAGTTCAGCCCCTGCATATATTATATAATATTCCTATCAACTAAATTAAGCTCATGTGGACCACACGACTTACTCTTTAAAAGTGTATTTCATGAACTAAACACAACACGCAAATCATTTTTATTTTTACAAACATTAGATTGGTCCGAATGGAACTCTATTCAGATCTCTTAAATATGTTACCATATTTGAGTCTTTTTTTGTAGGCAAAAGGAAAATATTATAAATAAAAAAGAGATGCAATGACTAGGGGACATTAAACCTGACTCAGGTACAACCCATACAGAAATACGTCGTGATAAATCAGACCAAGTGAACCAACCCTAATCTATTATAACAAAAACTCACACATCACAGGTGCAACCCATCGAACCCGAGTACGGGCGCTAAACCAAGTTACAAAAAAAAATGAAGAGTGACTATATGTAAAGAAATAGGTTTAATTGCATGTTTGATCCCTTATGTTTATTTTAGTTTTTAATTTGGTCCCTTATGTTTTAAAAGTTTCAAGTTGTTCCCGTACGTTTTAAAAGTTTCAAGTTGGTCCAAAACGTTACTCACGTTGGAATAAGTTAGTCCTTTATGTCGCTTAACGTTTAAAGATTTGGTTGACAATATGGGTGATAGAACCTTAACTTATTTAGAAAATCAGTTTAAAATATTTTTTTAATTTTTTTGGTTTTATTAAACTCAATATCATGTCGCGAAAGGGACTAACTTATTCCAATGAGAGCAACGTTTGAACCAACTTGACACTTTTAAAACGTAAGGGACCAACTTAAAACTTTTAAAACATAAGGAACCAACTTGAAAACTAAAATAAACATAAGGGATCAAACATGCAATTAAGCCAAAGAAAAATTAGGGCTTCAATCCGGCGAATGGATTGAACGCCAACACGGTAACAAAATCCAAGTGCCAACAGCTCCCTGAACACGTCAGCAAGCATTCAGCTCTTTCGAGCATCAACATTCTGATTACAGTCACAAGGACCGACACAGATAAAAATCCGGTCCCTGAGTAGTGGCAGACTTGAAGCCTTGAAACCTGCAAATCTCAACAAATCTAGAACATCAGAGAATCGAAGAGTTCAAACGAACAAAACAACAGGTTTCAATCAGATGCATAAGAACCCAGATTGTGAGATGAGTCCAACACGTTATCAACCAACCAAACCCTTCCGGATTAATAGAACAAGTAACACTGCAAACAAGATCTAAGGTCTGAAGCCACCACAATCACTAATCAAGCAGAACAATACAAACATATAAAAAACAATACAACACAATACAACACAATAACAAAAAAAAGCAAACCGCCATAACAACAACAAAAGAGCCCAAACGCAATAACCAAATAGCAAAAGCATCAGATGACAACAAAACAACACTCATAACCACAACCCACCGCGAACAGAAACGGCGGATAGCTAAAATATGGTTGTGAGGACTCCATTAAGGATAGCTATGGCTAGTCATGTGCAGGATCGGTCCAAAGATATGGTTATAAAGTCTTTTTTTATTTTATTTTATTTTGAAGGGATAAAGTTTTTGTTTTAAACCTACCAACAATTTTTTTTCATTATATTTTATAAAACTAAAGGTTGCATATACAGATTAAAAAAGCTTCGTACATTAAAACTTGTTTTTATATCTCATATACTATTAAAAATTATTGAATCCGCCTGATCGTGTAATCCAACAAAGACTAGTAATTGACAGAGCTATTTGATATTTTGCATCAATAAGTTGATCAGCAAAAACAAGAGTATTTTTAACAAGAAAATAAAATATATTCTATTTTATTAAATGCTCAAGATCTTTCCTTAAAAAAAAGATATTTTTCTTATAATTTTTTAAAGGAAAATCCTAAAGACATTTGTAAAGGATTCAAAAGAGAGAATTTTATTCTTTCATAGAAGAGAATTTTATCTTAAAAATGATGTATTCAATTCATTAAAACTTAAAAAAAAAAAAACTATTTTTTTATATAAACCATATCAATTATTCTCTTTTGAAACTAAATCAAGTTTTATATAGCAAAACCTTTTCTAAAACTAAATATTAACAATAAATCGTGATTCAAAGTTGAAACTTCTAATTCCGTGTAATCACGTACATTATTACTTGCAAAAGTGTGTCTAACTATATATTATTAAAATGCATTATATGATAATCATCTCATCTACTACTCAACCTATTTTTTAATTAATGCTAACAATAGTAGTAACAAACATTTAATAAATGAATAAAATACAACATCGTAGAATTTATCAAAAAAAATAAAATAATTCAACATCGTTGAAGTCGCGTTGTATCATTTGTCACGTAAGATTCGGGGAAGGATCGAAGAACCAATTATTGACGGAAACTCCTTGAAATGGATTGTTTTCATCCATTTCTTGCTATTAAATTTCTATGCTAAAGCCTCCTCATTGCAGTGAAATCCAGTGTAGTAGTTACACGATAAGATGTGTAAACCATAATTAATCTAAGGGTTAAAAATTATTGACTATAGTGGTCAAGTTTAGTCGTGTAGTGTGTTAAATGCCACCATATGTAGAATTCAACAATGATAGCACCAGCTTCAAACTAGTTAAGTGATATGATTTTATAATTAATTTGTTAACCTTAATTCATCAATCAATGAGCTGAAAATTAATCTTTTTAATATGAGTTGGACTCGAGTTATATGTAGTTTATTTAAATCATCAACCAACTCAATATATATTATTAAGTTCATATGATTTATATCTTAACTTTAATTAATTAAATAAATATAAGATAAAATAATAATATTGTATTGAGTTATCACTACTAAAAAAATAAAAATTAGTGAGGGAAATTTAGTGAGGAAAAACGTAAAATCCCTCTCAAATTCCGTCACTAAATTTTGCGACCAAAAAATTTGTGAGAAATTTCAATTTTTCCGTCACTAATTTCCCTCTCAAATTTTTCTTTTTCTAGTAGTGTATAATTGTGAACAACATTTAATCTGTTGGATAGTTCTCTCTTAGAGACCACTCTCTCTACTAATGCTTACATATTTTGGTAATCCCATTAGATCAAAACACACTCATGTAAAACCAAAAGCACTAGGGGATAAGAACTCTCAACCCTTGCAAGATCACTCAATACTCAAATTGATCATTCCATGCAAGGTACAAAATCTACGGTATTTCTTTGATAACATGCGATAACTATGTATTTATAATTCACGACTAATTATCAAATTGATGTTGTTCAATCATGATCATTTGTAATTGTTGTTGAATTATGAGTTTTCATAATTTTTAATTAATTATGATTGATTGCTATTGTTATTGAGTTGAATCATGAATGTTGGCTATTGCTGTTGAATTACGAGTGTTGATTATTGTTGTTGAATTATGATTGTTGATTGTTGTTGTGGAAGTTGAATTATGATTGGTGGTCTTGTATATTATGTTTGCATGAACGAATTGAGTTCTAACCCCCGAACAAACAGTTCATAAACCCAAATCCTTGCCAAAATGAAAAATGGAGGATCCGGTCGTAACCCCCAAATTAGAGCGACCAAGAGATATTACTCGAAAGATTAGGGAGTTACAAACCGAAAGGAATGTTTTGGGATATTTGAGGGGAATAATTCTTGGGTGGACACAAGGGTTTGACACTCCATTTGGTCATACACCATGCTATAATCATTTAAAAACTAATGAATATTTAATTATTACTTTTTCTACTTTATTCTTTTTATGTGTGTGTGACCAAATAATGTGTCTAAATCTTTGTATCCACACAAGAATTGTTCATTTGAGGGACTTGTGTGCATTTTAAGGGGCCTATTTAGCAAAATTCTTCTTATTCTGCACAAAATACACGGGGTTTAGGCTCAATACACAACCAACATAAGGCCTTTTTATTTCTTCAGAAAACTAAAATGTTGTACTTGCTTTGCTCATAAATTAATGCAATTATATGACATATTATTTATATATGTTTTTTTAAAAGTGATATTGAATTTTTAATATATAAGTGATCAATAATTTTTATTTTGTAGAACTTGTTACTTTTATGTTAATTTCTCTTATTATATATATAAAAAAAAAATCGTATTATAGTCTTCTTTATGCTTCAAAATATGTTGGATGGCACTAGTCTTATGTAATTCAATTTGTGTTTTTACTTAATCTTTTATGTGAAGATATTGATAAATTGCATAAAGGCTTTATTTGAGGAGATGGGAAGAACTCTACACCTTATTTCTTGGGACGTTGTGTGCAGTACGGATTTAGTCTACGTGATGAGGGCTAGTTGAAGATTTTGCAGCCAACCTTCCTGTGTATTTGCTTGGTTTGGAATGATGTTTGGTGCTCTCAGTTGCTTCCTCTGGTGAATTATGTACTTCTTAGCATATTCTACGTGTGGATTTGTTCAAAACAAAGTCCATATCTATTGATCAAAATGGATGACATTTGGTGTAGGAAAAATATGCATGTATTAATAAGTTGTTTCACATGATAACCTTGATGGCATCAAACGGCATTTCTAACCTTAATCTCTTGCAGCTAGCCACTTCAGAACCAATAAGCACAAACTCTGACACGGACCGCACCTTAGCTTCATATATGTGGAAGATTTCTTAGAGATGATAGAGGTAACTTTTTGTCAAATTCAGGGATTTGCAGGTTCTTCGAATGGGATCATGCCTCTCAAAGATGGTTGCTTACACACGTTCTTGTGAAACGCATGTTGAAGCTATTAATCAAGTTTATAACCACGTCTATGACATTTCTGTACTCATATATACACAGAGAAGCTATGGTTCTTTGTCATGACATTTATAATAACATGGTTTGGCAAAATATGGCTTGATGTTGGAGACTGGTGTCAAAATTTTCAAGTTTTCTCTTTGTTGGCTGCTGGTACTAATTTTTCTAGATGTTTTTTTTAATTCTTTCTTGGGGCTTATGCCCCTTTTATTCAAAATAAATAAATAATACTCTAATGCTTTATTTGGTTTAGAAAAGAAATAAAAAAAGGAAAGTAAAAAGAATACACTCCTTTGGTCCCACACTAATCAATCTATTTGATCCCTCAAGTTATTTTTAAATTTCACTATGGATGTTTAGTATTTTTGTTTCATTTTAGTCATTCAAACTAAAAATGTTAGACACTTCAGTCCCTTATGCTTTTAACTTCATTTTGGTACATCTCTATCAACTGAAATACGAGAACTTTTCATTCTCTTCATTACATCTTATTTTATTTTACAAAGATATTTTATCTTCTCACTTTCTAAACATCTAAACCATAAAAGAGGAAAAATGTAGTTTTCTTTTCTTTAAGACTTTGATTTTAAAAATAGAAATGTGTTATTTGAACGACCATTTGATTGACAACTTATAGAAAAACCATAGATTTATAAAGAAAAAGTAAGTATTAACACGAGAATCAAAGCAATAAGAATATTAATACGAGAATCAAAGCAATAGAGATAAAGTATAGTATAAACATAATGTGAATATGAGAAAATAAATTATCACAAAATGGTTGTAGAAATATCATTTCTTTTAAAAACTGAACGAACTCGATGATCTAAGCCTCACCCAACCTGATAATTTTTACATAGGATTGGTTCATATTCATTATCATGATCTTGTACAACACTTCATCAGAATATTTTTCCCATATATTCATAGATAATCAAGAGAAAATCTTCAATATTCCACAAAATGAATTTAGACACGCAGTTATAACTCATCATCCCCAAAAGCTTATGCTTTTAGACATCATATAACAGACACATTAATAGACATCCTTCCAAAATTTACTAAAACTGAATAGCTGATAATCGTTACATTACAGTAAAATACATCTTAAAAACTAGTTACAGTGTGTCACGCGGTACTTGTTACAATGGTTGAAAAATAACTTAAACTATAACTATGATAAGCAACAACACAGGACACATAACTTTCAACATAAAATTAGAGATTTATACTGTTGAAATAAAATATCAAGTTACATGTAGACCTCCATGCCGATGAATTTAGAGGATTGACATAGAGGACAAAAACTAAGCTTACTTTCACAATCTTTACAGAGGCAAAGATGCTTGCAAGGTAATAAAACCATGGTCACTTCGTTGACTCTGCAAGCCTTACATTTCATCAAGTCTTTCATATTGGAATTTTCGTTGGAGAGCAGATGAAAATCAAGTGAACGACCATTACAGCAAGAAGCTGTATCATCTACCTCGCTGTCACCGCACCCTTCTTTACTGTCCCTACCTTGGAGATATGCCTGTTGGAGGTTAAACTTGAGAGCAGCAATCATGTTTTCGTTATATCTGGCTCGTTGTTGCCATGCACCTGCTTCTACACTCAGCTGCTCCATTTGATCTTCAAGTTCCATATTCCTCTTGTTGATGTTTTCTACCTCAGTTTCTTTCTCTCGAAGTTTTTGGAGGACCTTGTCTTCGATGATTGAAACACTTTGAAGTTGTGTTGCCTGAACTTTCTCTAAAATTGTTTGCCGCAATTGTTCACCCTATTATTATAGAGAAAATTAGTTAACGCAGCGCACCATCTTTGTATAATAAAGAGTTCATTTCTTCATAGATGCTAAACCAGGCTCTAAGGAGTAAATATACAAGTTCAAATGCATCACATATGCAATGTCAAACATCAAAAACATTTATAAACCAAATGCAACTTTGACATGTTGCTTTAATTGATTTTTCGGTTCAAGCAATGAAACACTTAGCAGATCCACTTACAAATCAACAGCATATGATATATCAAGTGTGTGTAAATATTAAATAATATGATCCAGTTACCGATCATGATGAATTTACATTTGAGTGACAATAAAATGAGCTTAATTGAAAATTGTTTACTTTGAACAAGTAACCATAAACCAATAATCTGCTAAACTAGACACAGAAAACCTGAGCTAACCTGCAGTTTGAGAAATCTGTCCATCTCTAAATCCTGTTGCTGTAACTCGCGATCAATGTCATCCCCTATGAGAGACAATAAAGCCGAGTCTCCGGTTGAAGCCAGGCGAGTGTTATCAAGCGACAATCCTAACCCTGTGGACACAGATCGAGGTTGCAGGAAATCCACAGAAGATATCTGAGAATTATTCTCCAAAAAATCTTGCTCTTTTAGTCTTTTTCTCTCTGGTTCCAAACCGAAATTCCAATGTAAATCAACACCACCATCACTTCCATCAGCCGGAATGACAGGACCCGGAGCAAAACCAACTACATGAACTAAACCCCCAAAAAAATAACAAACAAAAAAGTCACAACACATGAAAATCTAGGGTTTAACTTACTATATGAATCCCAAAATTAAATCTAAAAAACCCTTCAAAAAATACTGAAGAAAACACTGAATAAACTTCAATGATTTAAACTTTCAAGCAGTTAAATCATTCTACAGCATGAAAGGAAGAATTTTGACTCAAAATAACCAAAAGGGTAGCTAATATCTACAAAACCTCTAAAAATAAGCAATTAAATCATTCTACAACACAAAGCAACAATTTTGACTCAAAATGACCAAAAGGGTAGCAACCAAAAAACCTAAAAATTCATATTTTTCATTAAAAAAATTCAATTTTTAGAGCATAAATTGATGCAGCTGAAAATAAAAAGCATGGAAATGAAACAAATTGAATAAAGATGATGAATTTGCATACATGGAGGAATGTAAGGTGGATGCTGAGACTGATCTTGCAAATCAGTAGGGTTGTAAAAAGCCATCTGCTGCGACATCTGACCTTCAATTGTTTGTAAATTTCTGAAATCAACCAAAAATTAATTAAGATTAGTAAGATATTGATATGAAAAAGATCAATTACAAGATTAAATTATAAGAAAGAGAGATTAAAAAAATGTTTGGTAAAGTGAAAGGTAGAAAGAAATTGGAATTGTTTGGGAATATTAAGAGGGGTGTAAATAGTAATTACCTGAAAGATTTGGTTTGTGGTTGAGGTTGTTGTTGTTGTTGTTGGTAGTGGCGTTGAAATTGGTCTTGAAGGAAAGCCATAGAGGAGGAGGAGGAGGAGAGAAGTCTCTCGAGGGAATGTGAATGTGAATGGCGATGAGGACAATGAAGAAGTTTCTTCTATGAATTTCCACTCTTGCCCCTCTTTCCTTTATTTATTCACGAAATTAAGAAAAGATATCATATGGATTGGACCAAATTTGAGATTTGGACAATCTAGGCCCAAATATGAACTCACCAAGTGATTTTTGGAAAATTTCTCTTACTTATGAAATTGCTCATTCTTTTAGACCAATCACAGTTAATTGCCGCTGCTGCTTTTAAGATCGGTTGAAGCGACTTAAAAAGTGATTGAGCCGATATTAAAAGTTTCAGCGGCAGTTGAGTAATTTCATAAGTGAGAAAAGTAATTTTCTGATTTTTGTCATTGAACACTCATGCGATGACTATTTGTTAATTATTGAATATATATAAGAATGAAATGTGGTGCTCAGGCTCTCGTTGGTCATGGATCATTTGCTCATAGCTGTTTTCGACGCTCTCCCAAACTCCACAAACCAATATGAGAAGTTCTTGAAGTTGTTTAGCTTCAAATGAAGTGTAGTATCTATGGTGGATTATTATAGTTCTATTGACCTGTGATTGTTGGTGCTAGGCAATGTGTAGACAGTTGAAGAAAAATATATCACAATTTTAATCAAGATGAAGATTATTGCTGTTGGCTGAAATTGAAGCTCATGGCCGTATTTGAGGCAGGGCGACCGCCCTAGGTCCCAAAAAATAAGTACAAAATTTGGGCCCCAAATTTTTTTTTAGGGGTCTATTAGGCCCTAAAAAAAATTGCTTAGTTTTTTTAATCAAGTTTGATGTTTTTATATATTTATTAGTTAGGACCCAAATTGTAGATTCGCCCTAGGCCACCAAAATCTCAGAAGCGGTTGAAAAATGTCCCACATTACTTAGCATTACAATCATAGTTCAAAAGAAATATAATACTCCACCATAAAAAGTATGTTTTACTTGATTTTTCTTACATGCCTAGGTTTTCCACGTTTTCAACATCTCATAGTTATTTCGTGGTTATTCCTCACTTTTCAATTTTCTTTGTCCAAAAATGATTTTACTCACAACTTCATAAAACTAAAAATTTCCTTCCCATATATCAAAAGAGGCTTGATATGCCCATAGAAAGGTGAAAGAGATCATATGAGGCTTATCGTTTTACCTTCATCATCAATCTCCTTCTAAAACATGAGTCTCCAACATCCTCTACTTGCATCACCATTACAACCAACAAAATGTGTCTTCTAACTCCACTGTCAGGATGTTTTTCGATGCAAGGAGTCAACACCAAGATCTCACCCCCTCTATCCCTTATTCACTCCTCCGTTCGATTCACCGTTTCTCTCTTTCCCCCTCTTTTTTGCTCTTCTATCTTCCTTTATATTCTTCCTCTCTTTATCTTTTTTTTCCTACCATTTTGATGTCATGTTAGGGTGAAGAAAGTTCCTTCCAAAGAATAGAACAATTCGTAAAGAAAAATCAGACAGATTAAAAAATCGTTCATGATAGTCATGGATAATTTCAAACAGGACTGAGTACTAAAAATTGTTATCTGTATCTCAACACCTATGTGTGTACCCTACACTATCGCACAAAAACACATATTTTACGGTCATCCTATCGTATTGATTTACTAAAAAAGTTGTATATCCTACAAGTAATGTTTACTACTCATATTTTTCTTCATTGTAAAAGTCATATTTTTATTTCATATTTTCCTTTTTCATAAATGTCATATTTACAATTACTATCATAAATAAAAATCATTTTTACGGTTCATGTCTTTCTTGATCGTGAAAATTATATTTAAAAAAAAAAAAGCAATAGTTACCCTATTACCACAAGCAGTAGTTAACTACCGCTCATGACCAAAAACAGGCAACAATTAACTATCGTTGGTCCCAACAGTAGTTAACTACCGTTACAGTCATTTCCTAGATACAGTACAACTCCACCCATATCTCCTACTATTCATCCACCATCATCATACCTCAAAAAAAATCCCCATTTTCAATTTTTTTTCACTCAAATCTTGGACTCAAATCATTGGAGAAATATTGCTAGAAGGTTTCTACACACATTTGACGTCAAGAAACATGTAATGCATATTTTAACTCGTTTTTCAAGTTTTTATGACATACAACATAGCCGTAGTTAACTACCACTGAGTCAAACGGTAGTTAACTACCATTGTGGCCTTTAACTTTTTTGTTTTTTTACAATGTGGTTGTGCTGCTGCCTATTTTTTTTTGTTTTATTTTTGTTTTTACTTTATATTAGATAGATGTTAATTAAATATTTTTGCAATTATATGTTGTTTATTTATAGTTAAGGTTGAGAATGCGAATGATGATCTGGTTGATAGAAAACCTAGTTTTGTCGATTATTTCGTCAAGATCAAACCGCCTAAGGCTGAAGCTTTCGTGAAACTTGAAGCTCCCGTGAAAGTTGAGGCTTTACGCGTAAATTACGATGTGTCCAATCTTCGGGACAACGAAGTGGACACATCTCATTTCTTTTCAAGGCAAGATACATGAAAAGATGAAGATGAATTGTTCGGTTGGGTACGTCGACAAGCAAATAGGGTTGAATTTACAGTTGTCATAAAAAGATCTTGTGCAATAAATAATCCAATGTTGGAGTTGGTTTGTGAAATGAGTGACAAACACAAAGTGTCGAAGAAAAAATTGAATCATGAAGCAACAAGATCAAGAAAATGTGGGTGTTTGTTCAAGGTGCGTGAATATGTTGTTAAGGAATTAAACGCTTGGAAGTTGCCTATTCTTAATGGTGTTCACAACCATGAGATGTTGCCATATTTAGAAGGAAGACAACATGTCTTGCAGGAAGATTAATGGAAGACAACAAGAAGATTGTACGTGACTTCACCAAGAGTTTGGTAAAACCAAAATATATTTTGACAAATTTGAAGAGAAAAAGACAAGAGTCCATGACAAAAAAAAAATTGTAATATTTGCTTTTTTTAACTTACGAGAAGTTCAACATGTCTCAAAATGCACAAATTGAAGGTCGTGGGATATATTCCGCTTTCAGGAAGACGATTAAAGTTTTCTTAACTCCGACCGATACTTTGGATGACTTGAAGACACAACTTAACAAATATTTTGTATTTCGTGGTGAAGATCATAATACATCTCATGTATTTGTACAAGTACCATGTGTAGATCTTGGGGCGGACAAAGACGAAGACATATGGAAAACAGTTTATTATCCTCAGGTTATTCGTGATGATAGGGACGTAGGATTTATGTTAATGACGATGGATGAAAATAATATGTTACATCTATGTGTTCGTTCCAACTGCAGGTGCCTAGAATGTTCACAAGAGATTTGATGTCATTTAGTGTGTTGCATAATGTAAAACTTTTGTGGAATTTCAAACATTTGTTTACCGTCAATGTATTGTAGTATTTTGTAATGTTAATGAATCATTGATAAATTATGCAATGTTGTTGTTTATGATTTGTAGTTGTTGTTGTATTGGTTTGATTTAATCTAAAATTGCCGTTTGTAATTACAGGTTAAACATGCCGAAAATGGCTTGGTTTTACATTGACATCACTGGTTTTTGTTTCTAGTATGAGCGATAGTTAATTACCGCTGATTCAAGCGGTAGTTAACTGTTATCGGTTTTTGTCAGCAGTACTTAACTACTATTGAAGGTAAAATAGACATTTCCATGTGTGTTTATGTTTTTTTTTTTTTTTTGTCAAAAAAGCAATTTTCTAATAATTTTCTTGAATAATTTGCCTTAACCTCCATGGACTTCATGCCAAATGGGCTGGTCTATGTGCACATTCTTTTTCTTCATGTAAATCACTTTATTATAATACGAAAAATGAGAAAATCACTGTATCTAACACCAATCTCTCGGTTGTTTTTCTTTTTTTTATTATTCTGTCAACAAATTTTCAATGTCCAAAGTAGAGACCATCATACTGCTCAATCTATCACGGAGAGGTCGACCTAACAAATTTTGAAGTCTAAAGCAAAATTTGAGAAGAAGCATTTTAAGAAGTAATAATAATACGAGATATTTAGACTTAAATGCATTTTTAAATGCATTTTTATTCTTCTATTTTCTTAAAAAATGAAGTTTTGGGCTCCTATTTTAAAAACCAGTTTTTTATCATCCAATTTAAAGATAAGTTATATTATTTTCACTATGGTAAAATAATTCAAAAAATAACAATCCATGGTCACAATGTTACCATTTTTTTAAGGCAAGGTCATAATGTTACCTAAGGCTCAAGTTTCCAAAAATGTGAAGAAAATCAAATCCTATTGTTGTGTTGGGTGAGGACCACGTCTGAAATGAGGGTAGAGTAGAGGTAGGGATGATGATGGAAGATGATTAGTGTTCACTACTAGTGTCAAGTAATTGATTGCCTTAGCATGCATGGATATCAACTTCTTCCTTATTCGTATTTCGTTTAGATTCGTGTCTTCATCTTATCTTCCTAAATCTTTTTTGTTCATGACACTCCACATGCTCCACGGTAGAACACTACTCATAGCTTGCTTTTTTCATTTTCTTCCATTAATATGTATTGCCAACAGTATGATCGATTTTTTATCCACATTATACAGAAATCAAAATACTTTGAACATCAAACAAAATTTGATGTTACATACTAGCCAACCAGCCAGAAAAAGGGTTGAATTGAATCGACCAACTAACTAGTCCACTTTTTTTTCATAGATCTTATATATAGGAGTAGTTTCTACTTTAAATGTTAGTAGGCTCCTCAATAAAAACTGAAAAAATTGAAAAGTAAGAAAATCATAATTAATTAAAGTAACATTAATTAAAAGTTAGGCAAGGGTCATTCATTTGTGGACAGCAGCAACAACCAAAGTTAATAAAAAAAAATAAAAATCGCCGTTGCCAGGGATCAAACCCAGGTCACCTGCGTGACAGGCGGGAATACTTACCACTATACTACAACGACTGACTTGCAATTATCTAATATCTCAAGGCTAAACAATCCAAAGCAAGTGGGTAAATGTTGCAGAATGTTCATTAGCTTCATTTTGTAATTGAAGAATTCTTAAAATGTTATTACATTTTAATGTAGTTATCAATGGCACAAAGATTGTGTCAAACTGTGTTACCAGTTGTGCCACAAACAACCTAATCAAGTGTCAAATTTGAGTTCAAGTGTAGATCATGATGTCTGAACAAAAAGCTACCCTTTTACAAAATGGAATGTAGTCTAAAAAATTTCTGTCTCTGATGAATTCAAGCTGTTTAAGACACATCTGAAGAAGGAGTTTTTCCAATCCTTGTTGTATCCAAAATCAGTTGTGGCATGTTGTTGCAGAAATTATCCTTCACATTGCACAAATAAGAGTTGTTAATTTAAAAAAACTAATGAAGGAAGTAATAAAAATCATTATGTATTATGAAGTGTTAAAGTATCCAACATGAACCTTAATAGAGGTTTGAAAACTTGATGAGGTATCAAATGAAGCTATATTCGTCGCGGAGGGTAATATAACAGATTGATTTGAGATGCTGCATTGTTCTGGAAAACTAAAAGCTTGCCGTGTGAAATATTCGTTGTCAGTAGGCGGGGTAATTGCATTGTTAGAATTGTGAAATCCACTATTACCCTCATCAAGATTGAACAACTCAGTCTGAGGAAACATCGTAGGTCGCGATCCTCCTGATAAAGACATTGGATGCAAGCTATATCCATTTCTCACCATTAACATCTGCAGAATTAATCACAAACACTAAAGTAACAATTAGTCCATGAAGGATTAATGGACCTATAGTCAGTCACTTTGGATAAATTTTTCAAGAAACATTCACAGAAAATAAATGTTTAAAGAATCACGATGCTCTATTATTTAATTTCTTACTTAGCTAATTGTGAAGCTCAATAAGCTAGAAGATGATCCAAATTGAGTCATCGGTCGTGTTTGGATAAACGGTTTGATTAAGCGTTTATGCATAAATGCTTAATTATAAGTGTTCATGTTTTAGCTATTTCTATAACAAAAGATGATATAAAGTAAACTGTTTTCATATAAGCTATAAGTTGCTTTCGTAAGCTAGCCTAGAGAGCTTACCAAGATAAGTTGAAAGTTTCTTATGGACATATTATAAGGTGTTTCTATAATCTTTTCAAAACGCTCACAAGTGCTTATGCCAGTAAATAAGCGTAAGTAAGTCAATCCGGACAAACCTTAGCCTTTTGTTTCATCAACAACACTTGACAATTTGACATGATTAAGACAAATGTGTTGCACAAAAAAACCATTCATAATATTTAACATGTTTTAGAGTTTGATTGTTCATCTTAAGTGAAAGAAAACTCACTTGTACTTGAAGCTGAAGCTGCTTTAAATATTCAATGGCCTCATCTAGCATTGAAGCTTTATCTGTCTATTAAAATTACACAAACAAAAAATTACTCACTCATCCATAAGAATAAGAAGAAAAATAATAATATTTTGTAAGATAAATTAAAATAAAGAATAAAAAAGGATAAGATGCTAGAAAATTTACATAAATACATCACCTTGTTAGAATTTGGAATTAAATTTTGTAAAGCTTTCAATTTCTCATTAATCTTACTCCTCCTTCTCTGTTCCATTCCATTCATTAAAATTCAAAATCAGAAAAGAAAAAAAAAAGTAAAAAGAATCTTTCTTTTTAAGGGTAAAATATATTGAACCTTTTCAGACAAATTATGGAACTCTGCAGCTCTGCTTCTCTTTGAAGAAGAACGTGGTGGTGGGGCAGCCTTTGGTGATGGTAACTCTGAACCTTCATCATTCTTCAAACCAAAAAAAAAAAAAGTTATCAAAAAATCACCCATCAACTAAATTTTTAAAAAGTTACATAGAAATAGTCACAAAATGTAATTTTGAACTTGAAAAAAAAAGTAGCATAAGATCTACCAAATTTTGTTTTTGAGTTTTCTTAAGCGCTATGAAACCTTATTAAGTGCATGTTTGATACCACGGTGTTATCAGAAACAAACGCGTGATTTGGACAAACTCACCGTATTAGAAAACAAGCCCTAATGGTGCAAATATAAAATTATACTTATGGTATTTATTTATGTATTTGAAGAAGTATAGTAGAATATATATGTATACCTGAGCAGAAGAGGAAGAAGAGAAATGAGGAGGAGGGTAAGAGATGGTGGAAGGATTAGGATAGGGATCAGAAAAATTGAAAGATGATGAAGAAGATGGATCCATGAGTTGGTTGAATAAATTGGAGAAGTCTTGAGAATCAGGAGGAACAAGTGATGGGTGTGTTTGGTGTATATCATCATCAGAAGAACCAGCCATTATTATTAAGCTTTGAGAGAGAGAGAGAGAGAGAGAGAGAGAGAGGAGAGAGAGAGAATGTTGATGGTGTTCTATTCTGTTCTGTTCTCTCAAGTGATATGCAAGTAGTATATGATATGCTGAGCAAGAAGGTTAGAAATAGAAAAACAGGACAAAAAGAGTGACGTTGGGTTTATGGAAGCGGGATTAACGTTTTAAATTGGTATTCTCTCTCTCTACCACCTTCTTAAATCTTGTCTTGCCACAAAGTAAAACTAGAATTAGAGTAATAAATTACATAGTGTTATGACATGCTTTAAAATCTTACATTGAAAGTGCATGGAGCCATGCACTTTCAATTTGTTAAATGCACCCGCCAATACGATATAAATTGTATTGGTTGTTGAGTCATGGCTAGGTGCACAAGAGGGCGCACCAGGTGCACAAGAGGGCCACCAGGCGCACAAGTCATTGTAGGGTTTGAGCTTTTTTTCTCCGACTTTTAGAGTGTTTTTATGAACCTTAGAGGCTAAGGATTGAGGATCTTTGAGTTAGATTCTTGGGCTAGTAAACATTGTAAAAACTTTGAGTGAGTGAAAATCTTTAAGTCTTTTGTTCATGGAAAGAGGTTGGGAAATGGATAAAAATTAAGTAGTTCTTGAAGAAGTTGTTGAAGATAATTTCTTGTAGTTATATCTTTTGTATTTCTTTGTAAGAAACTCATTGACAGTGGACCAGAGAGATCTCTCTTCCAAGACGTAGATCATTGTTGGACCAAACTCGTAACCAAATCGTAATGTGTTTGTTTCTCTATTCTCTTTATCTTTGTTCTAGCTTTCCTTAATTAGTTGTTAGATTTGTCGTTATTGTTGTTGTTGCTTGAAATACTTTAGATTTGGTCGATACTTACTCTTGCTCCATATATTAGGTTTATTGGTGTCATTTGATTTTTCGAATTCACAACATGTAAATAAAGTTATTTGAACATAAAAATATTGATATCGTACTTAAAATTATATAATATTTCATCACTTATAATTATTGATTATTGATGTAACTGAAAGAGAAAAAAAAAAGTAAAAGAATGAGTAGTGATATTTGAACAATCATTCAAAACAAAAAATCTCTTTTCAATAGTAAAAAACAATAGAAAGCGAAAAAAGAAGAGAAATAACAAGAACATAATGTGAGTAAGAGAATGATAGTTGTCAAAAAATTATCATAAATTGGTTGTACAAATATCATTTCTCTGAAAGAAAATAACATCACACCCATGAGCGGAGCTAATATATATGGCTTGGTGTGGCTATAGCCCATAACTACACCAAAATTTTCTATTATTTTTTGTTCACGTCAAAGGATGTTCATAAAAATTAAATGTTAGAGAAAGCAAGTGACTCATTTTATTTCAATTAGCACGTATTAGAGTTACAAAACTAATAAAATTACCCCAAATAAAATTACTAAAATTTTTATTTAGGTGAAATAGTATATAATCTTTACTTTCATTGAACAAATTTTTTTACTCCATTATTTTAGCCACACCAAAAACTAGAATCCACCCCTGAATACTATGTACAAATTGATTATAAACACGATCATTTTTTATGTCCAGAATATTTCTTTTTTTTTTTTTAGTCAAGCAGTCTAGCGGCTAGAGAAATTCA
>Ga0315913_1003742_pt1 | contig 18288 bp, 5 predicted proteins | sample MpolsnodulesMG_FD_207736 | JGI IMG/M metagenome (GOLD analysis project Ga0315913, IMG submission 207736) | Medicago polymorpha root nodule microbial communities from Los Angeles, California, United States - small nodules | ecosystem: Host-associated > Plants > Roots > Nodule | place: USA... | reverse complement strand
CATTTAAATGCGTGAAATCCCAAAATTATCAATTTTTTAGGATAAATCCGAAGAAAGGAGGTTTTGCCACTAGTACTGCCGAGAGACATGGATTTACATGGTTATCTTAACAGAACAACCTTCCAAACTCTGAAACTCACTTCAACTCCAACATGTTCCTCTTCGCGCTTCCTTTCTCCTTCACTTCACAAAACCAAAACTTCAATCCACAAATTTCCATTTCCACGCCTCACCAAAGCTCTCTCCACCTCTTCCGCCGCCGTCCAAACATCTCCGACCACCACCACCACCATCTCCGACGACCAAGGTCATTCATTTCCCTCTTTTCTTAATTCTCTGTTTCAGTTTCTTTCTCATTCCTTAACAATGAAATTGGTGGTTTATGTAGGTGGAAAACCTCAATGGAAAGCTACTATAGACTTCAAGTGGATAAAGGATAACAAAGAAACTGTTGCTGTTAATATAAAGAACCGCAACTCTGATGCTAATTTAGAACTCATTCTTCATCTTTATGATAAATTGTTTATTCTTCAGAAGGTTATGTTTCTCTTTTTTCTCTTCATTATACATTCCCTTTTAATTTAAATGGTAAATAACTAAAATGAATGTTCAAATTTGCATTTAGGCCCTACTTGGATAAACAACTTAATTAAGCACTATCACAGCATTGCTTATTTATAAGTTACTTCTATAATGAAGTGCCTATGTAATAAACGCGCTTAATTAAGTCAAAGTCAAACTGTTTTCATATAATGTACTTTATGATAATCGCTTATGCTATAAGAGCTTAATTAAGTTGAAGTCAATCTGTTTTCATGTAAGATATAAGTTGTTTTCATAAGTTATCCAGGAAAAATCATGGAAATAAATTGAAAATAGCTTATGGACATGTGATAAGCTCTCCCAAACAGTCTCACAAGTGCTTATGCTAGTAGATAAGTTCAAAAAAGTCAATTCAAACAAGCCCTAAATGTAATCAACCGCCAATCAAATGCTTGATGGTAGTAATGTCATAATTTCCAAAATATCTTTGTTCTTTTAATGGCTTAGCTAATTTGTTTCTTACAGATAGCAGGAAGTTGAGAGAGTTCGTGTAGAGAGGAATGCGGTGGCTAATAAGATGAAGGGAAGATTAGAACCATCTGAACGCCAAACATTAATTGAACAAGGTCATAGCTCTTGCCACGATTTCTAACCATTTGTTTGTTTGTGTTTGCGCGCACACGTTTTTATGTAAATTCGTTAAAACCGTCACATTATGAATGCAGGGAAGAATTTGAAGGAGGGACTTACTGCTTTGGAAGAAGACCTGGTGAAGCTTAATGGTGAGCTTCAACGGGAGGCGCAGTGTATACCAAACATGACTCATCCAGATGTTCCAATAGGAGGGGAGGATTCTTCCACGATAAGGAAGACGGTATTTCAATTATTACCAATTCCATTCATTTTTTTCTTCTCTGAGTGAAAAGGTTGCATGTTGGTCCTGTTTGGGTATCTCAATTTCTTATCTCTCAAGTAGTAGTGATGTACTTTGGGATTTTGTAGGTTGGCAGCTCTCCTAAATTTAGTTTTCCTGTCAAGGATCATCTCCAACTTGGAAAGGAACTTGATCTTTTTGATTTTGATGCTGCTGCAGAGGTATAGTATGATTAATTTAAGGCTTAAAGCATCGTTTTTTCAAAGTATGGCTATTTATAGTGTAAATTTGAGGTGTAGGTTAATGACATATTGGCAACAGGTAATGGTGAAACAATTCATTATCAACATGATTCTCTTGGAATTTACTTACTTGGCACTCTTATTATTATATAGGAAACACAGTAGTGTCTTAGGTGTAACATCTTGCTTGAAAAGTATATGATATTTGATTGGATAAACCTTCAACTTTTCATAGTTAAATGTTTATATCCATGACTGTTCTTGTGTATGATATTGTTGGAAGACTTTATCTTAAGTGCTAACTTGATGGTAACTTATTCCTTGTTTTTGATTTTAATGATTATGCTGAAGTTTGGATCTTCAAAAGAAATAACATGATGTCTCATGCATCTAACATGCTGCTTCACAGGTCAGTGGTTCAAAGTTCTACTACCTGAAAAATGAAGCAGTTCTATTAGAGATGGCTCTTCTCAATTGGACACTCTCAGAAGTGATGAAGAGAGGCTTTACTCCACTAACAACACCTGAAATTGTACGGTCCTCTGTTGTTGAAAAATGTGGGTTCCAACCTCGTGCTAAAAACACCCAGGTTTGTGTTTGTGTATTGCTTAGCCAATGTAAATGGCTGTTAGCCATTTATTTCTTTCTCACAATGTAATGGTAATCATAATGAGGCCCAACCTTGCTTCATGGTGCAAAGCATTGCAACACTGTTAGATTTTCCCTATAAATACCTCTGCTTTGTGTTTTTGGTGTGATGATTGAAATTCATTACTTCTATTGATGTTTCATCCCAACATCAAACAGGTTTATTCTATCAATGACAGTGACCAATGCCTTATCGGCACTGCAGAGATTCCTGTTGGGGGACTTCATATGGATTCTATACTTGTTGACTCAATGTTGCCCTTAAAATATGTCGCATTTTCTCATTGTTTCCGTACCGAGGCAGGTGCTGCTGGCACTGCAACAAGGTAATTGATTATTGAGCTTACTTGTTCCTACCATGTTCCTAGGTATTGATTTGACCACAGATTTATATCGGCAGTAATACTCAACTTTCTGCCAGCGAAAATATATATAACCAGTCAAAGTTCCTACTCTTAAGTCTCATCCTACATATTAATGTTCATGTTTATGAGTATTTAGTTCTAAACTTTCTGCTATTGATTGATATGAGCAGGGGTCTTTATCGTGTCCACCAATTCAGCAAAATTGAAATGTTTATTTTCTGTCGCCCAGAAGAGAGTGATCATTACCACGAAGAGCTTATTAAAATTGAAGAAGACATGTTCTCATCCCTAGGGCTACATTTCAAGTGAGAGTTACTACTCAGCGCATCCTTCTTCAGTTTATAACATGATCCCATTACTGCGTCTATTATAACTGTGAGCATTTCTGCAGAACTTTGGACATGGCCTCCGAAGATTTAGGCGCACCTGCATATCGTAAATTTGATGTTGAGGCATGGATGCCTGGTTTAGAACGGTTTGGTGAGGTCAGTATTTTGTTCCCTTTGGTCTGATATTATCTCTTTTTTAATGTAATTACTAATTGGTTAATCATCTTAAATACAGCCCCACTAAACTAAGATGTTGGACTTGTGTGGGTAATGGGTTTTAGTTAAGATCGAATCAATCAGGAGTATTTGAGTTTGAACCCTGACTGAAACAGTTCTTGGTCAAACTTTAATTACCTTCCGGTCGAAATGTGGATTATCAAGACCTCCTTCCGTTGGGAATTGGAGGATTAAGATTAAAAAAAAAAATACATCCCCACTATAGCTGCATGCACTAAGTCAGTGATTATTGAAGCTTAGCTTAACAACATCTCATGAAAAACTGTGGCTTTATATATACGATCTGCTGAACTTGTTTCCTCTTCATGTTTGATATAACGGCAGATCTCAAGCGCATCAAATTGCACAGACTATCAGAGTCGTCGATTGGGAATCCGGTATCGTCCATCAGAAGTACTTGTCCCGGGTCCAAAAAAATCTAAAGGCAATCTCACTCCACCACAGTTTGTTCACACGTTAAACGCAACCGCGTGTGCTGTACCGCGAATGATTATATGTCTACTTGAGAATTACCAACAAGAAGATGGATCTGTCCTTATTCCGAAGCCATTGAGGCCATTCATGGGAGGACTTGATATTATCACTAGAAAATCATGATATAGTGTACTATAACATTCTTTTGTTCATTTGAAGGATGCTGTTGCGGCATTAGATTGTGGTCATAGATGAGTTGAAGCAATTTCATTAAAATGAAAATGGCACTGATTAGTTTGTTGTACAAAATAATTTTATATCAGGTCAGGTTGTCAATTTTTTTTCCTTTTTAAAATCAGATGTCTTCTATTGTTTATGTATAGTATTAATCTTAGTACAATTTTACTTAATTACTTCTCTATTTAACGAATACCAATAATAAAGAAAGGGAGTTTGCAAGAGCTCATTTGAGTTTATCTTATGATATATTAATACAAAAATTTAGAAAAACTTGTGAAAAATAATTTGTCCACAAACTAAGTTTAACTAATTTTTGTAAATGTTTGATGATAATTTATAAAAATTGTCCTCATAAGTATAACTCGGTAGACTAGTTGACCTTAATGGTGAAACTCTAACTACTAGACTACTTAAACATTTTTATTATTATAGATATTGCTTTTATAGATTGTGAAAGTTCTCCATACGTCATCTTTGAATGTAGAAAAACACTTACATAGAAACACTTGAACAATAAATTCTCAATTGAAGTGTTTATCATACTAGCTATCTATTATATTGTTTTGGTGAAGTCATCATAGCAAACCAGGACAGAGGGAAACGTAAACATGACAGGAACAAAACAAATTAAATCATGCTTTAACATTTTGTTATCTTCTAAGGAACAAAAGAATGTTGAACTATCTATTAATCAAAAAGTATAATTACAATAATGCAGTTTACAAAAATAAATTTGCAATAAAGCATGCGAACAACTCCCTAGCTATGTTAAACAGCTCTTCTCTTTTACATAAATAAGTGATGCTCACATCAACTCAATAAATCAAAGAATAAATGAATGAATGGATTTTCCTTCCAAAAGCTCCATCATATAAGAATCTCATGTTGTCACCTTCCAACTTTCCTTTTTTTTTCTTCCCCTTTTCTTTTCCTTCTAGATATATACACTCAGCTACCAGTCCTTATAACACCTTCTTCCAGCTGAATTTTGTTTCAGATTGTGTTATGAGTCATTCTTTCACCAATGTGTTAACTAATGAAGGAAAAAGCTTTTGCTTTTATGCTGTAGGTGGTGATTCTCTCCGACATAAACAATCAGGTAAAGGATTTGCATAAAATGTTTCTTCTGAACGAAACCTGTCCACTCCCTTTGTTCCAGGAATGGGTCCTTTTCTCTTCCTTAATAAGCCAACCCTACCAAACACACCACAAACCAAATATCAAATAAATAAATTGCTTTAATAATTAGTATAATCTAAGGTGTAATCATGTCTCTGAATGAGTAATATGCAAGAGGTATTGGACTCGATCCCAACTACATACTAACATATTCTACGACCCCTAACAAATGTTTTTATTATTTTATCACACTTAAATGAAATATGATATGATGAGATGTATATAAAACATATTTATCCAACCATTAAACTACTTGACATTTACATTAATGCTTTTTCTGTTTTTCCAATTACATACCTTCCTTTGTGGAGATCATTCACTCTATTGGACAGTTGTTCCCCCTCAGTCATTGATCCAGTTGCCAGTTTATCGAACAAACGAACGAGAGCTTTCCTGATAAAAAATACCAAATGAAAAAATTAGGGTTAATGAATTACAAAATTTTGAAAGAGAGAAATAAATTCATCTGCATAAGAGTGAAAGAAAGGCTCACCTATCTGGAGATATGGTCCTTCCTTTCCCAAGAAAACGACGATGGCCTTCAACCGCCCGTGCCATGTTGCCAGGGTAAGAATGTACAAATACATCACTTTCAACCGATACAATATAGTCAAGAGCGGCCATTTGCGACGCATGATTAGAAAATGGTTCAAGCTCTTCAATAGATGCCAACTTTTCCTGATATTAGTTACATGTAAATTAAATAAGAAACCAGTTCAAACAATGTTTTATCAATCTTCATTCACCAAGAAACAACAATAAAGTCTTGAAATTTCTAACCTTGCTCATTAAAAATGGATAGCGTGATCGCAATTCAGTCATATAGGACTCACCCCCATATATCTCCCCTGCAGCAATATATATTGGAGTCTTTGTAGGGTATCCAAGAGCACTAAGGAAAATTCCAACTTCCTTTGGAGTTAAGGGACAATACCCTTTGGCCCTCTCTTCTGTAGAATCGATGTGCTTTCTTTTCCAATAAGTAGTATTCTCTCTGCAAGTTTAGTTCGTGTTAGTCATGTCAAACATCAGGAAGAAAAATTAAACTGAAGATTCGACAAAGAAATTTGAAGCATCAATACCTGATAATCTGTAGTTCTTTGGCTTCAGTGGTTGATAAATCATGAGTGCAGCCACTAAATGCAAGCATATCCTTCTCATAACGCAAGTGTAATGTGATATAAGGACCATATGATCTCATCCTCTCCACCAACATCTGCAAATGCCCAAAAAGTATTTAAAAATAAGATAGAACAAAAAATCCAAAAGTAATGAAACAAAGAAGCTAGCAAGAGTTTGTATCTACTGATAGATATACCTTCCCCATCTGTTCAATGCGAGGAGAGAAACGAAGAGCATCATAACAAGCACGGCAGCGAAGCTTTTGAATATCTTGAGGTAGATGGTTATTTGCTAGTCGAGAATCTGATTTGGAAGCTTGAATAACCTTTAGTCAATCATAAGATAATTGTACAGTATCTTAGAGAACTTAGATATTGAGGTCAATAAATGATAAATCAACAATAAGATAGAAATTTATATACAAAGAGATTACATACTTTGAAATTATCCCAAAGGGCTGCAATCTCATTTTGATAGTAATCCATACCAGACCAGCTTTTGAATTGCTTCACCATTTTAGGTGCATTAGCCAGCTCCTTGGGAAGTTTCTTAATGATTTTTATATCATCAGCAAGAGAACTAATAAACCTCTTTTCATCAAAGATATCTGAGAAAATGCTGCAAATTAAACAAAAGAATGTAAAATATAATTATGCAAAATCCAGAAACAAAAAACCAAAAATAAAAGAGATTTTTTTTATAAACCTCGAGAATTAAAAGTTACCTATTATCTTGCCAAAATGACTTTTTATCAAGTTCTGGAATTACAAGAGTAGCATTTATAATGCGAGCTATAGCTACCATGTCACATATCTGCAGAAAAAGCAACAAATTTTAAGCTTCTAGCAATACAACAATTTGAAAAACATTTTAACATCTAATGAAAATCAAATACAAAAGATAAATTCATGTGAAATAAGTTTTGGCGTTAAAACAAAGATATTGCATATCAGAGTAATATAAAGAGAGAAATCATACCCCGGCACGCATTTGGTTGAGTCCGCCATTTGTATGAACTAGGAGGTAACCTTGCGAATTTTCAGGAGCTGGAGAAACATTTAACATTTCATTTAAGTACAATGAAAACAAACACACACTTACAAATTGCAACATAAAGTTTAAAGTTTCTTACTAGTGTAGTTAGGAGTAGGCTTTGTACAGGGTAGAAACCCATGATTTGGAGGTGGCTTCCACAGTTTCTCATAGTCTGGATCCCCACTTGAATCATTCAACTGTCAAAACTAAAGGAGTCAAAAAAACAAAAAAATAATTGAAAAATTCATAATATCTTTGTATCATTTAAAATATATTATGCGTAGAAACACATTTTTAGGAGGTAATACATAACACGACACACCAATGCTGCTGGTGAACACTAAAAATCAAATATAACAAGCCTTGGATGATATACTAATAAACATTCCTTAAAAAAAAAATGATACGAATAAACATGAGCTCCAGAGAAGAACAAAAACCAAGATAACAGAGAATAAACTATCAAGACAAAAAAAGTTAATGAATAGAAACACGATTTTACTTTATGATGGCTTTCTAACAATCATCAACACACCCAAATAGGCAATTGGAATTTATGAAGCAGAAACAAACACCGGTAATAATTTACAAAAATAGAAGTGATTGGATGTAACTGCGTGTTAGTGTCATGATAATACGGACACCAAGACACAAAAAAGCACCATACCAACATTGACATATAGATAGTGATGATAATTTAAGAAAACAAAAATGATTGAATGCAACTACATGGGTCAGTGTCATAAGTTCATAACACCAATATAAAGTGTCGGTTCTACATAGATTGAAATAATTGAGTTATCTTTTTGCAAACACAAAACCAGTTAAGTTTTAAACAAACATATCAATAAACCAGTTCTTTAGGTAGTATGATTGGAAATACAAGACCTTGGGAGCAGAGGGTGGAGCCTTAGATGAATGGGGTGGAACAAGCTCTCGGGTCCAGCTTTGCAGGTTACGAAACTGTCACATTTTCAATTTAACAGAAAAGATTTTGATTAATAAGATATTTAATATAACAGAAATATCATTTTTTTTCAAAAATTAATTAATTGAAGCTAAAAAATATTTGAATGTGGTATATGCTAAAAATTTCTAACTATATGCAATAATATAAATATACAATTACGCATAGATATATACCTGTCCAGGAGCAAGTCCAAATAAATATAAATATGTTTGGGCACAATACTGATGTGACTAAATGTTTTTTTTCTAATGTTTTTTATTTTATGTGAGTGTGTGTCTAACAATATTGATTTGTTATTTTTCTCTTATGCATAATAGATAAATTTAAGTGTCTAGAGAAAAACGTGAACCAAAATTGGAAAATTTAAATAAAACATTGTTCAAGTCAATAGTTTACTTAAAATTGAAGCTTCTCAGTAGGAATCACAAAATAGGGTCATTGAGAGAGGCAGAAAAGTAATAAAAATTAAAAAATAAATAAAAAGTCAAAAACAGAATCTGGTACTTAACAAATATTGTTAGAGAAGACCACGGAGTATCCAAAACAATAGGAACAAACTCGCACCAAACAACCAAACCTAAAAAGTGTTTTTTTGTTTTTGTTTTAATGGCACAAAAAAAAACAGAATATAGATGAATTATTATGAGAAAAAGAAGAAGGATACTAACCATGTGAATCTTTTCATTGAAGTTATTAGGATCAGTTGGAGAAGTTGATACGTGCACATGAACAAAGAAGAAACAAGTAATGGTTATTGAAAGAATGATTGCACCGAGGAATCTCCTTATTAGAATGGCCAATGGAACTTTTCTGCGTTTCTGCATTGATCCTTTTGGTAAAGAACTGAATTCACCTACGTTGATTATGCTTTTTCTCCCTACTAAACAATCATAAATAAATTACATTATAAGTAAAAAAACAAAACAATACATGACATAAGAGAAAAAGAACAAAACTAGGTACTAGGTTCGGGAATGTTGTTAATAATAATAATATAAAGAAAAAGAACGTGAACCTCGGACTCTCGGAGTGCTCATGTTTGGAACGAGGATGATGATGATGAGTATTTAAATGAAACGATGATGTTTGTTTTGTTTGATGGTGTGGTTTTGGCTTTTTGTGAATGTTATGTGCTAATTGCCACCTTGATGTGGACGGTTTCTTTATATCTGAATAATTTATTTCACGATGATCACTTCACTCGAGTAATTCCTTTTGCATAACTGACTCCTCTTTTAATGCTTCTTACTACTTCTAAGATTTTGTGCGGGGCCTTTTCCTTATTTTTCTCTCTCATTCATCCTTTCCTTTTTTTAATAAATTATAAACTTAAATAAACTACACATTTTAAGATTATTGTTATCCTCCTCTTCAAAAAGGATTATTGTTATCTTAATCTTTTTGTTTTGGGCTTCAATATTATCTTAATCATTTTTTTCGGAAAATATTATCTTAATCATTTTAAATTAATATATTCTCTCATTCTTCCTTTCCTTTTTTAATTAATTAAAGATAAACTTAAAAAACTATAATCCAAAAAAAAAACTTAAATAAACTATACTCCACTAGCGAAAATTTTGATTTTGATTAAAACTAAAGATATAAAAATGTTTGTTCCTTTCAAGTTATATAACAAACCGAGTTAACCATGGTTATCTATTTCAATGACACAAAAAATAATAATCTGGATACTTTTTTTTAGCGACACCAACAATAATCTTTATTATATAAAAAGTTATAAATAAACTTATCTAGTTTATTACACTTTTTAAATGATAAAAGAAAAAAAACAGACATGTATATAATCACACCGTGTTTGTTATATATTTTTTAATATTTAAATTTATTCTTATCTATTTGTTACATGTATTGAAAATTAAGGGTATTTTTGAAAAGAAAAATCCAACTCAAAATAGATGAAAAAGGTGTTTTCTTTATATATAATATAGATATAAATTTTATTTATTTTTTTATTTCGGGCTTCAATGTTTTTTTAGGGGGTTTTGAGCTTCAATGTTAACTTAATCGCTTTAAATTAATACTAGACTTTTAACCCGTGCGTGTTGCACGGGTCTTCTCGACTATAATAGAGACCAATAAATATTCTTTAACTCGTAAGATCATAGGCCCATCAATAAACGCAAATTAGATTATTAGAGATACAATATTACAATCAAATGATAATAAATAAAATTATAAAGAAAAAAAATTAAAAGAATACAAAATTATATTGTTGCACGGTTCAATTTTATTTATTACTTTTTTAGTTAAACATCAAAAATTAATGCAGTTCATTATTCCTAACAAATTATTTAGGGTAGCCGAGTTTGAATGGAAATTATGGTGTTCTATTCGTAAACGTATTAAATAAGTGTACAACAACTTGTCAAAAAAAAAATCTACAGAAACAATAGGTTAAGTTGCTGCAGACCTAATAAAATTAATAAATAATAAGGATAAGGATTAAGATATCTATTAAATTTTTGCTTTGAAAAATATTCACGGTTATTAGAGAGAGAAATGAAAAATATATATGATGCAAATTTAGAGCCAAAATTTTAGGATAGAGTTGTTGCAAACCTAACAAGGGATTAATGAAGGAAAAAAATTAGGTTAAATTGCTACAGACCTAACAAAATTAATAAATAAGGATATTCTCCCATTTTATTTATCTTAACCTTTATTCTCTCAGCATCAAAAAAAAAACCTTCGTTTTTTTTCCTACTTTCCTTTTCTTTTAAGATAAACTTGAAAAAAACTAAACTGAATTTTTAGATTATGATTATCTTAATCTATTTTTTGTCTTGTAACAAAAAAAATCTATTTTTTTTGTCTTAGAATGTCAACTAAAATCAATATCTTATAACAAAAAAAAACTAAAATCAATATATTCATGCATTTTGTTTATAAGCACTAGCTTAAACATGCACAGTCACGTGCCTCTTTTTTCGCTATTTTTATTACACTAACACGTGTAGATCATCAACGATATGTTGTAGATATATTGCTTGTAAATTACAAACGACATTTTATATAGAAAGTTTATATAGATTAAAATTATTAGTATAAATATTTGTGACTTTCTAACAAACTCAACAAATCATATTTATCTTTTTCAATGACAACGATAATATAACAAATATTCTTATATTTTTTAGTTACACCAAAAATATAATATTATTATAGAAAAATTTATTTAAAGGCATAATTGGAATAAAAAAAAAAGTCAGCCCAAAATCCTCTGTTATCTTTAGAGTAAATAGGCAATTACCCCCCTGAAATTGCAAGTTTCGTCAATTACCCCCTTGAAATTAACAAAACTTCAATTACTCCCCTGAAATTGCACAACATTAATAAATTTACCCTCTTTGTCAATTTTTTCTGTTAGTCAACATGACGTTTTGCAAATATCCCCTTGAAGTTTTGCTCTTATGTGTAAAATGCTCCCTAAACTTGAAAATTTATATTTTTTTTTCTTATCCTTCTCAAAAGATATTAAAGGCAAACAATTAACTGTTAACTTTAATAATTTAAACTATACAATATTACAATCCAAAATTCACACTAAAAATTCGCAAAAAGGTCTTAATAATGCAAGAAAAATCATTGCAATTCACACTAAAAATTCGCAAAAAGGTCTTAATAATGCATGAAAAATCATGTGCAGAGAACCAAAATGAAAATCATCTACATTAGTTTTGACACATGTAGAAGAAACCGAGTAGTATAGTTCTTGTCATTTCTTAAATTAATAAAAATACATACTTGTATAGATGCAAATATATATACGTTGAATATCCAAGAAAATGAAAATACATATTTGCCTTACAGCATATCACAGTTAATGTTATATCATGGAGTTATTGCACTAAATGCATTTCCCATTGAAACACCTATCTCTGTTGTGTATATTAAGAAGCTATATTTACTATTTTTTTTAGAAGCATCTTAGTGCCTCACGAGCTGCTACATGGCAGCTTCCTGAAACATTTCATTCAACAAACAATTATTGAAACAGAGATAAGAAGCTAAAGTAATGACAGAGAGAAAAAAAAATATAAATTTTCAAGATCGGGGGACATTTTGTAATAAGTGCAAAACTTCAGGGGGTATTTGCAAAACGTTATGTTGACTAATAATAAAATTTGACGGAGGGGTAAATTGATTAACGTTGTGCAATTTCAGGGGGGTAATTGAAGTTTTGTTAATTTCAGAGGGGTAATTGACGAAACTTACAATTTCAGGGGGTAATTGACTATTTACTCGTTATCTTTATATATAGTACATATACATTTTTTATGCGTTGGCGATGTCCAACCATCATGAGGACCTCCTTTTTTCCTTCGATGATTTTGTTTTAATAGAAATGATTTATTTAAATTGATAGAGTATATCAAAAATAACCTCATATTCACCATTGCTTAAAATGAAAAGGACAAATCTGTGAACAAACTCACAACATCCAAGTTAATATCATAAAACGGTATGCCTATAAATGATATGATAAAATTAAAGTGATTGAAATATTCATATCTTTGTATCTACAGCATTGGTGCACAAATCATTGATTGAATAAGCAAACAAACACCGCAACAAAATGAAAAATTAAATAATAATGCACAAGAAAACATACAACACAGCGTCGCATTCAGAAGATAAAATCACAACAACAACAAAAAAACCAAAAATATTTGATTTGGGTGAAAACCACTTATTTATATTAAAAGAAGCGAAAAAGATGTTAGTGGTGATTCTAGGCCAAAAAATGACCTAAAAGAAACCGTCTCTGGTGAATGAAAAATAAAATTTCTCTCTTAAAAAACTTTTGAAAAAAAAATCTTTTCCCTCAATGATAGAAACTCATACCCACGTTCTTTAGTATAAACCTTGAACACTTTCTTTTATGGGTTAAAATGAATATGAGTTCACCAATTTTACAAAACCCGCATAATTTGGTGAGATCTATATGAATTTTGATCAATAAAAAATAACCTTTTCTTTAAAAAGAAAAGAAGATAATTTGTTGAAATGTTGCAGGTTAGAGAGTGTATTGCTACCACTTGATTTTTTTTCTCCTTCTTTTGGGAGCAAAAGATAAGGGAAAAGAGCTGATTTGTATTATTTTGCGTTACAATTGTTAAAAATTGATACTAACTTGACATCTTCGTGGAAAATAATTTTAAAATAAAAAATACTTGTAAACTTATAAATTTAATTTCCGCTATTTAAAATATTAATATGCTTCTTAAAAGAAAATGTGAGACATTATGTATGAATGATTTCGTCCTCCTAATGATTCTCTAACCCAAGTTTGAACACCAAATGATGACGATGATGATAAATTTTGATGGTACTGTAAGGACTTGGTAGTAGGTATGAATCATGATATGATAAACTAGGAACGCTGTCATTTTCTCCATTTTTTGGCATCGAAATTATGTGGTCACAAAAATTAAGTTATGGTGTAGCATTTTGAATTTGATCGATAATGGCGAAGAAAACGCTAATGAGCGATCAACACGACTGGGAATTTGTAGAATAAAGTGAATGCAATGTGCACGATAAGTTAATGGGAGTATAAGCAACCACTAAGTTAAAACTTCATTATCATTATTGTCCCTTTGGAATGGAATAAGTGTGGCACATCAATAACACCAACCTATATTGGTCTCCAACATTTAGTAATATCAAGAGTTTGATTTAATGGTAAAAAAAATAAACATTGAAGTTATAAGTTTAAGTTCTCCATCAGACTTTTGGTAAAGTTCTCTATCAGACTAATGATCATTCTGTCACCCAAATTGTTTATCATAAAACAAATAAAATGCATGTAAGAGTGAGTTAAATTAATATATTTTTTGGAGAGGAAATGCATATATGTTTTGTCAACCTCTATTATTAACAAGCGTGCACTTCCTCGTTTTTTTCAAATAAATATTATAGTCGATCTCCATTGAATTCATTAGGATTAGTTTATATTTGAGCTATTATGATTGATTATTTTTTTTTTATAAGTCAAGAGCAAAATGACATCAAAAAAATAGTATCCAATTAAGTTGGTACTCTATTCTAGTTTGTTGCTAATCAACAATCCTAACGGGCAAAACCAAAAACTAAAAAATAAAAATCCAAAAAATGGATTCAACCCTAAACATTTGTAACAATTAAGCTCAGGTCTAAATTTTGGTGAATGAACTGATCGTCAACACGAAATCGGATCACGTACCATCAACTCCCCGCAACAAAGACATCAAGCATCAACGACTCTTTCGAGTCCATAGAGTACCACAGACAAATGCTTGAAAATGGGGGTGAATTCGACCGCTAACACAGTAATTAACGAATTCACGCGCACCAACTCATCAACTGATTAATTAGCCATTTCTGGCCTACATCAATCGAACATACAAACCCAGCCGAGGCACATTGAGGATGTCATATGAACTCGATCGCCAACAGGGTAACGAATATCGCACACTCACAATTTATGGTGACAAACGGCGCAAATTCACGGCCATTTCTAGCCCCACAATCCAAAATCGATCACAAGACCAGGTAAGATTTTTTTGAAAATGACAACAACCAAAGCAGGCCAATCTTTGCAAAACTGAATCGTGAAGCAAGCGAACCTGCAGAAAAACCAGATATGAAGCAACCATCCAAACAGAAACCACCATCGACACCCACCACAACCCTTGCAGACGACGAATCAAAGAAAGCCGAAGGAGGGTTGATCGTGTTGGAGCAGAGGTGACCGCCGGAAAGAATGGTAGATCTCACCTTGGTTGTTGAAAACTTAGATTGATCTAATGATTGTAATAGATTTAACATTTAAAATAGGAGGATTTGAAAGTAGGATTAAATATTTCTATAAAAAGAAAATGTGAGATTAAATTTAATTAAGTAAAGAATGATAAAATTGTAAATAGTTTTTTAATGAAGGGTAAATTGAAATGAATAAACATAAAAATAGGGATTCTAATATGTATTTACAGATGAATTTATTTATATCTTCGTGTGAATTTTATTCCCACTGTTTTCATTAGCGTTTTTTTATTCTCATGAATATTTTATATCGAGGAATACAATTTTGTGAACTTGTAACAAACATAGAAATGTATATTACTATCATTTTATTCCCAAAAATCTATGAATAAAACTTGAAACAAACACATACTTAATAGTTAGCATGTTGAAGAGTGATTGTGCGCAAGAGCGAGAAGTTTAAATTTAGACAAGATTGACGTATTTGTATTTTAAATTTAGATTTGATTTATATTGACATATATACATTATGAACGATGTTTTATTAGAAAGATGCATTTTACGTAATAAAACATAAATCAAGATTATATAATCCAAATTAGTTAAGAATGTCGACAATGGTTTGTTAGTAAGCTTGACTCATTTTAAAGTTGTTAATAAAACTATCAAAAAAAATTAGACTTACATTCCGATTTTACTTGAGTTTATCTGATTTTACCCGAGTTTGACCGAGTTAACTCGAGTCAAACTCGTCAAACATTCCGATATTACCAGAAATCGAGTTTACCTACGAGTTGAAACGATTTTGGTACCTAAAAACGCAAACTCGGTAAACTCGTTGAGTTAACACTCGATTCGTGGAACATTGAAGAGAAGGGACTGGGTTTGTCAAAAACACGAGAATAGTGTGGGCTAGTAAGCACGACTGGTGTAGATAGCATTGCCAATTTGAGAAAGGTTAACCAAAAAGTATTTATATATAAGGTTTAAATTAGAAAAAAATTTATCCTACACCCCAATAATTATACTCCTACCCCTACAAACTATGAAAGATTACAATTTAAACTCTTTCTAAAATCACTTTCATTCGCCCCATCATCATCATATTTTCTGGAATTAACAAAAGCTGATAAGTTTTTCAAAGTTTTTCTAAAATTAATGGAAAATTTTTATGTGTTTTTCGGAATTAAAAAAGTTGGGAAGTTTTCCAAAGTTTTTCGAAAATTATAGAGACCGTTAAATGGAGAAGTTTTCTGGAATTTGTTCGAGTTTCTTAATTTTCATTACAACCAAAACAAACAAAAAAAATACTTAGTTTCTTTAACGCTTAATTAATGATTTGGTCCCTTAAGTTATTTGTTGGTTACATTTTAGTCTCATAGGTTATTAATGTTACAATTTTGTCCCTAAGTCATCTTCCGTCAACCAAATAAATCCTCACCGTCAAAACCGTTAAGCCAATGTCTAAGGTGGATACACATTGCAAGTTGTCACGTCACCGCTCACATGTGCCTATTTAACATTTTGGCAAAAGACTGACGGTGAGGATTTATTTGGCTAACAGATATTAACTTAAAGGACCAAATTGTAACGTTAATAACTTATGAGACCAAAATGTAACCAACAAATAACTTAAGGGACCAAATCATTAATTAAGCCTTTCTTTAAATATAACATGGAAGGTCAAATGTGAAACGGTGTGCGTTCCTTTTGTTTTCTTGTTTATTTTATTTAATCAAAATTAAAAATTGAAAAGTATGAATTAAATTGAATAGTGATGAATGACAATCCCGTTTGGAATTTAGATCTAAGATCATACATAATGGAGACATCCATTTTTTGGTACTTAAATGGGTCTCACGTATACACATCATTCATTTATAATTTTATAATTGTAGTACCTAATAAACACCCATTCCCTTCAACCCAACATCTCACACAAATTTTTTAAATGTGACCCACTAATTAAATATCATTAACTTTATATCCCTACATTTTAATTTTTTAACATTACTAGAGTGTGGGGTTCCCACTTAAGATTGGGGTCGTAAGTGAGACCTTGGGTCTTATAAGACTCGCAACAACTTTTCTCCCAAATGGGGTACCTAATAGATACCGAGTCTTAAAAATTTAAGTCTCCCTTATTGGAGACGATCTAAGCAAGGGTCGGCCTAGAGCATAGGATGGGGGTACGGTGCCATAGGCCCATGCCCGTAGGGGCCCAGACAATTTGTTTTATGTCGGAGGCGTATATAGAATTAATTGGTTAAAAAGGGGTATATACAGTAATAAAGGGAAATTGGGTCCAAACCATTACTAAACTTCAGCCCATCAGCTGTTTCAACTTTTTTTTTTACAACCCAAGAGCATTTCATTTTCACACCTCAACCCAACACTTTCATTTTCACCCCCAACATTTCATTAACAATGAAAGGAAGAAGGATTTTTGGAATTTAAAATGGGTGGAAATGCCCCTCTATGTGTTATTTCCCCGTCTCTACTCGAAAGGATGGGTTGGTGAGTGACATTTGGGAGGTTAGGGATGGAGAGGTCCGTTAGAATCTTTCATCAATAAAAGGTGAGTAAAGTTACACCGTTGAATTGACACGAATAAAAATCATTTATTTGACTTTTATTATTTATTATTTATGTTATGTCTATAACCTAAATAATTAAAGACAAATAAATGGGTTTGATTGGTGTCAACCCATCTTTTGTCGATAGGTAATGTACTTGTCATCTATTCTAAAACAACAAAATAAAATTATATTTATTTTCCAAAAGTTGTACGATTCTTATCATATTTTGTTTATAAAAAAAAATGACGATATAGACTCTAACATAGAATAACTCAAGTTTTTCTTCTTCAAGAGAGACAAGTGTAATTTGTCAAAAAAATACATTAAATCTTATAATTGTTAATTTTAAATTAAACATCGCTTTCTTAATATGTTTGCCGTGATTAAAGACTTGTGGTTTGTCTCTATGAATGTAATTCAATTGATAGAGATATTGTATTATACATACATGGACCAGGGTTTGACTCAAATTCCCCACTCATTGAATTTCTAGCTATTAATCCACTTTTTTTTTTAATAGATAAACAAAATGAAAGCCATCATAATGACATATAATTGAAGGGGAGTTCTACGGTGCAGTCAGAAAACTGACTTTTTTGAAAAAGTTATTTTATTTAGCCAATAGTATAACTTTGATGGTTGATGGACCATTCTAGGTCTAAACTTTTCCTTATTACAAATCAGTCCTCATAGAAAACATAAACGACTTTTGCTTATTGTTTTTTCTTCCACTTTTACCTTTAATA
>Ga0315913_1003741_pt1 | contig 18291 bp, 5 predicted proteins | sample MpolsnodulesMG_FD_207736 | JGI IMG/M metagenome (GOLD analysis project Ga0315913, IMG submission 207736) | Medicago polymorpha root nodule microbial communities from Los Angeles, California, United States - small nodules | ecosystem: Host-associated > Plants > Roots > Nodule | place: USA... | reverse complement strand
AAGTTGTATTGAATATAGTTTAATCAGTGAAACGCTATTATATATGCTTTTGCCTCAAAAAAATATATAGAAACCATTAACAAAATTCATGGAAGTAATACCAGAGAGAAAAACTATATTTGAAAAAATTTATTGAAGTACTCCTCTGATTCTATTTATAAGAGATATTTAGATCAACAAAAATTAATGTATTTGATTCAATTTTTTTAACTAAATACATCAATTTTTGTTGATCTGAAATTTTCTTTAAATAAGGCCGGAGTGAGTAATAAATTTCTATAGCAGAGAGAAAAATATACTATGAATATGTAGTAATTATTAATATCACAGGAGAGAAAAATATAACGCTCAAGTACTTATAACAATATAAAATGACAATTCATCTTAAAAACAATATAAATTTATAAAATGACAACTACACAGTTATATGATGATAGCTGTCCAATTATCACCAAAACTTTAATCTCTACTCAAATGAAACACACTAACTTCTTCGTCCAAAAATAGAAAAGTTTAACACCAAACAGATTTATTTACCTCCAGAAATGACTGGATTGGAACATTGTTCATTATTTTACCTTTATTTGGGACACACTTAATATAATAAATAAAAAGCCAGTTGGATGTTAATTAGGTAGTAACCAGAAAAAGTGGTGGACCTCCACACCTCAACCGCTAGCTAGCTGACTTAAAATCACAAATGACATCTCTTAGTCACATATACCACTGATCCTACCTTCTTCTTCGCTGGCTTCTACTTAATGCAATTTGCCAAACCCAAAATTAAAGGAGTGATCCTAAGCTGATATTTGCTTGCACTTCTTATTTTTATTTTATTATTATTTTAGCTGGTAGGTACATGTATCATGTATGGTCTCTGAATCCTCATCCAAATCTTATTTCAATCTATGTGACTTTTAAAATACTCATCTATATATACTTCCGGAAGTTGGGTTTTGATCACCTAGGGTAGCAACACAAATTCATCACGTTTAGTTAAGTAGTGATTTTAGTTGGAGATTTTAAACCTACACTTAAGTTACATCTTTCTATTTAATCGTGATTGGGCAGGACCATTGGCTCGATTTAAAACTCTTTCATTTTGCAGTATTTTTTAACGACTCAATTATTATTTTTACAATATAATTTGCTTACTTTCTTGCTAAAGCACAATACACGTAATGCAATAATTGTTGTATTACATTGAATTTTATTATTTAAACCTACACTTAATTGCATCTTTCAATAATAGATTTTAAAGTTAATAAAACTATTGTACTTGTCGTGTCTATTACTGAGTCTTAAATATCGGTTGGTCAAGATATATTTAAATAAAACTTTAGCAAATAATATCAATTCAAGGTTTTTTTTAAACGGCATAATTCATTAAAAATCAAGTCTCTACACAAGACGAACAGAGAGCAGCAATCTAAAAGTTACAAAATAAAAGCGTCTTATATAGACAAAACACCTAAAAGAAACATCACTTAACCAAGAATTGTCTTCTACACCCATAAGAAAATAACAACCAAAACCAACTTCACCACTAGGGATGGGAATAGGCCAGGTCAGACCAGGCTTTGATAGGCCTGAGCCTGGCCTACGAAATTTTTAGCAAGCCTAAGCCTGGCCTATGGCCTTTCATAGGCCTATTTTTTTGGCCTAACCTAACCTATTTAAAAGTCTGGTCTGGCCTAGAAGCCTATGTACAGGCCTACTTCATATTAAAGTCATAAAATATTCAATTTTCTCTACTTCTAAATAGGCCAAACTGACCTCAAAGCCTATTTCACTGTAAGGCTTGTCTATTGCTATAAGGCTTTAAAAGTCTATTTCACTATAAGGCCTCAAAGCCTATTTAAAAAGTCTATTATTTGTGTTTTTTCTTGATTTTTATGTTTAATATAAATTATATTTCAATATAAATAAAAAATAAATTTTAATAATATGCTTGAATAGGCCGGCCTATCAGGCTTCGTAAGCTTTTTTGATAGCCTAAGCCTGACCTATTTACTTAAATATGCTTTTTCAAAAGCCTAAGTCTAACTTTTTTCATAAACAGGTCAGACCAGGCTTAAACAGGCCAGGCCGTAGGCCCCTGTAGGCCGGCCTAGCCTATTCCCAACCCTATTCACCACCTAAATCAAACTTCATCACAAACGCGAACACAACTAAAAACGAAATCCATAAACACACCTACTACTCACCCCAAAAAAACCATCCAAACTAATGAAAACATCTCTCTAAACCAAACAAATTGTTTTTGGTGGTTATTTACCATGAACATTTGAAAAATCATAATAAATGACCGTATTGATTTTAGCGTTAAATATATTTTTAACCCTTAATACAAACTTTTCGTTTTAGTTCCTCTAAAAAAATCTTTGACTTTTAGTCCCTCAAAAGTTTTTCATTTTTACTTTTGATCCATTCTTTTAAGTAAACTCATATGTAGAATTCATATTTTTTAATAAAATTTTGCATAAAAGTTTATAGTATTACAAGAATCTCTCCAAAAAAAATTAGATTTTTTTAACAAAACATGAATTAAATATGAATTTTCAATATTTTTGGCGGTTAAAAATTCATATTTAATTCATGTTTTGTTCAAAAATTCAAAGATTTTTACAATATCCTACATATTTATGTACAATTTTAATTAAAGAAAATACAAAATTTGACTTAAAAATAAGGACAAAAAATGATGATTGAAAATTTTATAGGGAATAAAAGCCGAAGGAAAATTTTAGAGACTTAGATAAAAAGTTTGTATATTTATAAGGATCAAAGACATATTTAACCCTTAATTTTATAATGACTCCTATTGATTTTTTGTTGACTGTGAACATTTGAAAAATCATAATAAATGACCGTATTGTTTTTTTTCTTTGAATCCAAATGACCATATTGTTATCTTCGTAATCTTTTTTTAGTTCAAAAAGAAAAACATTTTCTTTTAAATTACTAAACATTTTTATTGGACCATCAATTTTAACTAGCTACTTCGTCTTATTCTAATACTCGTGTTCGGAGATGTGGATCACCAATATTTCTTAAAGGGCTCACTTGTTGCTAATCCGCATCCCCAAAACCGTCTTTTTTGTATCTTAGGACTAAATATTCAGCCAAAATATCTGAATTAACCTGAAGTGCATGCGCTTTTAGAAAAATGTGTCTTAGGGTCTAAGTTATACGAAAGAAAGAAAGAGACCCAAGAGGGCTATAAATACCCTCTTAAGATTAGTCTCAGAACATGACTTAAACAGATACCAAACCATAGTTTCGTTATTATACTCATTGCAAGTACATTTATGATCGAGATTAGTTAGATTTTTGCTCTCAATGATTTTTTAAGTAGCATTTAAATCTGCTAAAAAAAACCTTTTAAATGTAAAATCATTGTAGATGATGACCCCTTAAAACACAAAATCATTTATTTCATGTACCTCACAAAACATCACCATACACTTTATAATATCTTAGGCCATTGATATTTCCTTACGAAGCATCCTTTTGAAAGAAATTTTTTTGAAAGAAATTTTAAAAACTAATATTCCTTACGAAGCATCCTTTTGAAAGAAATTTTAAAAACAAATAAATTTGTTTTGCAAGAAATCGGTAAGTCCTACATGTAATTAAGTTGTATAATTGAAACTAACCAAAAAGAAACTAGAAGAACTGGTGTATATATTTTCGAAGAAGAGGAGTTAACAGCTTGCTGTAAACACTCTCCGAGGGATGAAAACTGTCCCAGAAAACGTAATCCCTGACATCTTCACATTGGGTAGCAAATTGGTTGCATAACACTGCTACCTCTACTACGCCTGTGCCACAACATCCTTTGTCGACAACTTTATAACCTGCCATTATAAAAGCAAAACAAATTTTTATGTACAATTTTTCAGATGAATTTTAACATGGTATTTACTATTTATACCTAATGAAAACAAATATTTTCTTAACAAACTGTACAAGAATAAAATAATAATTTTTGTAATAACAAAGCAAATAAATATTTTAATAATTATACATTGATAATGCAATTTTTTCGATAATATGATAAATGTATTATTTTTTTTGTTAAGATGTTCAATCATTTTATTTTTGTAAAGATGTTCAATCATATTTCATTTTCTTGATTTCCATAATTTCAAATTTACGTGATTTTTTTATTTAAATAATTTCGTAATTTCTTTTATGATATTATTTCCTTAAATTTTTACAGAAAAATAAATTTGAGGTGATTTGATTATATATAGAGAGAGAGTGAGAGACACACTCACTTATATTTAATTTTTAAATGAGTATTTTAACAAGTTATAACTAAGAAGTCGTTGAACATATCTTAAGGTACATTTTGCAGAAACACTCATTCTTAAAAGTAAGTTATGGTTCATATAAACATTTTCTAAAATATATCCATTTATTTTTTTAAGAGTGTTTTAATAAGTGGTAACTAAAAGTAGTCAAATGCACTCTAAGGTGCATGTTGTTTAAACTTGCTTTCATAAAAATTAGTGGATGATTTTTATCAAATCCACATATAATATTTACATTACTCAATAATGTTAGTGAATACTAGTTTTATAGAAATTGTCGTTGGATTAAGAGTTTGTGTTATATTAGTGGAGGATCTAGAATCTTAACTCGGGAGTTCAATCTTTTCATATCTAGAGTCTTTTCAAGATCAAAGTATTTGCAATCTTATGAAACAACTTTATTTTTTATAAGTCTCAATAACTTATTAAGTGATTTTATATTTGCGTAAAATTTTAGATGAATAACCTATATGATATAAATTAGTATCAAATCCAAAAAATAAATTGCTAATAAAAAGAAGTGTCGGATTATACATACCATAATTCTGGTAATTTAGAATGATGTCAAGAAGAGGATTATAAACATCAAGGTAAACCATCCTTGTATTGGGCAAGTTCCGGTTAAGAGAAGCAAGCTCCTTTGATAATTTAGTGTTGAATAACTTGCATGCGTCGTTGATTTTTTCTGCACATTTTCTTTCAATTCCTCCAACAACCGTTCTCTGAAATGGTACACACCCAATTGGTGGAACACTTAATACTCCTATCCTCCGTGCACCCAGTTGATATATTTCCTTTTAATAGAATTCAGAGAAAATGTGTACCAAAAATAAAAACATGAGTACATGCACTTACACATTCTTTAACTCCTGGATCGATGAGGTAATTCAATGTCAGAGTATTCAATATATAAAAGTTTTAGAGTGTGTTTGGATGGGAGATGTTTGGAGGGAATATAATGATTTGAAGGAATTCAAATACTTTGAGGTAAATTCCATTGTTTGGATAATAGTTTGAAGAATTTTCAAAATGATGGACATTTATGAAGTATTTTGTTCAAGTTAAATTTAGAGAATTTCAAATGACACCTAAAAGTTAAGAATTTCAAAATTCTTCATCGTCATAATTTTTCAAATTTTACATTTTGGTCTTCAAATTTTTCAATTTGACCCCAATAAATTTATAAAAAATTGCAAATTGGCCCCTCAAATTTTCCAAAATTATAATTTGGCACCTCAAAAATTTTGAAATTTGCAAATTGACCCCTAATTTCATTTTTCAAATTTGGCCTAAAAAATTTGAAATTTATAAAAGTTGCCCAAATATGATGACAATAAAAAAAATTATTACTCCATCCAAACAATAATATTTAAGAATGAAAGCAATTTAATTGAATCATTTGAATTACCTAGAATTCTAAATTCTTTAAAATTTCTCAATTACTTCATCCAAACATACTCTTAGAGAATTTATAACGAAGGGATTTTGTTGAAACTAAATTTAAAAAATTTCAAATACCGCCTAAGAATAAAAAATTTGAAATCCTCTCACTACCTTATCAAATATATGAATCTTAGAATGATCCCATACCTTTTCTTTTCAAAATTTACAACTTATTTATATGTTTCAAATTTTGACATCATATTACCCTCTATAATTATTCAACTTTTTGCTTCTCTATAAATTTGAAAAAAAATTGTTCAGCTTTTCAAAAAATTTAAATTTGACCCCCTTTTTTTTTTGTCTTCTATAGGTTTCTTTACTAGAGATAATCTTGAGGAGTGTCAGACGATAAATGTGAATATCTTTTTTCAATTAGAATTTGAACATTGATTGACCGCATTATGAGAGTCTAGACCTTTCCCCTAGACTTGGCCCTTTTAGTTGGTCAAATTTTTAAATATTGCCATTTTGTACCAATTTTCTTTTGATGTTTATATTCTTACCCCAAAACTTATGAAATTTTTAAAAATTATCACCCAACGTTAAATAAGCAATTACTCTATTCAAATTAAAAAAATTATAAATGAAAGGAATTCAAATAAAGCATTTGCATTGCTGAACTTATAAATTCTCTAGGATTTTCAATCACTACATTGAAACACTATGCTATTAGGAGTATACCTTTAAGAAATAGGAAGCAGAGGCGAGCATGAGGTCAGTGTAAGCAGGAACATCATACTGCAGTTGTCTAATATGACTCAAAAAATATGTATTGGAAATGTCGTTACTTCCTTGAACCACAAGGAAAACACTGTTGGCTAGGATGAAATTTTTTCTACCCTCTCCAACAATTCCTTTTAGCTTTCCTATGTATTCTTTGAACAAATCTATTTGACCGGACAACGATATAGCTGACTGGTTAATAATAATAATATGATACAGTGACCAAGTTAGAAAGGAATAAGAAAAATGAAGAAAAATGAAGAAAAAAAATTAATATAGATAAATTATGCAAATTAATGAATGAAAATCAAAATACGTACCGCAGTTTTGGATGTGAGTGGATCATACCCGGAACCACCGGATGCAAAGCAAACACCCGTGACGAGATCTCTAGGTTGGATATTTGGATCCAAATACGCCGGCAAAAATTCCTTAATGCCCAATGCTTCAACTGTTATATCAGACCAATAGAAAAGGAAGTAAATTGTGATTCCTTGAATTCAGACTCCCTGGTCCCTACCGTCATCATTTGCACGCATTCAATGCATGGATCAAAATCGAGCGGATCAAATTTTATTGCAGATTTTGATTTACTGAGTGTGAAATTTGAACTGCCCGATGGTTTATAACTTGTGTTTAGATTCATAAAAATTCATTTACTAAGTTTACTATTGGAGGGACAAAAGCATATAGTTAGGAGCACATTGAAGCAATAAAAAGTGGCTTTGAGAGATAATTTTGAAACAATTTTGTGGATCCATTATTTGGAAGCCCTTAATATGGACCCCAAATTGAAAGATCATGGTTGAACTTCAAAAAACGACCGGCTCCAACCGATCACGATTTGTTGGAAAAAAAAGCGACTAGATAAAAAAAAATCAACTTCCTAAACCACTCAAAAATCAAAACCCAACTCATATTTCATATCCTTCAACTACTACTTCCGTGGCACATTCCTTGGTCAAGTTCTAATACCTTTTCAAACTCCTATTTCATTTCAACACCAGCTAGATTTTAATTAATAGTTTATTTTAGAGTTGTCTCTCTCTTCACATATTTTATGGAAGATATTCAGTTCACCTCCTACATTCTAATTTATGAAGGAATTGTCTTTCCTATCAATAAATTTTCAAAGATGAAAGGAGTTTTATTTTGAGTGTCTGAGAAAGATAATAGGAGTTTTTCCCCAAAAACAAAAGTTGATTGGCCGGATCTAGTAAATTTTTTAGGTTCATCCATGGTCCCTTCAATTTGGAGTCCATATTAGATACTCCCTGTTTGGGAGCGGGGTTGTAGTATTAGAACAAAAAAATAAAGGAGTTACTTTAAAGTGATATGACACTATAGAATTTATTTAAACCACTCATCATGAGTTTACCATTGGAGATGCTCTATTTATTAACATAAATAAATAAGTATTATTATGGTTGGTGCCTATTATTTTTATTGTTGTTAAAAATACCTTTTATACATTAGCAAAAATCCCTTCCAAAAAATATATATTAGCAAATATACAAAAGTTTAAAAAAAACTTATAAACTTAAATTTGTTTTAGATTTCACTCACCACTCTTAGATGATTTTTTCTACGTTACCTCTCGATGAATTGAGGGTAATTTAATGTAATACAAATCATGATTTTAGAATGTAGTCGGCGATCACAATTGCGGTCACAACCATTTTAGATAATGTCTCGGTGTTGATATTGCAACTGAAATTATGGCTGCATCACCCATATTTTGTGCTTATTTTACTACAATATAACTGTTTGCACCATAAGAGCAACAACCGCAATTTAAGACCATGACACACAAATAGTATACTCCATTGTATTGAAGATGTATAAGTGGTTCTACACGAAGGAATATATTCCTAACTATAAGACATATATATGCTATGTAACATTAATATATCTGAAGATAATATAATATGTACCTATATAGTCTGATGGAACTTTTCCATTGCAAAACCGACCAGTAGGGATGCCTCCTTTGAAATCTTTCCCATATGGAAGAAAATTGCACCTAGCATATGTTTTCATGTTATTATTGTTGTTGCCCGTGTCCATGATTGAATCTCCAAATACAAACACTGCTGGAAATGAAGCATTTGGTGGAAGCACTAGTGTTGCCAAACTAGCCTTAGTTGTGTAAGAAACAACTCCCAATAATACGAAGAAACAAATCATCAAGGAACACATTGAAGATTAATAAGTCTAGCTACTTCTTGCAAATGCTCTTTCTTCCCTCCCTCCCTTTTCAGCTGAATTTAAGTTACAATTAGTATTCCTCCAGATTAGCAACATATATTAGATCTCACTCATTTATTGCTTGCAAGAAATGCCTTCATCTAACTTCTGACTGCACGAACTATTTGGTCTGTTTTTTCATAGTAGTATTCAATTCTAACATACTACTGTTTTTTTTGTCAACAAGTATTGATTAAGCAAGCATTTATCTTGAGGCAATTGTTTAAGCAAACATAAACCTCCACCGTAGGGCACGGCGGGTCATTTGGTTTAATACTCATTATTTTAAATTGATGTATACTTATAAAAATTACTACGAAGACTTTTCAACGAAAACTTCTGTTTTAGTTAAAACAAACATTTTTTTCTCTTGAGGGAAACATTGAGCGTAGATACCTAGGTGAAAAAGAGGGTTACTGTCAAATTAATTTATAGTATGACCACTATGTGCAGATACACTTACACATCCTCAATTTGCACACAACTTCATAATAAAATTTTCATATTAGATTAGATAAACATTGTTGGTTTTCAATTTGGTGCATAAATAAATGAATGTTTCAGCTTTAATACGTACTTATTGCTTGTCAAACAAGCCTTTCCACTATGTGCATCATATACCTAGTGGATAAAAAATTGAGGAAACGGTGCATGCCATATGTGGTAAATTGGCAAGACATACGCACGCATAAAGAGTGAGTCCACTCTTCTAGCTAGTAAAGGAAATTCGAAAATTCCATTGCTGTGAGACTGGATGAGTTAAAGTCTCTGTCGCTGTGTGGAGATAAACTGCGAATTCTATTTAAAAATAGTAAATAACAGCTGACATGCATATTTATAAGATACAGCTTTACAACGTACAATCAGATACATTTAATGCTGAATGTACCATTAACTATTACTCTCTTCAATTTAGTAATTCATCAAATTAACTCTTCCGATTTAAGGGAAGTTTGATAGTTCAAGTGATATAAAATAAAAATAAAGAGTTGGAAGTCTTGATTTTAAAACTCACACAAAAGAATAAAAAATATTAATGTAACAATTAATTAATAACATTTGTCATCTAAAAAATATTTGGATTTAAAAGTAGGTGATAGGATGATAATTTAGAGATTAATTTGATGGAGAGTTAGTGTGTTGGGTCAGTGAGGGGAGCATGGGACCGCCGTCGCTTTCTCATATGAGATAAAAGCACTCTCTCATTATTGCTAATTAAGTGGCTCTCTCACGCAGATCTGGCTTGGCTCGATAGGCTATGGAATAAACGGATGGAGGCAGACTTGCTTGACCCTAGCCCTAGCTTCTGATCTAGGGGATCTCTCTATACATAAAAAAGGTTTTTTGGCACGATATGATCGCCTAGCCGTAGCCGCATATTGAGCGCAGCGGATATGCGGTAGGAAAGAGTGAAGCGAGGGACGAAAGCATCTTAGTGAAAGGATAGGATAGCCAAAGCATTCATATTCTATGCTTAAGTAAAGTCCTCACTGCCACGCCATTCACTTCTTTCTGCAGTGCAACATCGGACAGGAAGCATACAGCAGCAAGCACACATCTTAGCAGTCTTTCTAAACCTAAAACTATTAAGCCGCCTTTAGGGCCACATCGAGGTTAGAACAATTGCACATGCAAGAGAGATGTCACACTCTTACCCAAAACTTTAAGGCAATGAGTTTATGGGTCATCTTACTTATAAGATGTTCAACCTTTACTTTTTTATCTGATGTGGGACATATAACTCACACTTGTACACAACAACAAGTGGTTCAATTGATTTGAAATAAGAGATAAAGAGTTAAAAATCCTGACTTCAAATTTAAATAATAAAGGAGAAAAAATTAATTAGTAATTCCTAACATTTATTTTCAATCAATATTTTATTCAGAAAAGTTGAAAGAGTCTATTATGGTTTTTATGGCTTCCCAAACATTGGCTACGATCTTTGTGGAATTTCATATTTTGAAACTACTAAAAATGTAGGAAAGAGTATAAAGAGTACCCCTTTTAATAATGTTTCATAATAATTATGAGCTTATGAAAAATGATGCATAAAAGAGTTTCTGATGAAATTCCTATGAACCACAACTTCCTTCACCGACATCTCTAGGTCTCACTCTAGCAAGATTGAATACTAGTACTGGTAGAATAATTTAGAATTAAATTCTGCTATCCCCAACCACCTTGATCTATATATTATTTTTAGAAAACAAGGCTCTCTTTATTTTGCAAAAGAGATGTATGATTTATTGTACATCACCTAAGCATATTTAATTTCTCATCTGATAGCCTTACACCCTCTTAATTAAAAGATAAGCATATCACCTACTATCAACACATAACATTATTGCAACAGATAATCACTAAACCTAAATGACTTTGAGCACTGGTCAGGAGCAGCATATCAACCACTATCAGTCTAAAATCAAAGACAATGAAAAAAATTAAACTAACTTACATGTTATTAAAATTATAAAAAAAAATGTATTCTTCCTCCTCCATTTCTTTATGTACTTTATGGTGAATATTTAACTTTCTTTTATTAATTCATCATTTCGTTGAAGTTTAGTGAAACATTCTGAAAAATGTCTCATATTTTTTAACAAAGAGTGATACAAATACACTTTTCTAAACATTTTCTAAAACTGGTTCATTTTTCTACTAATATGTCTATCTTTCTCTCTTTTTATTGCGCTAACGTTTCGAAGCCACAAATGCACTAAACCAAAGGATCATATAGTGTAGCAACAAATGTGTTTAGAATATTCTTCGATTAAATTAGAACTGAAAGAACAAATTCAACGATTGGATCAAATAGAGATAGGTTTACGTGTCTAGGGAGCATCATATCAAATTGATATTGCGTTCAATGGAAGTAGGTAATGATTATTTATGGCACCTACCTGAAAGATCATGATATTTTGTTGCTTATCAAAATTTAAATCTACCTGTAACAATAACTATATTAATATTATTGTGTAGGCAGTTTTTTCATGAAAATTAGTTTTTCATTGTTGATAGTGACAGCATATAAACAATTTAATTTTATGAAGGGCAAGTCACATGTACCTTCGTAAGGGGCAATTTGGTTGTCACGCTTGTTTGAAAACGCCTACTTTTAATAAATTTGTACATTTCGAATAAACTTAAGAACTGATTTAACATTACAAAATTGTGCATGTGAAGTTTTTAAAATGAAGGGGGTACCGTTGAACTAAAATGTGGATGCCATTAAGAGCGAGTACAAAGGACATTAGGGGGTGTACAGTATGAGCATATAATCCATAACTCAACCCAGAAATTTCACCTTCATTTCCTAAAACATAAATCTCAATATGTTTTTTTCCCAAAACAATCCCACTAAAACCAAATCATGAACCTAAATCCAAAAAGTAAAACCTCTCACACACAGACCCATTTCTCATTTCCATATCTCACTTAATCCTCATTCTTTTTCTCGCGTTACTCAAACTTTTATTCTTGTGAGAGAAACTATTAAAAAATATTAAGAGCTTAATCAGTTGGATTCAAATATAGTTTATGAATTATGATATAACATTATGACGTAATTTCATCCATGTAGTCAATCTCACTTGATGAGATAAGGCTTGGTGGTTATTGTTGTTGTAGTACTCAAACTTTTATTCCACAAAACAAAGAATCTCAACCTCCAAAAGCAAACGAGATCAAAGAAAGGGAGGAAAATCAATCGGAGACAGAGAGTACAAAATAGATCGAAGATGGAGAGGAAAAAATATGAAAGGGAGTTTGGGTATGCTCCATTTAGGTAAAGCTTCATTTAGTCCATTTAGGGGTTTGGATGTTAGACATGTGACGAAAAATACATCCAAAGTTGATATTTTGAATTAATTTTTTTTATACAATTAAGTGAAAAAAGGAACTATGTGTATCGCTTCCTCTCAAACACATTATTTCCTCTGCATACTGCACCACCACTCCTCTTCCCCATCTCTACTGCCGCCCTCCATTGTCGTCGTTGAAACCACTTGAATCGTCACTGCCGCAACCACTATATTCTTCATGGCAATTGATTGTGTAGGAAGTTGAGAAACAGAAAAGGGTGTAAGATGTTATAGATTTTAGGTTTTTGGTTTGTCAAATTAAGGAGATGGAATGAAATTTCTCTCACTTAATACTTAGATTTGGCGATGAAGATGGAGGTGGTTTCAACGGCGGCGATGGAGGGAGGCACCGGAGAGTTTCCTTTTTTATAATTTAATTAAATAAAAGCTTATTTCTTAATTTAAAATCTCAATCCTTGGATGTTTGTTTGCCACATGTCTTGCATCTAACCCCTAAATGGATTAAATGGAGCTTTAAGTAAATGGAACATACCTAAACGAAATAGGAATCAAATCAATCCAAAATTGAAAATTTTCAATCTTAAAATCATTGTTTTGTTTGTAGAGAGTGATGGTTGAGTTTTTATGGTGCGGATTTTAATAATTTTCAAAGGTGATAATAGATTGAGTTGAATTAAATATGTAACTTTTTAAAAATAATTAAAAAAGACATCTAGAAAAAATTAAATGAAAAAAAAAAGGTAAAAATCCAAATAAGCATGTAAGAGATTTACAAAGTCATATCCAAGTCAGCGTGCCACAGTTTTACAAAGTCATATCCAAGTCAGTGCGCCACCTCGTCAATTTTGCACAGTCAGATGAACGAAAGTCCAAAATCAAATAATTTTGAAAAGGCAAGGGGAATCTTTTTTTTTTTATCGGGGTGAACCAAAAATCACTTAAATAACAGTGGGACACTATTTAACCCAATTTTAAAAGATCTCCATTGAATTAACACTTCTAAAAGCAAATTATACTTCTCAAAAAGCCAAATTTGGTTATCAAATAATTGGTTATTAAATAATTGCAGACCAGTTGACCTTAACACAGATAACAAGTTCAGTGACTTTCATCCTAAACTGAATATATTCAAAACTTGTGACTCATAATTAAAAAATAAATAAAAAATTGTGACTCAAACTAGAGTGAATTTCACATATATTATACATGAAAGTTCGGCATCTATTTTATACAAGAGGGCAAATGAAGATAAAAAGTAAAAAAAAAAAGTATAAAAACCGAGCTCGGGGAAAAAATACAACATGCAGGTAAAGAATGGTCACGAAACAAGCCCAAAGATAAAAGTAAACACAAGGCAATCCCACTCATTAATCATTAATGTGCAAACAAGCAGTAGTAGATCTGTAAAATAATTGAATTATAAACTTAACGCACAAGACACCTTCATCCGTATCCATGTCATCTGAACTCTCAATAAGAACTCACAAGAAATGGGTGCTGGCAAACTCCACACTCAATGGTCTCTGAACCTGAGCTAGGTACCTGAACCTGCAAATATTCCAAAACAAAGTCAAAATGGAAGATGAAGATGACATAGTGATGCATACCAAGTTAGCAGCAGGAAAATTAAGCAAAATATTCAGACCTGCAGATGGACAGTGCAAATAGGACATGCAACTTCCTTCATCCGTTTTCCAGATCCGTCAGACTTGGAACCTACAAATAAGAACACTTAACTGAGCCACAACTATTAATTTGCAAATCTTAATAATAAAAAAAAACCACCCTTTTGAACTAAATTACCCACACAATAGATTACTTGAAACCTGTATCATTTGAAAAGATATGAATAAAAAATCTTCGGCAATATTACAGCAAAAACTCCCAAAATTTACCCAAATTACATTACCTGATGTCTTCCGATTTCTTTCCAACTCCTCCTGCAAAGACATTCACCGACAAAACAAATCAGCATTTGAAGCACGCTTACACAACAAAAGTAAGATTAACCAAGAAATTATATACATAAATTTAAAGCTTCCCAAAGACAAGGAAAACCAGCACACGGATAGCACAACATGCCCAAAATATTCACCTGAAGTTTCCGAGCCATATGCTCATGACTCTGCAACAGAGGTTTATTTGATGACTCTTTAGCACTACTCAGCCTTTGAGTCACTTCTGCCTGTACAGTGGGATAATAAGAAACTTAGAACATGGCTTCTACAATTTTTACAACTGATATACTAAAATATTTGAAAATAAGCAACAGAAATGGGGGGAGATGGGAGATGCCCTTTGACAAAAAACAATTCCTAACTGGCATGTCACAGTTAATAGCATAACTACCTCGGCAACTACAAAAGGCAAACACATTTCGAAAAATTATCCTCTCTCCCAATATTTCTAAAGAGATCGAGAGAAAAACAATGGGCCTCCCATGAAAGTATAACACTGGAGGAAGATTGCAAGGGATGAAGGAGAGAGGGATAACAATTTGAAGGAATGGGTGGGCACCAAAGAGGATATCTGAAAATCAAGAATTGGCTTGGGTGGTTTGGTCTGAGAGAGGCTGGTTCTCTCTCAGAATTAGCTTTTATCTTCTAATGCTGTTATTGATCATATTGCAAGGATTTATCTTCTATTAATAGAGTTATCAATATATTTTTCTTGGTTTTCTTCTATTCTGATTTCTGCCTCATATCAAAAACCAAAATAAAATGTCACACATACCATGCATCGGTCGCATACTCGTACTGGCTGAGCATTCTCCTCAGCTGTTAAAGCGATTCTGCCATGTGTACATTTGTCACAGAAAATATCACCGCAGTTCCTACAGTGATGCTGGTAGAAACAGAGAATTCTGTCATTAGAAACACAGCACAAAAAACAGAATACAAAGCATGAGAAAGGAAACAGGGAGATCAACCTTGCGTATAAAAGCCCCAAAATCAGTACCACATGCTGTACATTTTGAGACTGCTTCATCTGGGACCTATACACAGAGAGGAATGGGTTAAGATTGCAATTGTGGCAAGGACTAATGAATGCGGACCCTGTTTAAACTAAATTAGGACAAGGCAATTGATCAATCAATTTTCACCAAAACTGTGGCATTTAGAAATTTTCCAAGAGTTATAGAGACGAAGACTAACGTTTGGTAAATTAGTTGAATAATATAGTGGCCCCTAATATGGACCTTATTTTAGGGGTCCAAATGTGGTCTAGTAGATAAAACTGGGTGCATCCGATTTAATAAAAACATAGTTTTGACTTTTGAGGTGTTCAAAAGTATGCCAATTACGGCTGAAAATGGGTAAAATAGAGTACTAGGCCCATAATAGAGACCACCCGTCTATAAATGTTAGTGTTACACAATCATATAGTCAACCACCAGAAGATGAGAAAATTACAAATTCAATTCCAGTTAAAATGAAAACGGTTTGAAGGAAAACATATATGCTAAAAGCCTAAAACCTTAGGATCATTTAGTTAGGGAAAGGGGGAGAAAACTCAAGTTGCATCTATTGTTACCCAGTGATCTTTCTCTTCGTTGGCAGGTTTTATGATATTCATCCAATCACCAAGGCCTTTCTTTCTTTCGGCAGGCTGTTCATTTGTTTTAAGTGATTCAGCAGGCCTCCTACTTCCACCCATTTCCTTGAACTGCATTAAAAAATGAGTAATTAAGACATATATAACAAGCAATTGTCAACATGGAAAATAGTATGAAAGAGCAATTGTTAACTGACAGTTTTTTAATCATTGCGAGGCATCGGTAGAAACTGGCAGCTTTTAAGGAATGTGAATCAATGAAATAAATTAATTTTGGTGATTAATGAAATTAAGAATTTTCAGATCTATGTGCACTTTTAATATTTTTCTCATCTATCTACTCACTAGCCCTGCTGTGACTGGCATTTTCTCGTATATAAGTACAGTAGAGGAAAAATTCAGATTTTTCTTTATTTTCGTGTAGTTCCAGGGCCATTCATCAATCACATTGCTACCCAAACATGTCAAGCAGCTAAAACTAATCCTTTCCCAAGGCAACCTTACAAAAATCTAATGTCTTTTCCAAAAATGTTTCCTAAAATGAAACTTGCTGTAGCCAATTCATCAAAAAATATGCACTATCTATTGTCATAACAGAAGGAATAAATTCTTTGAAAACCTGTATGGTTGCAGCAGTCACAGTATCCAAAAGTGTGTTCGTAGTGTAACTATTAGATTGTAATCTGATTCGTCTTGGCTCAATGTCTACAGGGCTCTTCGACCAAAATGCAAAGGTAGATGAATCGAATCTCTGCATTATTCAATTAACAAAACGTTATATTTCAATTCAATAGGAAAATGAATCTTACAAATACGATGAATTATCAGGAAAGAAATCAAGAAGCTCACATCACATCTGGTTATGTTCTCGAGAGGATATATTCTCAATGTCCGACTGGTATTCGGATCTAGCATGCGAAGTCCATCCAAACCAACCTGAAAGAACAAACATTAACAAATTTATATATTCAAGTCAGCAGCAATACCAATATATGCGAACGTTATTTTAAAAGAAAAACAAATCAGAAATTGTCTGCATGTGAGTGAATGTCTAAAAGCCTTTAACAAAATTCACAGAACGATTAGTGAACAAAATGAGAAACAAAGGAATAAAGGCATGACAAAACCTTTTTCTTCCTGTTACTTTGTTTACACTAATAGATTAATCCAATAGGCCAAGCATAATAATTATTGTTTTATACTACCCAATCATCCTAGACCAAAATTACTTCTATCTTGGCTCAATGTCCTAAACCAGATAAAGTATCAAAGTAATTATACAAAAGCAGCACAGCACAACCAAGTACCCAACCAAGTGCTTGACTGCATTATTGCATCTGACTTGTTCGGATAAACGACTTAATTAAGCGCTTATGGCATAAGGACTTGTATGTAAGTGTTTATGTTTATAAGGTACTTCTATAACAAAAGATAAAATAGATTCAAATTGTTCCTAATATAAGCTGTAAGTTGTTTTGGAGAAGCTATAGAAATAAGCTAAAAAACAGCTTATCTGTTTATGGATCAAAGGCCCGTTTGGATTGTCTTATTTTTGAGCTTATGGACAACAGCTTATGCAAAAATAAATGTTTCTATGTGTTATTCATAAGCTTTTCAAGGTAGTTTATGAAAAAACAACTTGTGGAGATACAATTTTCGTTAGTGAGAACTTATGATGTAACAATAAAAGCTTATTTATTTGCATAAGCTATTTTTCATAAGCTAAAAAATAAGACAATCCAAACGAATCCCAAGTCATAAGCTGTTTTATAACCTCTGTCAAACAATCTCACAAGTGTTTATGTAATTAGATAAGCTCAAACAAACAATACCAAACAGGACCCTAAACTAATAAATAAATAACTGGCATTAATCAATTGAAAGATAAATCACAAAACTAGAACAAATGCCTGTATTTGTTATCAGCTTCATACCTGGCAGAGAACATCCATTGTACTCTGACCACCACTCTCAGCCAAAAGCTTAACTCGAAACTTCTGCACCCCACTTTTCACATCATCTTGTGTATCAACCTTCGGAACAGCTTTCACAATCTTACTTGCCACAGAAGATTCTTTCGGAGAAGAAAAACTAATCGGCCTCCCAAAATCATCAAAAGATGGCGTTGAAGACGAATTCCAAGTCGAAGACTTTGAAGCCGTGCCCCGCGCCCCATATGG
>Ga0315913_1003739_pt1 | contig 18293 bp, 10 predicted proteins | sample MpolsnodulesMG_FD_207736 | JGI IMG/M metagenome (GOLD analysis project Ga0315913, IMG submission 207736) | Medicago polymorpha root nodule microbial communities from Los Angeles, California, United States - small nodules | ecosystem: Host-associated > Plants > Roots > Nodule | place: USA... | reverse complement strand
ATTTAGGAAACAACCGAAGTCAAAAAACAATTGTCTATTAGGATACCAAATCCTATGGTACTGGACACAACCCCACACTTTAAAAGCTTGCAGGTACGTACTTATTTAGACCAGGATAGCACTTGGGTGTCATTAGCTTTTGATGTCATTGGTACCTTTATGTCTATCTCTCTCTTAACAACTCATTCTCTTCATTTAAATAATTTATTTTAATCATTCATTCATCATTCTCTCTCATCTAAAATGAACCTATGACATCAAAAAACTATAGCACCAAAGTATTTCCCATAAGAAAAACTAAGAAATTGTACATAACCCCCGAAAATCGTCGTCAAAAATCTATATCATAAGATAAGAATAATCGAAAAAATATTGCTGCAAAATCACAAGACTTGTAATATAATCCATAAAATAAGAATAAACAAGACATGAGGGATAGAAATAAAAATAAAAGAACTTGTGGCTAAGTTGGTTAGAGCACCCATTTTCATATCATGGTGAACGGGATAACTATGTAGACCAACATTTCAATTTTCAATCCTTTAATTTCTTTAATATATTCATAAAACGCCATGAGCATCTATGAACAGCATTGTAAAAACATAAAAGGGTAATTAATTAGTTTGATAATTGATTGATATTATAAACAAAAGGTTGGCGTAATATATCTTACCTGATTGCTGATAAAGCTTAGGACTTAAGATTTGTACAGCTTCAATACATTGATGATTTAAGATAGAACTATATATATAAATTGGGGATTGAATTGTTCAAACTTCAAAAGATTTGTATTTTATTTTATTTTTTATATAAATTCAAATGTTGAATATTGAACACTATGAAAAGATAAGGAGATCTTTTTATCAGAGTAGAAGAAAACAAAATGTTTCATCAGCGATGTTCCATGTAGAAGTGTCATTCCACATCAAATAGAGTTAAATAAAACTGAGGATTGAATTGTTCAACAGATTAATGTTTTGTTTAACTTTTTTATAAATTTAATTGTTGAATATTGAACTATGAACATGGAAAAGTAAGGAGAGTATCGGTCAAAGTAGATGAAAAGAAAAATTTCAAAACTTTATCTATGTAGAAACTTTCTAAAAGAATATACACACACATACGTACAAGTGAAATGAATTAATTAACAGTGGTTCAAAGACAATAAATATGTTCCATTTTGTCAAAAAAATAAAAATGGAACTTTATTTTTAATTTCCATCTTTTATTTAATTTTTTTAATTAACCTTAATTAACTTAAATCTTTTATTATTATTATTTGTATTTTTATTCTTATTTTTACCTCATTTTCATTTTAGTCTTTATCATGTTTCTCTTTTTATTTTTTATTTTATTGTCCAATGATAATGTCAAAAGTGGTCCTGATCCAAAAAAAGTCTGTCACCCGTGCATCCTTAATCCTAATCAAAAAGCCAGCTTTCACACTCCAATTGCAAGCAAATTTACAGGAACAGATGCATTCCTTTTCTCCCAATCCAAGCACAATTTTTTTGATTATTCCTAACAAACCCTAACCTTAAACCCTCCACTATAAATAGAACCTGCAGAATCACAATAAATTGTCTTGAGTCGTAGTGTTCCCAAACCTTTAGAGGGCGCCGCCTCTACTTCCTTCTAGAAACCTTTAGAAGGCGCCTAAAATACCTAAATACCCATGTTACTTGCTGCCTAAGTAACCACAAATCAGGCCCATAGAAGGCTATAAATACAACCCTTGACAGCTTTCTCAAGGCATCCAACAATCAGTCTAAACCCTAGAATACGATACCTAACCCTAATATCCATTATTGTGCTTTTTTCAAGTACAGAATGTATTTCTATATCCCTCTTGCTTACATTGGTTTATTATTAAAGAATGTTTTAGCCAAAATTTGCCAAAGGGGGTTATTGGGTTTTTATATTGTGTTGGCTGCATTTTGTTAAAACAAGAAGTGCTAGCAAGATGTTGGACCAGATGTCCTAGACATGTAAGTACGACATCTTGTCTCAAGGTGTTATGCTTTGTTTCACTTTCTTGGAAGATTTGCTTTTTGCTGAGATCTCTGAAGATTTGATTGAAGATATGATTCACATAACTCGTGCTACAAGGGGCGTGTATTTCTAGAAGTTGCTTATGTCAGTTTGTGCATTGTCGTGTTTCAGTTTTGAATGTCCTAAACATTTTAGGAAACGTTATATTTGCTTCTAGAAGATTGTAGCTGAAGACATTATTGGATCAACTATTTTGTTTAGCCCGATTGATGATCAAGCCCATGCCTTCTCTGGCTATATAAAGGAAGCCTCAAACCTACGTGAAGACCACTAAAGTCGTCATTGAGAAAAGAGTATTATTAGGGTTTTGTGTCTGTCCTTGTTATTTGTGATCCACTCTTTGTGTCACCTTGATTTATTGAGCTGGACTATTTTAGTTGAGTTGTAAGTTGTTATTTGTGAACCACTCTAGAGCTTTTAAGCAAGAGTAGGTTTTGTGTATTGGAGTGCTTCTCCTATTTGATTGTAATCATTGCTGAAGTCACAGGTTGTGTGGCTGAGAGAAAGTGAGATGGGATCTCATATCTAGGGGGAGTCTTAGACAGAATTGCCACGGGTAGTGATTAGGTGAGAAGGCTGTAAACGGAAGGTTGTTCACATAGGACTTTGAACTAATACTATATAGTGAATTTCCTTTCTTGACATGGATGCCTCTAGACGTAGGTTCCACCGAACTGGGTTACCAAATATCTTGTGTTCTTCCTTCCATACACTTTACTTTATTGTTGATTATTGTTTATTGCATGCCAGAATTTCACATAAGACATTCCTGGTGTCCTGGGCATCTTATAGGACATATGTCAATTGTGTGCCAGAATTTCACATGGTCAATGTTGACCATTTAAACGATCCTTAAAATTGCTTTGTTGTTTTTTGCCAGGATCGTACGACGGTCGGTAGAGACATTTGATATCAATACAAACACATTTTCTTGGTTTTATAATGTTTCATACTTCACAATCCGAAAATACGTACAACATGATTCGGATTACAAAATTTGAACAAAATGTATTTTAAGAAGGGCACTGCTATATCAAGCGAAATCATTTTTCGCGGATATTCACGACCAACAAACGTAAAGAATAAAAAGAGGAATAGCAAAACAGTTTCTCTAATTTAACTCCTGAATAAGTGGAATACATGCTGTGGTGGGGTTAATTATCAATAAACTACATTCTTGAAGATTTCAGGATGATTTTTGTCCCTATACATAGCATTATCCTTTTAAGAAACAAATAGGACGCGTGAGAAAGTATTAGGATGGAAAAATAATAGTCTTTTTTAAAATTTGAAGAAAAGGTATTTTTGAGAAAGAAAAAAAATAGCCCACGAGAAAATAATGGGGTGGAAAAAACAATAACTTCTTTTTAATTAATGTGGGCTCCTACTCGATGAAGGACCCGTCCAACAATAATATACGGAGTTTTAATTTGTGAGTTCTGCTCTTTACCCAACAGTTTTTGTTCGTTTCTAACTGCAAAGACAATAATGTTCCTGCGTGAGTTAACTCACACTAATGTTAATCATGTGAGTTAACTCACGCTGCGTGAGTTAAGTCACGCTAGTGTTAATCTCCACATGACTTAAGTCACGTTGCGTGAGTTAACTCACGCTAGTTTTCCATAGTAATAATAATTTGGTGGCTGTCAAGTTCATTCATAGTTTCGTACAACACCTATTTGGGTCTTTGTGTCAGTTTTAGAATGAATGGTATCTATTAATCTAACAAGGATAAGCAGTGAAACTAATAACATGTATACATGAAAGAATGAATGGTGAATGATGGATGATGAACATAGGTCATGGTGAGGTAGTCAACTATTGAACTGTCTATTGTGATTGGTGTCATATAAACTTATAAAGTCATGCAACCATCATGTGAAGCTTTTCCCTTTTATCATGGTTAAGTAGTTACTATAAGCCAATGCAACTATCGTGAGTTATATATGTTCAGATTTGGAATATGAAAAACTCACGCTAGTTATATATAGTTAATTCTGTTCTTTAACTCACAGCGTGAGTTAATTCATGCAACGTGACTGTAAATTAAGTCACGCAGATTTAACACTAGCGTGAGTTTCAGTTGAGAATGAGCAAAATATGTTGGATGAATAGCAGAATTCTTAATTTGTTAGGTCACATTTCCCTTCTCTTGTCATCTTTCTATACTTTTCCTACCAAACTTACATGCATAATAATTGTATGACAGAGGTAGCCTGAGCATGGACATGAGGGGTTACCGCTCATGACATTATTTTTTCCGATATCAAAATTTTTATTTTTATTTGGTAGTTAGTAATATATACAAATATATTTTTAATTCGTTTTAATTAATTATATTGAAAATATTTTTGTTAAAGAACCTTATTTATGAATGAATCTTTTGATAAAAATAAAATAAGAATAGACGTATTTAAATAAATAAAATGATACAACTTTATTGATTCGCCCAACGTAACAAAAGTTATGGGACCAAACGTGTTGTATGACTACATGCGTAAACCTATATTAGAAAGAGTTCATCCAGTAAAAATGCTATTATATATATACACACACATACACACACATTGACACATTAATATTAACCTAATTAATCCCCTTCTTATTAACATCCACCATATATTCATTCTTCACTCTTTAAATCCTCTGAAGTAGAAAATTGGTCTCATCAAATGGGTCATACTTCTATCCTGGCTCCTTCAGTTCAAGAGTTGGCAAAGCAAGGAATAACAAAAGTTCCAAAACAATATCTTCAATCAAATCAAGACCCTATTGTTGTAACTAACACAACCTCTTTACCGCAACTCCCAGTTATCAACTTTGATAAGTTATTATGTGAAGATGCAACTGAGCTTGAGAAGCTAGACCGTGCTTGTAAGGAATGGGGTTTCTTCCAGGTTTGCGTCAATTATTTGAATTCCTTCAAATTTTTATTACATTTACAAAATAAGTTCAAAAGTTAGTAAGTTTTAATGCAATTCACTACTAACGTGAGAGACAAAGGGATATATTACTTTCAAGGAGTATTACTTGGGGACTTTTATGAACGATACATATTTAACTTTATTTGCTTTATACTCCTTCACGTCTTTTTTATAAGAGACAAATGAATCTAATAAAATTGATGTATAACTTTTGTTGATTAATTTGTCTCTTATAAAAAAAGACTAGAGGAAGTGTAAAATTTTCATCTTAATCAATCACAGCTAATCAACCATGGAGTCAACCCTTCACTAGTAGAAAATGTGAAAATTGGTGTTGAACAATTCTTCAACCTCCCGGTGGAAGAGAAAAAGAAGTTTTGGCAAACACCAAAAGAACTGCAGGGGTTTGGACAGGCTTATATAAGATCAGAGGAAGAAAAGTTAATGTGGGGAGATATGTTCTACATAAAAACTTTGCCAATGTATAGCAGACATCCCCATCTAATTCCTTCTATCCCACAACCATTCAGGTATTTTTCACTCTTTATGTTTGCCGTTTATCGTTTTTTCAATTCTTTTTAACGTTATTCATATCTTATTTTTTAACAAATAAGATAAGAATAAGATTCGTTTACGGTATTCCCAAAATTAATACGTGTGCACTGATTGAGTATGAAAGTAGGTTGACTATGAAAGTAGGTTGAATCTTCACTCTTTTTGGTTGTTGGACATTAAATTGTTTGTTGTTCCCATATAAGAGACAAATTGACTATGAAAGTAGATTTGTTAATTTTATTAGTAATTTAAAATTATTATTCTCCATTTAACTTTTGCATATTTAAAAGTATCGTTATTAACTATAATTGAACCATACTAAATAACATATCTTTTTTTTTTATGATTATTTTTTGAAAGATTTTTTAATTTTATGATGAATATCATATCTCCTTAAAAAAATAAAAAATAATCCTCCTTGTCTTGCACAGGGGAAAGATCCTCTTACCCAAGTTTTGTTACCAAATAGTATATAGCTAAATATTATAAGAAAGTTTAATTCTATTGGTCGATTAATTCATTGATCGATTTAAAAATATATCATATTATTTATTTAAATATATTTATATAAAATATGTTTTAAAACATATTACCTATCCATTTTTTCGAAAAGCCAATAACAAACTACAGTTCAGACTTCAGACCTTAAGTGTTTTTACCTATCGAGACTTTAGCTCTTATAAAGAACTTATACCTTTTGCAATTGCAGAGATAATCTAGAGAACTATTCTCTAGAACTGAACAAATTGTGTGTCACACTCATTGAATTTCTGTCAAAGGCATTAAAGATCAAACCAAATGAATTGCTAGATTTATTTGAAGAGGGAAGCCAAGCAATGAGGATGAATTACTATCCTCAATGTCGTCAACCACAGCAAGTCATTGGACTTGATCCTCATTCTGATGCTACTGTCCTTACTATACTTCTCGAAGTCAATGACATACAAGGACTTCAAATTAAAAAAGATGGAATGTGGATTCCTATCAATCTTGTCTCTAATGCTTTTGTTGTCAACGTTGGAGATACGTTGGAGGTAACTAATAATTTACTATTTTTTTTAATCATTTCAGTTTAAATAGTGTTTGAACAAAATATAATGAAAATTGAGTTTAATTAGGTTACATGTCAGCGTAAAAGGTTTTACATAGTTACAAATCACAATCAGTCTTTTTTAGGTATCGTCTTTTTAGTTGTATATACTTAAAAAACAACTAATAAATATTGTTATTTTTCATACTATCATTTATATTATACATATATTACTTCGTTTCCCTAAAAAAAAAAATTATTATCTCATTCATTCCATTCTCCTTATGTAACAAAGAGTTAAGGGTATTACTAATATATCAATAATTAATGTTTCATTGAGCTTTAAAAATAACTTAAATTAAAGAAAGTAAGTAAATTCCTTTAAACCTGACTCTTAAAACAGAATATAGGGAGTAGGCATGATATTAAAGTCAAATTTTTTTACACCAACAATGTTTATGATTTAAACCGAATAATATTAAGTAGACCTTTTTGAACTTGAGTTTAATATTCGATACACTCATTTTTCACATGGTCAAACATTTTAACTAAATCTTACTTTTATATTTTGAAAAGAAAATTAAATTCTACTTTTTTTTGTCAAGTAGTTTAACGCTTAAAAATTCATCTTTAAGATGATTAAGTAGGGAATGTGGAGTTCGAACCCAACCAGTTGAGCTATGTACACGGATACTATTTTTATTTCTTATTTTTGCTAGTTAAATCCTATTTTTATATTATGAATATTTCAAAAGAATTAACTAACCGATTGACTTTAAAGAGTTAATAAACTTTAATTAAGATAAATTGTTTGCAATAACTCCATTTCAAATCTTGACTAAAACAATTACTAATCAGATTTGACTACTTCACTTTTGGTCAAATGTAAATCATCAGAATCTCATTCATATGAGAATGTAAGAGTTAATAAAAATAAAGAGAATTGTTATTAATAATATTGTAAATGTCGTGTGGCAGATATTGACCAATGGAATTTATAGAAGTATTGAACATCGAGCAACAGTGAATTCAGTGAAGGAGAGAATATCTATGGCTACATTTCAAAATCCTTTTATGGGAGGATATATAGGCCCAACACCCAGCCTTGTGACTCCTGAAAGTCCTGCATTATTCAAAACAATTGCTGCTGCAGATTACATGAAAGCACACCTTTCAAGCAAGATACATGGGAAATCATTCTTGGATAATTTTAGGATCCATAAGGAGATTCATGATTAATTTTAGTTCATAGCTTTGAACTATACCTTAATGCCTTATATATGAAATAAGAGCACCACGTAGGCTTTGGTCATGACCTGTCAGACAATTGTGTTTTAATTTGTTTTCACCACTTTAAAAATTTATAATAAGTGTATGTTGTCCATGAAAAATAAGTAAATTTTGCTTACGGATTTTTAAAAAACTGTTTTCTTAAATTTAGATATCTCTTAGAATATCACTTTTCACAACACTTTCTACACACTCTTTCTTAGTTTTATTACTGCATACACCTTTCGTTCCACCGCGAAGACTCAACACCGTCGTACCAGAAGTCGTTACCGTCACACCGGAGCATTAACCACCGCCGTTGCCACTCATCCGTTTTCACCAGACATATCATTTGACGCTATAAGGAGGAGATCATTCGCTAACGACCACGGTCCAACAATCCTCCACCGTAACCATTTTCTGTTACGCGCATCTCCGCCGTAACCGTTTTCAGTTACAGATTCCTCACCGCGATAATTTGTTTTCACCTCTTTCAAAATTTAAAATAATTGCATGTTGTCCCTGAAAAATAAGTAAATTTTTCTTACCATTTTTTTAAAACTGTTTTCTTTCATTTCTATATCTCTTGAATCTTAGTTTGTTTTGGTCTTTAACTTTCATTTTAAGAAAAATAAATAAAATTCGTAAGTACGAAAAGCATAGTTACATGCATGATCATTGTATCAATATTGATTATGACAATGACACCACAAACATTATTTAGTGCTTCTTAGCTCAGACATATCACATGGAAGGCTGAGAGCATGTTACTGCCTGCCCCCTTCATGGAGACAAAGAAGAAATAATCTTGAAAGGATTACTTCTAGTACAGATATTTAGCCAATACAACCCAATTCCCTCGTCCTAAAAAACGTATAAAAGTCTAAAACAAAATAAACTAAAATGAATTTTTCCATTATTGATCTGATTTGATAAGTACATTACTTCTAGTACAGATATTTAGCCAAACTTTTGAAGGTTGAAATATCAAGGGAATGGAAACAAAGAATAGATTTATCAATTTTATCTGCATTAACTAATAATCAATATATAAAAGTTGTATCATTGATATCATAGTGACTAAAATGAGTTTAATTGATGTCTAGCTCCAACATATTCATTTAGTAGAAACTTCTCAATGTAGCACAAACTCCCTTTGACCTTCTACTTGGTTCTGCATCATATTCACAAGATTTGTAATATATCTAACTAAGATGAACCATGACATTGTGTCAAAAAAGATAAACCGTGATAGATGAGTGCTGCGAATACTCTCTTTTCAACAATCTAATATCTATTTTTTTGTTCAGTGAAATCAATGCGCTTCTAATATAAAATGGTGGAATCCATATAAATTTCACCAAATAAAATAGTGAATGTTAAAAAAAAGAGTTTGATGTTTTTTTTAACACTTCTCAATTGTGATATAACACTAACAAGATACTCTAGATTGAAGGTATGTTAGAGTCCGATATTGAGATGATATCGAGTGTTATGGATGTCTTTTTCCAAGGGTGTTGATGATGAGGACTGGTTTCTCTTTTCAAGGGTGTTCTTTTTAGATGAGTAGTGGGGACGAGTGTTATGGATGTCGTTTTTTCAGTGATCGGTAAGTATAAGAGTCAGTTTTAGGGGGTGATGTTTATTTTGGTGGGTGTTGTTATTTTGGGTGTTGATCGCAGGGGTGTCATTGTTGGTGTTTGTTTTCAGGTGTTCCATCTATATACGACACATGTAGTTTGTACTTTCTGTAACACCGGTCTTTGTTCGTCTTGTGCATACATCTAGTTATTAATAAAATTTTGCTTGATTAAAAAAAAAGATACCGACATGTGAAATGACTTTCAAGTTTCAACCACTTTTCTTTTTTTAATTATTGGTATCTGCATGTTGTGTGGTGCTTAATTTCTATGTTTGTGTGTCAGTACTGCATAGTCCAAATTGACATGGAAAATAGAGCAAACAATAATTATTACCTTCTGCATTTGAGTACAGATTTCAATAACTTCAGCCAGTGGGGCCCAATCACCAAAATTTCTCTCAATAAACTGATAAGCAATGCCACTCTTTCCACTCCCTATTATAAAGAGTCCACCCTTTATTTCACCTTCACCTTTAAAATTGTACTCAATGTTCAAGGTTTTTGATCTCTTGTAATTAGAAAGTGCTCTAGGATTGAGCAAAAATCCTGATATAAAGTTCTCCTTGGGCAATTTTCCACCACCAAGAGCTTTATAAAAGTCCCTGTTGCGATCAAGAAGTACAACACCACCCCAGTATCTAGGCCAGAAATCTTTTACCTGTTTAACAATGAGAATAAGCTAAGCTTTAAACGGCTTAATGAATTAAAATATGGCTAAATATTGTTATTACTAATTAATTACCTCTGAGTCAATTTCCTCATGAAGAACTGCAAATAGTTGAAAACCAAGTGAATCAAATATGGGTTTTCGAGAATAAAGCTGGTGTGCCTCAGCTCTACACATGATGCACCTGTTTTCAAATTCAAGGGACATAAATCGCAGCAAGCAACCCACTTTACTTTCAAATGAAGAGATATGAAACACCATAAAGAGTACAAGAAAAATTACTTATATATTTGTATTTTTAAGAGTATTAAAAATGTTCAAAAGATGGATCTTTTTAGGGCTTGGAAAGTTGCATTTTGTTTGCTCTTTCTCTAGTATTTTTGTGTGTTGCAATGTTGTTTATTTATCATATGAGTATGATTGAAGTGATTTTTGAAATACAAGCCAAATTGGCAATTTTCAAATGTAATATAACAATTCACCCTTGTCCTCGGAGGATATAAGGTTGGCTTCGTAATTAGGTAAGAAAGTTAAGCAGAAGACTTATAATTAAGTAGTTCAAGAGTTCGATCGCCAATTAGTATAATACTAACAATACTAACTTTTGTCGTTAAAAATGTTTACCCTGGTCTTCGGAGACACAAGAAAACAGCTGGTTTATCGCGCCAAAGTTCAGATGCCTTCAGTGGTGGTGTTTTAATTTTCACCAATGGTTCCATTCCAAACTTATACTCAGGAGTTAATTTCTGAACTGAAATATTCTCAACAGCACTATATGCAGAAACTTGGTCAATAACTTGAGGTGGTTTCACACAACCACATACCCTAGGCTCAGCTGGTTCAGAAGCTACAATCCCTTTAAAAACATAACCATCTTTAATCTTAAAATCAATCATTGATTGCTCATCAGAAGCTGCATTACTTTTTAGATATGATCGTGTGCTACTGTTACTTGAAGCATAATTTGATCCATTACTCTTTGGAACGCTATCTTCTCCTTGAATTATTATGCTGCTTCTTCTTCTAAGAGTAAGTCCACGTTGTTTGAAAGAATCATCGTGCCTAGTTTTGTTAATGAAACGGGCAATGTGGCCTCTTTTCATTTCAAACTGAGAAACAAGTTCATTAGTGCTTAGTTTGAGAAGATCTACCAGATTTTTCTCACTGTTCTCCAACTTATCTGCATATTGCATCAATCCTCTATCATGTAGGTAACGTCTGATTCCAAGTGCTTCCTATGACATTAGAGGGTAAAATTTCAGAAGCATATAGTTCTTATGCATTTTATAATATTTATAGGCACAAAAGGTAATGCGTTAATTAATCATGGTCATGCGATCTCAAATCAAACATGATGAATATTTCAAGAATATATAGTTTAAGCTAATTTTAAACCAATGATCCAGATCAGTTAATGTGTTTAACCGCATGTTTTATTTAAATGAATAGAATCTGGATCCTCATATACATCTATCAATTTGCTTAATATGAGGAAATACGGATTTAGGTTCTATAATTGCAAGTCGTCGAACAATTTAATTTGTGAAATTAATGAAATTTTCAAGTGATCTTGAAAATTAAAAATCCTCTTTCAGCTACTACAATGTGATCAAGAAATTTAAAATTTCATTAATTTGAAGACCAAATTGTTCCCTCTCTACAATTCTATGGACTAAAATGATAAAGTAGTTTGTGTGCTTAGTGATAAAAGTTAGATTGTGTAGAAGAGTATGATTAAATGACAATATTATAAGATGGTAAATTTAAAAAATGCTATTGATAATGATGACGACCAACCTTTTGCTTCTGTGTCATGTATAGCAAGTCCATGTCCTCTGAACCCATAACCTTTAGTGTTGGTACATCATCCCAACCTTCTTCCAACAATTTTTGGAACAGTTCTTTCAAAATTCCATTTCCAATGAATTCTTCCACTGAAAATGAAGCCATCTTTCCTTTCTAGAATTGTTTGCTCTGGATGAATGATAATCTTATCACAAGATTATCACCATATGTATATATAAGCCATCATCCCTTCATAGGTTATTAAATTTAATAATATGCTTTGGTTATTTATGGAAACAAATTACTTAACTATGTTTTTGAGAACTGCAGTGGCTTAATACCTTCAAATTGTTTTTATTTGCCGGCCAAAATCTGCTCTTTCGTTGCATCAAAATTGTCAATTGCACATGTACATTTGTGTCACAAGACATTGGTTTCTTCCCCCTAGCATAAACCTTGAAATCGGATTTTAACCCGTCGACATCACATAAATATAAACATAAGTAGTATGTACATAAGTATAATTCATGTAATGTTTTAGTACATATTTTTTTTTTGGTCAAGTAGCCTAGTGCTGGAGCTCACACAATTAAATGTGGAGAAATGGGGTGTCTGGAGTTCGAACCCCAGACCCTGCATATAATATACAATATCCCTACCAACTGAGTTAAGCTCACGGGGATAATATATACTTTTATTATCGTAAATATTTACTATATGTATGAGTGTAATTCTTAAAACACATTATGACAAGTAACACAAGATTTTAATAACCAATCCAACATTCCTTAAGGGAAATAACCAATCCAACGTTCCTTAAGGGCAATAACCAATCCAACATTTCTTATGGTACAACGAATTCTTCACCTTTGGGATAAACATTATGAAATAAGACAAGAAACTTTTTGGCAACACTCCATTGTCATGGAATCGATCAAGCACAATCCTCACCTTATTCTCCAGAAGATACCAAAACTCTTAAAAAAATAAAATTAAAACTATGCGGGTCCAGAATTTTATCTTCCTCACTTTCCTTCACCACCCTTTTAATTTTCTCTAAAGAAAAAGGAGGGATTATACCTCTATTTTCATCTTTGGAGAGCCTCACAAAAGGTACCACATCCAGCTTTGGATACTCCCACTCACTTGAAGCAACTTGCCTTCTAAAATACCCCACCAACCGCACCCCTAAGTGCCTCTGGGGATTGATTCAATCGAACTTATAGTGCGATGAACGGGTACCTACTAAGTCTCCTACCCTAAACCCGATTTTTTCTAAACCCTACTTTTTCCCTTCTTTTATGAAAAAAAATCATGTTGGGGATTTAACCAGGTACCTCATGCTTCCAATTCACAACTCTTACCATCAGGCACTGATGATTTCGATGACACATGATTGCTTCAATGTTATGTATTCAACGGAAATCTTGGGTCCTATTTCTTTCAATCTCACGATCCCTAAATCATTTCTCACCATCATGTAATTGAACCTAATAACCATAACCCCGCCCTTTTTGACGGGTCTTATTAATTTTTATAAAAAATAAGGTACACAAGGAATTGAATCAGGTAGCACATGAAAAGTTCATTTTTTTTAAATCCCTAACGTCATTGCAATTCCTTTTTTTAATAATAGTTCATTTTCCATATTATTTTTTCTTTCAATTACCACATAACGATTCTTTTTATTATTATTTTTTCTTTCGGTTACCACATAGCGGTTCATTTCATTTTTATTTTTTTCTTCCAGTTACCACATAGCGGTTCCTTTACGGTTAGGACCAATTTTTTGATGCAGACTTTTGTATATATTTGTTATTTTGATTTGTCTTTTTTATTGCAGTCCATCTTTTGTTTTTGTTAATTTTGAGGTAGTTTGATAACATAATACTAAAAATAACTTTAAAAGTAAGAATATAGTCAATTTCATAGTTATATACGAAGCTCTACAAAACCCGTGTAGGAAGAGGTTAATTTCTTTTCAATATTTATTCCACTTCCAATCAATTTAACATTCGATTTATTTAGTCTTCTAATTTCGATGCACAAGAGTTTTAGTAGATATTGTTTTTTTCTACCAAAAATGACTTAATTTTACCAAGGGCAAATGATATTAACGCACAGTGAGATCAATTACTTCATTCATGCATATATCCAATTATCCCACTAACAAAATATTTTATAGATCATAATGTGCCTCTAATTTGAAGAGAAAGATTGATGAGAAACAAACCAATGAAGTAAAAAAAATTATCCTTAAATCCTAACTCTTTTTTTTGAGGTAAATTAAATGCTAACTCTCTAAGAACCAATATTTGGAGATGTGTAGCAATGAAAAGTAATGGATGAAGAGGGAGAAAAACAAATGATCAAGAAATGGAATGGAGAAAGAAAGATGAGAAAGAGGAAGAAAAAAAAAGGGAAGAAAAATAAATCTGAAAGAGAAACTGAAACATGATAAAGTGATATGTGGAAGAGAGGGAGACAAAACTGAGATGTCAAGGAAGAGTTTTCAATCGGAATCAAGGTTGCAATGACCATTTATAAAAGTTAAGAACAATCACTTAAACATGTTGAAGTATATCTTCCAACATTAATATTCTCATATGGTCAATTATATGTTGCAATTTCAAGAGTGGCATCAAGAAAAGGTTTGAAGATATTGATAACCAATAAAGATGCTAAAGATGATATTGTTACATCAAATGTGGTTTACGGAGAAGGTTTTAGAAATGTGTTTGAAGATATTGATAACCAATGAAGATGGTGAAGATGATACCGTTACATCAAATGTGGTTTATAGAGAAGTTTTTAGAAATGTGCAATGTTGAGACAAAATCCCTAATTAATTTTAAAGATAAAAAACCTTGATGATTAAGGAATTAATGGACTTTGATTAATTTGTTGGTATTTAACTTGTGCTCTTGAGTGTTTAACTACGACAGGAACAAAGTTTAATTCATACCAAGATACAAGAAATCAAAGGGCATAAAGACTTAAGAACTCAGTCAGAGTTCAGAAAGTTAAAATGAGTACAAAAGGTTGGACAAAGTTCAGAAGGTTGTTCTGATGAACATCAAGAACCAACCCCAGAAATTCATGAACCAAATGAAGAACATGCAAGGTTCACGTGACATAAATAAAAGCCCAGTGAAATACATTGACTAAGATCAATCAAGAAATAAAGGCATTTATTTGATTAAAGTAAAAAAGGACATCTTCAATGTTCATTCAAGACTATGAATATTTGAAGTACAAAACTTTAGGAATATTCCATTTTGAATATCATCCTAGGTGTTTTTCATACATCACTTCATTGGTGTATCACTATTAGGATTTGATTACATCAAATAAGAGTCTTGCAAATCATCTTAAGTGAAACAAAATGAACATTCTGAAGTCACCTGAGTTCAGAAAGTTCGATCTTGCTCCATGCTTTTTCTGACATGAACAGTACAGTAGTTGGAAAGTAAAAAGAAAATCTAAAAACGAGATCAAGTCTTATTCAACAGGAATTCAACACATAGGGGAGTTGGTACTGTACAAAGCTAACCAAATCCCCTGAAGCATGGACTTGAAGTGACAGTTCCACTTTATGGGATCCTGCACAGGTTCCAAGACAGATTTCAAAGAAGGTTTGATCTAACAACATTCTGAAGTCGTACAAGAACAAACTTCATAGTACAACCCAGAAATTCATCTGATATTCATATGGTAAAATCCAGAAATATATCTAACCGTTCATCCACATGGCACAAGACTATTGAACACAACAACATTCTGAAGTATTTCAGTTTGCCCAGAATTTCAAGTAAAAGGTTGTGGGTCCTAGGACACGTGGCACAAGACTATTGGTCACACTCCAACGGCTACAAGAGGTCAAGACACTCTATAAAGAAAAAGTGGAAGGCTCGGCATTGCACACACTATAACGCCCCAATTTATTATTTTATTTAATTATTTTTGGTTGAGTTTAGAGTCTTTTATATAACTTATGTGATTTATGTTGATTTATGACATGTTGTGGTGTTTTAATATTTTATTAAGTGGCTTTATATTATATTTTTTAGTAGAATATGTTGGATATTTAGAATAAATATATTTGAGTGGCTGGTTTGGATTTAGTTAAAAAATATGTTGATTTAGTTAGAAATATATGTGAATTTAGTTAAGAAATATACGTTGATTTAGTTAGAAAATATGTGGATTTAGTTAGAAAATACGTTGATTTAGTTAGAAAATATGTGGATGTAGTTAGAAAATATGTTTGGATTTAGTAAGAAAATACGTGGTTTGGATTTAGTTAGAAAATACGTGGACTTAGTTTGAAAAATACGTGGGTTCAGTTAGAAAATATGTTGAGGGTGTGAGATATAAAAGGTATGAGCCAGACACAAATTAGAGGAGAACCTAGAGAAGAAGAGAACCAAGAAAAGAGAAGAATTCGTAGAACCTTGCAATCATCTAATCTAAGGTAAGGGTGTGACTAATATTCTCTAATCTTAAGTGGTATAATTCTAAAACTGAATTTAGCATGTAGTTTTGTTGTAGCTGTTCGTGTGAATTTGAGAATTAGGATTTAAAACCGGATTTGATGATAGAACACGTAGAATTGGTTTGTTGTCAAGAATAACATGATTTATGAAATGATATATGTATATATGTTGATGATTATTATATGAATAACTTGTTGATGAAATATTACATGAAGGTATGTATATATGTTGATGAATTATTATATGCATGCTTATGATGAATTTAACATGATGATTATATGATGTTGCAATTATATGATGAATATTTATGAGATTATAATGTTGATGTTGTCGATGTTGTTGTTGTTGGTTGTTGTTGTTGTTGTTGACGTTGTCGTTGATGTCTTACGTTGTTGTTGATGTTGTCAATGTTGTTGATGTTGTACGTTGTTGTTGAATAAGTTGTTGAGTCCATGCATACTCGTATAAAGTTGGGGGCTCATGCCCTGTTGAATATTAATCATTCATATTGCGTTGATTCTAGGAGTTTATACTCCAGCGTTGTGTTTAGGAGTTTGTTACTCCAGCGTTGTCTTTGAGGAGTTATTTGCTCCAGTTGGCCTTAAGGAGTTTGCTGCTCCAGTGTTGATTTTAGGAGCTATGCTCCAGCGTTGATTTTAGGAGTTTATTACTCCAGCGTTGCTTGAAGAGCTTTTTTCTCTAACACGTTGATTTGTACCACATGCATACTACATAGTCGAGTTGTTGTTGCGGCGTTGCGTTGTCGTTAATGTTGAGTTGTAGATGTTGTTGTTGATGATTTAAATGTTAAGTGAAAATAAATGAAGCATATGTGGAACATTATTGATAATAAGTATACGCGAACTATTATTGTTGTTAACATTGTTGTTTAGGTTGTTAAGTTCCGTTGATGAATTATATGCTTATTATTATTGAATGTGAAATCTCACCCCTTCCATTTGAATGTTGCCCCTATGTTGGTAACGTGCAGATAACCAGGCTTAGCTGTTGATGTGAGTTGACTCTCTCGTGTATCGTCTTAGGGTCGCTCTGATACGTAACAGGATGGGGATTAATTGCTATGTTTCCACTGTTGCGTATTATTTTAAAACCATGTTGTCTTGAATTAAGATTTTATTAATGTTGCTTATGTTGAGGCCGTAGTGCCAAAGATTGTTGAACAAAGTTGTTGACTATGAATCTATTTTCCGCTGCGATGTCATTGAGAATTTGACAAGGTTGTTTTAATAAATAGTAACTTTACTCTATTTATATTTTAAGAGCAGTGTGATATCCCGTTTTACATTGAATACTCTGATTATTTGTATTATTTACATTGTTGGGAAAACGGGGTGTTACACACACCTTTGAAAAGCATACAAGAAAACAACATAAGAGTGTTTGAATCTTTTTGGCAAAAACATTGATCTCACAAAGATTTCAAGAAGCCTTTAAACGTGTGTATCAATATTTCTCATATCTTTTTAAAGATAAATATCTCCCTCCATTCTTCTCTTGTCTAATTTCAATCATTGAAACTCACAAACAAATTGTAAAGTCTCATCTACCTTTAGGGGTACTAAAGTGTTAGTTTGAGCAGAAAGGTGTAACGTCTAAGTGGGTAACTTAGCAAGAAAGGTGTAAGCCTGATGAGGCTTAGAGAATACAGTTGTTGTAATTGATTAGGTGAACAAGATTGTAGGGTGCAGGATTTGAGAAGTTATCTCAAGCATCATAATGGAAATTCTCACAGGATTGTGAGGAGTGGACCTACCCACATTGGATGAACCACTATAAATTTACGTGTGTTCTTCTTCTCTTCTCTTTACTCTTTACTTTTAGTAAATGCAACACACACAAACACATTTAATTA
>Ga0315913_1003737_pt1 | contig 18298 bp, 4 predicted proteins | sample MpolsnodulesMG_FD_207736 | JGI IMG/M metagenome (GOLD analysis project Ga0315913, IMG submission 207736) | Medicago polymorpha root nodule microbial communities from Los Angeles, California, United States - small nodules | ecosystem: Host-associated > Plants > Roots > Nodule | place: USA... | reverse complement strand
GTTTACCTCTATGGAGGAGGCCCAATTGTGATTTCGTGTCGTGGCCATTCAATTTGCGTTGCCCGTCAAGACCTGAAAGTGGAACAGTGGCACTGCATAAGGATGCAACAGAGAGTTGCGGCGAGAATGAAGGGGAACTGATGTTGAGGCACGAAGGAAAAATAGCAAAATTAATTTTAGGATTTTTTTTATAAATTAAATAACACAACTTATGAGTAAATGATGTGGCACATTCCTATTGGATGACTGTGTAATCTTGCTTTACACAGTCAGTGCACCATAATTAAACTCCAATATTATTGCATTTTGAATTATCTCCGTTTATACATTTCTTGTTTGTCAGTAATTAATCAAATAACCTGTATTCATTAATAAGACCAAATACACCCACAACAATATACAAGAGTATAATCATGGAAAAAAAATCATATAATAATAATAATAATAATAATAATAATAATAATAATAATAACAACAACATTTTGAAGGAGAACTGAATGATACCCAGTGATTTTTTAAATTCCAATTTTACTGATTTTCTATAAAATTTGATTTAAAAAAAAGAGCATGTCATGTTTTTTCATAGCACGTAAATGCCTTTTAAGGTATTTTTTTAATATATTTATGACTAATTTAATAGAGAAAAAGGTATACTGGATAATTCTTTAATGATCATTGCATGATAATGACTATTGAGGTATAACATTTGATGTTTTTATTGAATAAAACAAACACCATAAAAAATTCATGAGAAGAGCAAAAGGAAGTTAGAAAAAAGAAAGGGATTTAAAAATAATGATAACGAAAAATTAAGGTGTATGGTTTGATTGTGAGAGTATAAGGATTAAAGTGATTTGCCGGTAATCTAATGAGTTTTTTTGAAAGAGTTGAAGGTTTTTGGGTTTATATTACCAAGAAATTAGACTTAATTAAAAAAAAACTCCACCAAAGAGCAAATATGAAGGAATTTTTTATAATAAAGGTTCAATAAAAAAAAATAGTATGAAATCAAATGACATCTCAAAACTAATTTTTAGGATAAAAATGACATCCAAACACAAACAAAATAACTCATCATAATGTTGGAACTTCGGGGGAATCTACACTAGGATAAATCATCATATTAGACTAAGAATAACCATATAAGTGGGATTGATATCACATTCTCGCTTCAAATGTCTAATAAGCATCTATTTTGTTAACATAACACATTTACATTTTTCTATTGTCCGATCCCACCAATGAACAAAAGTGAAGGAATTTTAAATAACAATGGTTCAAGAAAAAAAATTGCATCAAAGTGAATGACATACAAGAACTAAAATTTAAGATAAAAGAATTTAGCATATGACATCCAAAAATGAACAAAACAATTCACCACAATGTTGGGACTTTCAAGGGAGTCTATACTAAGATTGATAATTGTGTTAGACTAAGAGCAACCACGCAAGTGATAATGACACCACATTTGTATTCAAATCTTTAAGATATATATTAGCTAGGTATAAGGATTGTCTCACTTATATGCTTCTTATCGTCTACTCTTAGATCTAATGTGAAACTTTAACTCACATATGACATATGACATATTAACATATCCCTCTTTAAATGTGAGACTCTCTGCATCTGTGATCTGGTAACGTAACCAAATAAGATAAGATAAAGGCATAGCAAAAGCTTAAGATAAATAAATTAAATAAATGACATGTAAAAATTAAAAATGAATTTATGGCAATGTACCATACAAGTGAGATTGACGCCAAATTCTCACACAAAATCTTAAGAAATTAGGTAAATGTGTCATCTCACTTATATGTTGTTCAAAATCTACTCTTTCATTCAATGTTGAACATTAACCGACAATTGACTCATTAAGATCTCTTAATTAAGTGTGCGATTATCCGGGTCCTTAACTATTTGACATACTCAAATAAGGTCAAACAGAGGCACAACATGTGTAAAAAAAGGTGGGTTCCTACGTAGTAGTTTCATGAACGAAGATTTATGTACTTTTCTTCCATGAGAAGAGAGAAAAAAATTATAAATAAAAAACGAATACGGAGGTTTATGTACCTATTTTTGTCATAATATTCTACCCATTTCTAGAAAATTTTATTACAAAATATGAAGGTTAGACATGAGTTGACTGAAAAGTAATGACTAATTTTATGGATGAAAAATTTTGGAGGGACCAAAAACCTAAAGAATCTTTTAGGGGAACTAAAATCAAATGTTTGTATATTAAGGGGGACCATTTACTTATTTGACCAAAAAAATTAAGCAAATGGAATCCAAAAACTAACAAACCTACCATCATAAAGTTCCGAGTTCTGAGGGAGTCTACAATTGGTTGGATCATTGTATATTAGCTAAGAGAAACCCCGCAAATGAGACTAACACCACATCTTCATTCAAAAACTGAACTTATATGTTGCTCAATATCTACTATTACATCTAATAGAGAAATTTGAATACACATGACACACTAACACCTCTCCCTTAAATGTGAGACTCTTTATGTCTATGATTTGGTGAAATAGCTGAATAAGGTGTCGTAGGTACAAATGGTAAAAAAATGTGGGTTGGTGGCGGTTTCACATAAGGGTGTTTTTGCTCCTTTCTTTCATGAGAAAAGAGAAAGTGAATTAGAAAAGAAAATACGATGAAAAAGGAATTTGAATATGAAAGAAATAATAAGGGAAAATAACGAGTTACTGGTAATTTTATGGGTTTGTTGAAAGAGTTGGATATTGTTAAGTAATTATGATACCAAAATATTAAACTCATTAAACAAATTCTACATCAATTTCAAATGTCTAATAAGCACGTATTTTGTTGACTCAACATAACACATATTTTGTCAAATTTCAGATTGACGCCACATTTTCATTTAAATTCTTTAGGTTTATGTATATCATCATCTTACTTATAGGATATTCAATATCTATTGTTTCATCCATTGTAGAAATTTAACTCAAATTTGACACATTAACATCTCTCCCTCAAGTACGCGACTCTCCATGTCTGTGATTATGTGACACGGTCAAATAAGGTCAAACGAAGCACAACATGGTCAAAATAGGGATTTGATTGTAATTTAAAATAGAAGGTTTATGTTCTTTTCTTTCATGAGAAAATAAAATGAAAACTAGAAAAATAAAGAAGATGAAAAAGAAACTCGGAATTGAAACATATATATGTCTAATGAAAAAGAAACTTTAAATTGAGAGATTGAGTGAGTTGCCGGTAATTTTATGGGTTTATTGAAGGAGTTCGATATTTTTTTATGATTAATTTAGAAAAAAGTTAGACACAGTTAAAAAAAATGCCACAACATTTAAAAATATCTAATAGGCATGAATTTTGTCAACTAGGCACAATACATTAAGCGTTTTTATTTGGTCAAATTCTAACAAAGACCATAAATGAAGGAATTTAAACTAATAGAGATTGATTAAAAAAATGTTGCATGAAAACAATTCAAACCCAAAAGATTAACTTTAATATAAAAATTAAACAAATGACATCTAAAAACTAACCAAATAATTCATCATAATGTTTAGTTACGTGGGAGCTTACAATGAATTGTATTATCACATTACGCTAAGAGCAACCACACAAATATCATAATGTTTGGATTTTCATGGGAGACTGACTACATTAGGTTGCATAGTCATATTAGGCTAAGAGCAACCATACAAATATCATAATGTTTGGATTTTCATGGGAGACTACATTGGGTTGCATAGTCATACTAGGCTAAGACCAACCACACAAGTGAGATAGACATCAAATCTTCCTCCAAACTCTTAAGACACTAAGTATATGAGTCAACTCACTTATATGTTGTTCAACATCTACTCTTTCTTACACTATAATTTTAACTCACTTGACACATTAACATCTCTTCATTAAGTGTCAGAGTCTTCGCGTTCGTGATCCATCACCAAGAACCACTCCTTCTCTCCCACAATATTAAACCGGGACATGATAAAACTATTGGGCCTTATGGGGAGCCAACACTGGTGTGGATTGACACATTTGAGAAAGACCAACCACACAAGTGAGAGAGATACCACATCTTCATTCAAAACTTTAAGACTTAAGTATGTATTTTGTCACTTATTTGTTGTTCAATGTGCACTCTTTTATCCAATATTGAGCTTTAAATGACATTTGATACATCACAAAGTATGACGAAATTCTAACCCGTGCTTGGCACGGATGTCCATACTAGTAACTCTTAAAATGTCCATACTAGTCCCTTAGTGTTAACTCCATCATTCAATTTTGTTCTATTTTGTTAATTTTAACCCAAAATGTCTAATGTGAACCAACCTTAAAGTGGTTTACCATAGATCCTATTAATTTTCGTAATTTAAACTTTCGAATCTTTTTTCAAAGATGATCATTGGATTACACATGTCTATTTTATCTTACAGATCTATTTGATGAGAATCATTCAATTCTTTTTGTAATTTAAACTATTGATTTTATTTTCCATTCTTCATCTTCTTTCTTTCTCTTCTTCATCACCTTTAAAGTTCGACTTCACCTTCATCAACATTCATCCATCTTCAAACATAAAACTCAGCGGCCTAGAAAGAAGAAAAAAAAACCTTCTTTTTGGGTAGACAGTGGCATTAACTTTTTAACAAAAACTTATAAGCGGAAAGCCGTAAATTTAAACCTTCTTTGAATACTGTCCAAATTTATAAGAGGGGACCATTATATATAACGTGAAAAATTTATGATAACTTAACTGCTAGCACCACAAATGGTTCGAATATAAGAACATATATATGGGAAGCAGGTAGAGTACTCTCACAATAAGAGTTAAGTACAATCATCATCATAATAACAAACAAATATTATAGAGATATTAAACGTAGAAACTGATATATTTGTGGGACCATTTCAGGAATATTGATTTTAGCCTCTATAAAAGTATTTATTTGATTTTATTTTTCAGTCATTGTAAATATACGACATTTTACTTTTTTTGTCTTTGCTGCATTGTTTTAGTTCTTGTTAAATTTATTAATATTAAAAGTTGTCCATGTAATATGTAAAATATTTGATTTAGTTCATCAAAATAAGGAATAAAAAAAACATTGCAGGAAACAATTTCAATATTAACATATTTTGCATGTGTACTAACTCATGTTTAAATTTGTTGTAGAATACAATACTCTGGTTGATTTTCTTTTGTGAATTGAATTTTCTCTGCGGAAAACTGAAAATACTAATTTCTCAAAATTGATAAGGTGGTAATGGGTGAGTGCGACAAAGCTTTTCTAACATACGTCGGGATCCATGAACTAACTTATAGTCTTTGAGCATCACACTCTATATACCTCACCTATTAAAGGTCGTTGATTCCCTGATAAAAAAAGGATTCTCTTATTGTAGTCAAACCCTTGCTCCCTCATGAGTATTATAAACACAGTCTCACCGTTTGTCAAAAAATAAAGTCTTTAATACACCGTTATAACACACTTTCAAAATTTGTTGAAAATCTAACGGTTCCTGCTAAATTATATGCAAACCCCATTTAGCCAATTAGAAAGTACTCCCTCCCTCTGGTCTCAAATATAAGAAGAAGAAAAAATTTTAGGTTCATTGAATAATTAATATATCTGCTTTACAATGTAGACCAAATACATTAACTACTCAATGAACCTAAAAAAAAATATTTTCTTATATTTGAGATCGGATGAAGTATGTGTTAATAAGAGTGTGTTACTATGCTAAAAAAAATTACGGGTGCTAATAATTCTTAAAACCACATATTACACTTTTTTAAACAACACATACTACACTATAATTGGCTATAATGTTTTAAATAAAAAGTGATCTTAAAAAGATATCACATCTCATTTATAAGGCATTCTAAACCATCCATTATACAACCAAGTTGCTTGGACTCCAGTAGCAAGGAGCTCCTTTCAAGGACGTATCCGGAGAATACCAAGTTCGATTCCCAGGGAAAACAACGTTTGGCCAGTGCGCTTGCCTCTACGCACGAGCCAGATTAGTCGCTCACATTTGGTGGATCGAAAACCGGTGCGAAAGCAAAAAAAACCATCCATTATAATACGATAGCTAAATTAAAAGTTGTCATTCTTACGATAAATAATAATAATACTTGTTATATGGCTCAATAAATAATAATATATTTTTTTTGTCAAGTAGCCTAGTGGCTAGAACCCACACAATTAAATTGTGGAGAAATGAAGTGTTCAGGGTTCGAACCCTGGTCCTTGCATATAATATGCAATACCTCAATCAACTAAGCTAAGCTCACGAAGATAAATAATAATATTTTTTGATAGAACTATAAATAATATAATAGTATAGACTTAACTAGACACGCACTATATCATATATTTAATGTCAGGCGGGTTGGGGCATTGCCCTATACACCTTATAAAGTTCCTCTGAAATCCTAGGCTCTGGCTATGTTTATTATATTAAGGTTTCGATGCAAAGTTGCAAACATGGCAAGGTGAGGCTTTGTAATTAAACAAACGAAACTCATGTGATTTTATTGTACGTAGCTAAATAAACAAAGGCTTAGAGACAAAAGTAAACGAGGGCTAAACAGCTTTAATATAGGTCATGATTTGTGAATGCCATAAAAGGGAGCACAATTGTGCCAAAATCTGAACCATTATTAGAAGGAATGCATATCATATTTGTTGATCCTGTTGGAATAACTTGAGCAAAGGCTATATTATACTTTATAACTGAATTCATCAAAGATTTAAGTCATGTGGAATCTGCATTAATATGTACATGTCTCTGATTTTTTTTTTAACCTAAAGTGGTATAGCACCTATTTTATGAAGCTTAGGGATTAATATATATAATATTAGTCAAACATGTGGAGATAATAATTTCAGCCTTTTAAGACCAACACAATTGTTCATATGCCCAATCGTTAATGCTACAAAAACGTTTTATAGTGCTTTTTTATTTTATTTTTATCAAAAAATTATGTTTTTAAATTTTATTTTATTTTTTTAAATTAAGATATTTATCTACACTCAACATACTATGGGGAAAAAAATTAATGCATGTGTGAAGGGCACAATCGTTGGTTCTCGTATTCGTATTCATAAAATAAAGTTGTTTCTACCTTCTACCTACATAAAACATGCAACCAAGTTTTGCAAAAACTTAATCACTTTATAACAATTTTTAGGCACTTTATAATTTTTTTTTTAGGAAATTATAAATTTATTAAGTACAAATACCTATGTTTACAAAAAAAAATTATTTTTTATTACCATTCTACAAGAGTAAAGTTTTTATCGTCGTTTAATATTGACTAATCTCAATCGGAGAATCGGTGAAAACATATAAAGTGTGATATGTCCCTCCCAATCAAATTTTTATCAGCTTAAGGGACTCAAATTTCATAATACTTAAATTAATTCAATATTGGTATTTGTTTACAAATCTATGAAAAACAAAAGAATGAATTTATTTCTTCTTCCAGGGTCTCATATATGCTGGCTTTCCATCTAACCATGATGGATTCAACGTGGGTTGGATGGAATCTCCAATAATTTCATAAAATTTTATGGCACCACTATCATTCATATTATATATAGTTTATCAAGTATCACTAGGAAAACTGTGGGAGATTTCCAAAAATTATATGTTTAAAAAGTTGTATTTTTTAGCAATAAAAAGTTATATTTAACTAAATGATCGAGTTAAATCTCAAAATTAGATTTAAGTAAATAAAATAACTTGGTTCAACATCATCTAATGAGACGAGTCACAATAAGAATGTTAGGATAAATTAAGTCGCAATTATTATATAAAAAACTATATAATATACTAAACATAATGATGAGTCAATAATTAGTGTTTTTAATATAAATTGAGTCTGTTTTATTTATATTTGATTCCGTTTTATATAATATTATTTCCTTTCTAGAACTATTTTACTTCAATTGCAAGTTATTTAATTTCAGGAACAAATAATTGAAAGATTTAGTCTTGGAGCAAAAGAAAGAGGATTTGGAGCTGATTCGAGCTAAAAATACGAAGATTTGTAGACAAAAATATATTTTCCCAAGTCAGAAGCTTGGCACGGCCCGTGCCACCAGCCACACGGCCGTGCCAACCCCCATAATCCTCTTTTGCTGCTTCTGCTTCCCGGACAAGCTACCTATTAGTTTATTTCTGACCTAAAAGTCCGTGGTTTCTTGTGGAACATTCTAGTGATGTATTTCTTAGGGCTTAAGTCATTGTAAACTATAAAAAAAAGTAGCTAGCTATCACAACAATTCATCTTTTGTTCTTGGAATTCAATAGTGACAATTGTCTTCTTTAATAAAAGTTCTTTCTTTTACTTTCTTGTTATTTTCTTCTTCTTCTTCTCTATGTCTTCGATGAACATGAGTGAGTAGACTCTTATTGTCTTGAGATTGTTGGATAAGTCTAATGACGTAATCCTAATCAAAACCAAGCCTTAAACCCTAATTTCTAATCTATTTCACCGTTCTTATATTCAATAACAAATATTAATCGATGGATCGAAAGATGAAGTTTTAATATTGGAACAAGTGAATATAGACAAGGATTGTGAAACATGAAAATATTCTAGCAAACCTTGAGACAATAAAGTTTCGAGCTTCAAGGATTTCAATGGTAATCAACCATGAAAATAGGCGTGGTTGCTAGAGAAACACACTCACTGAGACCGAAAGGAGATGTGATGGGCTAAAGAGAAACTTGTCTTTAGAAACAAGGTCTAACATAAAGTTCTAGGTTTAAGGTTTGATTTGAGAAGGGTTTATCACCATGACGGACCAATAATCTCAAGGCTCTTTTATTATTATTATTATTTTCAACCGTCTAAAAATCCCAAATTTGCAACTTAAACTCTTTCTAATCATCAACTAATGTTAATTGAATTGAACAACTCCATGTTGGAATGATACTCTCTTTTTACTACTTCGGTAGAACCGTGTACTTGCGGTTTTACTCATCACATAACTACACAAAAATTCAAAAATTTAAATGATAAACATAAGTTGACTTAAAAGTAAGGAGCAAAGTGATGACGAAAAACATTTAGAAGACTAAAAATTGAAGAAAAAATTAGAGGGACTAAAAATGAAATTGAAAATTTTATAGGAATTAAAAACTTATTTAACTCATGAATTAATCAAATTAGTCCATTGTTTGGAGTAGCTTATTTTAGAACTTATGTAAAATAGTTTATGCAAATAAATATGTCTTTATGTATTATTTATAAGATTGTTAAAGTAGTTTATGAAGGTACAATTTTCGCTAATGAGAACTTATGAATTAAGGTAAAAACTTATTTATTTACATAAGCTCTTTTTCATAAGCTCAAAATAAGCTCAATCTAAACGGGACGATAATTGAATTGCATGTTATTAAACTCGGTTCAAATATATTTTGGTTTTGTGGATTAATGGGTCAACTTGACTCGTTTGTTTTTTCCTTTTCCTTTTTTTATTCACTCCTTTCATTTTTTATGTTCCTTTGAAATATTAGTTTCTCACAACTATTTATTTGGAACTTGTGATTGGATATAAGTGTATTTTTTTTTACATTAACACTAAAGGAGCCTTGAGTCCTTGCCTTTTTAATCTTGATATTGATAATAATATTTGGTGCCTTGTGATTGGATATAAGGGTAATTTTTTTACATTGACACTAAATATAAATTAAAATCAAGTTTTGTTCTTTGCCTTTTTAATCTTCATGTTGATAGTAATATAACGATTGATGAGATGAGGATGTTAGATTGGGTGTTGAGGGAAATGAGTGGAGATGGAGGAGGAGGATATTTGATTGAGAGGAGGAGCAGGTGTTGGAGTGTTGTTCTTTGTTAGATAATATTGTATTGCAGGTTACTAATGCGGATATTCATACATAGAAATACAATTCAACTGAAGATTTTTCAGTTAAAGGAGCCTACCAGTTGTTGATGTGTGATGACCTGCAAGCTCAGATACTAGTTATGAGTATGATTTAGAACAGAGTTGTACCCTTAAAAGTTTCGCTTTTTCTGCGGCGACGACTGTTGAATAGAAGAATTATGACTAAAGATAATAATTTGATTGGTTGTGGGTGTATTCACTATATGTTTTGTTATGTTTTGGTGAATGTAAGAAAGAGAAATTGATTAATCATCTCTTTTCTGGATTGTGATAGTTTCGACAACATCCGACGGTTGATTCTACGCTGGTTGTGGATTTACAGTTTTCTCCCACCTAATATATGCATGCACGCATAACAGTTCGGCAGTTCTCATATGTTTAGGTGAAATATTCGTCATTGTTTTCAAGTGATTTGGTTGACTACTATCTTGATCTTTTAATAAGAACACAATTAAAAGATTTTTCAAAACAAAAACTTCCTCTCACTCAAATGATTGATATGATTAAAATTCATTTTTGATGGCAGCCGAATGCTCTAGACATCATGCTTTTTATGACATTCATTTTCGGTGGAGAAATTTGTTTGCTTGTATCTCGTTCTCAACCTTTGGATGTTTTTGCCTTTTAACTCCGCCTTGAGTCCCTTGTAGCCGTAGGCATATCTTTTGCCTTTGTATTTTTTTTGGTTAGTATATTTTTGGCTTCTTAAAAAAGTGTTTTGTTCCTTCAATTGAATCAAACTTAAGATTTATAAGAGTTTACATATTTAAAAATGTGTGTATTAATATTTTTTAAATTAGATGGAAAATTTTAAATTACAAGAAAATGCTGATAGTTAATCATTCTAAAACATAATAGATTAGTAGGTTCACCCTAAACTTTTATATGAGCTTATTGGGTTAGTCTTCTAAAACCTCATTATAAGAACTAATAGATTGATCTACATGGCTGACCCATTTTGTCAGCTCTCCATTTTAACATGTATTTGCATGAGAAAAATACATGAATATTACCAAAAATAAAAGATGCAATTAAACTAAAAGGAAATGGATTTGTGAGTGATCCTAGAGGAGGTGCAAATGCAATGCAATGGGGTGTGATGATATATGCTAGTACTATCATCTGATCTGAGAGAGAGGTGCACGAAGACCGTGACACGTGCAACTGACTCAAGAACTCAGCACCCAATGCAAAGTAAATATTGAGATCTATAACATTGACACGTGCCCATGCTCCCCTTTTTTTGTACCTTTTCTCGAGCGTGTCACAAAACCCTTCATCCAAAATTTCATCCTTGTAATTGTACGTACCCCTTCACAATGATCATGTTGAACTGCACAAAACAAACTCTACTACGAGGATTATGACTTGTTTTTATAAAAAAAAATTAAATTAGTAGCTTTGACTTGAAATTTATGTTTTTAATATTAAATATGTAGCTTTTTAATAAATGTTTAAATATGTGTCTAGTCTGTGTAAATAGGTCTAATTTAAATTTTCGTCCATGTATTTATTAATCCTTTCAAAGTTTCCATGCAATTATTAATCATTTGATTGTTGGTCATAATCTCATTTGATTACTTACGTGACACATGATTAGTGAGTTGGTGATGACGTGGCAAAATCTGACTGGGAAAGGACCATGACTAGTCAGCAAGTGACACCTGAATTGACCTTTTTGCCCTTAATGAAATCAATCATATTGGAAATTACTAAAATGTCATCTTCTCTTTAACCTCATTCTTCTTCCTTCTTCAGTCCTCTTCTCTTTCTCCCCAACTAGCTCCGCAGCCGCTGACCATGATTCATGACCCCTCCACCTTCTCCACAATTCATTGATGCTAACAATCTCAACCAGATTCATTGACTTCATCGAAACGTGTGGTTCCCAACAATCTCAACCACAACACCCTCCTTTTGATCTCAATTTTTCTCTCAACGCAAAAAATCGTGTTTCAAAAACAAAAATCACTCAGTTCTGGTTATTAGCGCATGAAAATAGAGGAGAAAGAGTCGTGGTTTAAGGTTTTAGCGTTTCTAACATTTTTTTATTTTAATCTTCAAAACAAAACAACTCATTTTTGTTAAGCTGCAACATCGAAAGGTTCGATTTCCTGATTTTATCTCTTCAACATTTTTTAACTTTAATCGAGTTTGTGTTGATTCCTTGTTACCAACGTTAGTTCTTATCAATAGGTAAAAGTTTCAAGAATTCAACATAAATAAATGTCGGCGACGTTCACCAATCTCTCATGGTGGTTACGGAGTGGAAAACATCAAGAACCAAGAATCTCAAAAGGGGCTTCAAGAAATTCTTCAACAGATTTGAACATGTTGGAATCTGAGGTGAAGAAAGGTAAAGAGAAAATGGAATAGTAGGGAAGAGAGGAGGAAAGTGGACAGGGAATATGATGTTGTTCTTGTTCCATCTGATGGTGGATGTGTTTCAGGTTCTGAATCTAATGATTCTGATTGGTCAGTTGGATGGTGTTGATGGAATAGTTTGATGGTGTTGGTTGTGGTGGAAGAGAAGGAAGAGGAAGAAGAAGGCAGGGGTATAATAGTTATTTTGCATGTGTCTAGTTTCATTAAGGGCAAAATGGTCATTTCATGTGTCATTTGTTGATTCATACATGTCCTTTCCCAATCAGCTTCTGTCATGTCATCACCAACTCACTAATCATGTGCCGCATAAGTAATCAAATGGGATTGGGATTAGGACCAAAAATCAAATGATTAATAATTGCAGGAAAACTTTGGGAGGATTAGTAAGTACATACGAAAATTTAAGTGAGCCCTATTTGCAAGGACTAGACATATATTTAAGCCTTTAATAAATAATTGTTGATTTTCAACGTAAAGTTACTACTTTTAGTTGCCTTAACATGTGCAATATTGCACATGTTAGACAAACCCAAAACAAAATGCTAAAGAATGTTTTTAAGACATTTGATTAAAAAAAACAAAAAAATAATTGTGTTGAAAAGTATTAAAACTAATGAATTCAACTTTTTAAAATTTAAAAATTGTAGTTCTTATGATACTTGTGTTCTTATGACAATTTTTAACAAGATCTTTTTTTTTTTTAAGAATTGAGTTAACTCGAATATAATTTGAAATTCAACGAAACAATTAATTTGTTGTATTTAGTTTCTAAACCAAATAAATTAGTTAATAATTTTTTGGCTTGTTTAATCTATGAGTTGCCTTGATTATAAATGGCAAAATCTATCTATCTGTCAATAAAAGTGGGCAACTCTATTCATTTATTTGTTTTTTATATTTATAGTGAATGACAGATGATAGATTTTAATTTACGTCAATTAAACATTGGTAGAGTTATCCAACTTTTGTCGATGAGTATTATTTATAATTTTTTTACCTAAAAAGTATTATATACATAATACATTTAAAGGTCAAAATAATTTGACGTTTTTGAAAAGAAAAATAACCTTTTAATTATATGATTCGAACAAACGAATTAAATCTAACCTATAGAATTGAATGGTCCGTGAATTATATCGAATTTTGAACTAAACTAATTTTCATTGAGTCGAGATAAAAACGAGTTCGACTCTTCTCGACTCATTTTCAACCCTTCCTATTTACAACTTTTCGTGCATGTTTACATTTAACATCACTTAGATTTTGTCAAACTTGATATTCAAATGAGCATAGTAGCATACCCAGTAGTATTCCCCTGAAAAAATGATATAGTAGTATCAAGGCTTAATTACACTTTTGATCATCGCATTTTGACCAGCTCACGAAAATAGTCCTGCCTCTTTCAAATCAAACAAAACCGTCCCTAAATCATATGATTTTTGCAGTTTTAGTCATACCTCCTATTTTCAACTCGAGAAACTCAGAGAAATGGCAATTTTAGACCTACTATCTATGCTCAACCATGAAATAAACAAGGAATCAAGCATGTGGGTACAGGGAATCCACTTTATTCAACACACTAAACAAAAAACCCTAATTTCTAAGATATGTTTCAAATTAGGGTTTTTTTGGTTAGTGTGCTGAATAGAGTGGATTCTTTGTACCCACATGCTTTATTCCTTGTTTATTTCATGGTTGAGCATATGGGGTAGGTCTAAAACTGCCTAAAACTGTCATTTCTCGGTGTTTCTGTAGTTGAAAATAGGAGGTTGGACTAAAACTGCAAAAAACATGATAGTTTAAGACGGTTTTTTTCGATTTGAAAGAGGTAGGACCATTTTTGTGAGCTGATCAAAATGCGAGGATCAAAAGTGTAATTAAGCCTAGTATCAATATTATCAGCTACTCCTTTCTCATGCTAAGTGTCTTTTTATCTAATGTACATATACTGAGATGTTTTTAAGATAAAAAGTGATATTTGAACAACCATTTTTTGATAATTTTTGTGACAATTTTCTCTTTCATACTCACATTATGATTTTACTTTTTCTCTCTTTTGATTTGGTTTTTGTGTCCATACCTCATTTTCTTTATAAATTGATGGTTATCCTAAAAGTTGTCATTAAAATGGTTGTTCAAATAACATAACTCTGCTAAGATATATATATATATATATATATAGTTGATGAATTAGTTAGAGATTAATAGGTTGCCAGCTCAATTGGTTTAAACTATGGGATTAGGAGTTGAAGTTCATGAATTTAAGTTAAAACGAATGAGTAAATATTAATCCAACAACTACTTCTTCTGATCGCTATGATAAACAAAAAAAATTATTTTTAGATTCATTAAATAACTGATATATAGGATCTATGTTATACATTAGATACATTAGTAATAAGTTATTTTATGAATCTATAAAAATAGCTTTTTTATTTATAATAGTGTCTAGATGGAGTAACTAATAACCTTTGTCATTCACAATTTTTTTTAAAGAAACTAAGATACAGAAAATATGAATATACTCCATCCGTCCTTAATTATAAGACCATTCTCAAAAAAAGATTTGTCCTTAAATATAAGACTGTGTACAAATTTTAAGATGTATTTATTACATTTTTTCAACTATATCCTTTCTAATTACCAATTATATATAAAGGGCAATTTAGTAATAATAACATATTTTTGAGACAAATTTATCACTCTTACAATTTTTTTTTAATACGCATGATTTTTGCAAAGTAGTTTATTCAAAGGGACAGAGAGAGCACATGGAAGAAAATACTATAGTTCACTCATAATTAAAAGGATAATATAATCGACAATATTACTCCGGAAAAATGAAATGTAAGTAAAAAAAAATAGATAAAAAGTTGATGCACGTGGAGTAAATTTTTAACCACATACATTAACGTTTCAACTATCACTTTTACTTATATTTCATTTAGAATGGAGTATGTCTCTACTCTATGTATGAGAACAATTAATATTTTAAATGCCACACTTAATATGAGATTCACATCATGTCTCTTTGCATAAGATCATTTTAACCATTATAAACTCAAGGTATTGCCAATTAACGTTGTCATGTAAGCGTTTTAAAATTTGACTTTCAACAACAAAAACAATCATCTCTTCTACGTTTTGTAATATCTATGATTTCCTTAACCACAAGGATTCCATAAAAAATATGTCTTCCTACAATAAAAGTCCTATAACAGCAAGAAATAAGTTTCTCGAGAACCCTTTTGAACCTACAAGCCAACAACTTAGCCGCAATCTTATATAAGCTTCCTATAAGTGAAATTGACCTATAATATGCCAAATCTTGAGAGCTATCTCGTTTAGGAAGCAGGGCAATGAAAGATTAAAGAAGTGATTTTGAAACATCACCATTCATGTGAAACTACCTAAATATGTCGATAATATTAATACCTAAATATGTCGATAATATTAATACAAAGTGTTAAATATGATTTTAGTTCATATAAAATTACCAACTTTTATTTTTTGTTCCTATAAAAAATTATCATCGACTTTTAATTCCTAAATTATTTTCCATCAAAATTTTAGTCTCTAATGTTAAATATCAACTTATGAGGCAAAACATAAGTCCACATGACACTTGTCACATTCTTAAAAAAAAAATGACACTTGTCACATAATTTTTTTAATGACATCGAAGCTTTCTAATTTATTAATTTATAATTTAAACATCGGAAGTTTTGAGTTAATTAAATCTCAAACATTGAATGAATCAAATGCCTTAAAAACTATGCATGATGATTTTGTGAGCGATGCTGATGCATTCAATCAGAATGCGGTGTAATTTGGAGATTAAAAGCGTCGATAAAGTTTACAAATCCTAACTCAATTAAGAAAATGTTGAAATTCTCTATAGAAAAATGTTGAAATTGTTAGGTCAGACGCTATGATAGAGGTTTGAACTCCAGCACCTCAATTTATGTGTGTGTGAGTTTATTTATAACGACTTTGCCATTTTGACTATAAAAAAAAAGTTGACAAAATATAATTTGAGGATTATAATTATAAAGATTTTAGAAGAGGAAAAATTTGTGTCAAAATCCAAATTAATGTTGAGTCTAATACTAAACTGACTTAGGTTTGTTTGGCAGTGTTCACTTGATACTTTAGAATTTACTCCTTTCAAGATACTAGATTCGATAAAATTTCAATCAACTAATTTAACCTTTTTAAAACAATGTTATGTCTAATAAGAGTGTTTAATAATCACCCAAGTAACCCCATTTGTACTACAATTGGTTATTTTGTTCTTGTACAAATTGTACTACAAGAAAATTGCTTTTCTGACATACATATCTTCCTAATAACACATGTAAATTACTAAAAAGTCTCCAGCGGTAGTTAACTACCGTTGATCTGTTTATAAGAACAGAACAAACATAGGAGTTTTCAAAACTCCATTGTTGCGTTTTTTGAATTTTTAGGTGCAATTTTCACCAAGCATAAGCCATTCCAAGCCAATTTTAAGCACATAATCAAATAAGTGTTTTGAATCCTATTGCATTGGGTTTTTGTTATTGAATTGTTAGATATTTTGGAATTGTTTTGACCTATTTAGGTTTTAGAAATTGTTAAAAATTGTTTTGATTTGATGATGATTTTGTATTGATTTGTTATATGTTGTTTAGAATAGAATTGTGTTAGAAAATGTTAGAAATTGTTAGAATTGCTAGGCATTTGAAATTGTTAGAAATTGTTTTGATTTGATGGTGAATTTGTATTGATTTGTTATATGTTGTTTAGAATAGAATTGTGTTAGAAAATGTTAGAAATTGTTAGAATTGCTAGGTATTTGAAATTGTTAGAAATTGTTTTGATTTGATGATGATTTTGTATTGATTTGTTATATGTTGTTTAGAATAGAATTGTGTTAGAAAATGTTAGAAATAGTTAGAAATTGCTAGGTATTTGAAATTGTTAGGTATTAGAAATTGTTAGAAATTAAAAATTGTGTTAGAGAATGTTTTGATCCGATGTTTGCATCGTATAGAAATGTCTCAGAAACAGGGCGATGTTGATCAATTAAAAAAGGAGGGTGACAAGAAGAAAGAAAAATCGCCTATGACATGGCACAAAATTGTTTGTGATGGTTCCAAAAAAAAGAAGGATTCGAAGGTGCCGGTGTACAATCAGTCGAGGTTGAGGAGGAGTGGGAGGACATGCTATTTTGGTCCTCAACCAAAAGCAGGTGTCGTAGGGACTGTCGCGGACAACCCGATTGAGTTAAGCGACGAGGAAGATGATTGAATGTAATGACTTCTAATGCCTAATTGTTTTGGATATTTTTTTATGTTTTTTTTATATCTCGCGCACATTTTGCTACCTTTTGCTTGACATTATGGTACTTTGAATAAAATCGCGTATTGAATAATTTTGATTAAAAATTGCGTATTTGAATAAAGACTAATTAAATCTAACGTGAATTCGAATAAAAATTGCGTAATGAATAAATAAATTCGAAAAGTTAATAAATAAATTATTGTTCCATTCAAAACAACATGTATTATGCATAATCAACTATATATGTTATCACATCAAATTCCTTCCTACAAGAGGAGTCATCACATAAAGAATGATGTCCATTCCGTGACACTCATCTTATAAGAAGGAATTTGATATCATAACTTATATAGCTGATTCTCAATAATACATGTTCCTAAAAATGTCCTATCATTACATTACATTACATTACATTCGGGTTACACCTTCAAACTACAACAATTGTCTTACCTCTGAAATGGTAAATTCAAACTCGCTAAACACTAGGACTCAAGCATTCACCCGACGTTTCTATTGTTCCATTCAAAAGATTAAATTTTTGTTAGGCTTGATTTAAATGATGGTATTCAAGTGTCAAAAGAATGAGGTCCATTCCTTGACACTTCAATACCTTCATTTAAACCAGCCTAACAAGAATTTAATATTTTGAAAGGAAC
>Ga0315913_1003734_pt1 | contig 18308 bp, 3 predicted proteins | sample MpolsnodulesMG_FD_207736 | JGI IMG/M metagenome (GOLD analysis project Ga0315913, IMG submission 207736) | Medicago polymorpha root nodule microbial communities from Los Angeles, California, United States - small nodules | ecosystem: Host-associated > Plants > Roots > Nodule | place: USA... | reverse complement strand
AGATAGTTGACTGTGAAAGTGTGATTTTGGGAAGAAGAAGAAGAAAAGGGTTGGAGAAGATGAAGAAGGAATGAAGATTGTGTTACTGTTAGGGTTTTGAAGCTGAATGTGAGGTTATTAGGGCAGAGCAATGTTCTGCGATAGTAACAAAACATGATGATATTGAAAAATATAAACAAAATCAGAGTAATAAGATTCTTCGATTCATACCATTGTTGTTGCTGTGTCGATCAAGTTACCCCATCGTTGTTGTTCTGCTTGGTTGGGTGGGATGAAGTTAGTATCTTTCCTGTCTCAAATGTGAGTGAGTGAGAGAGAGAAAGATGAAAATTGGAAGTTGACAATATTTATTTAAGGTTTAATTACACCTTTTGGACCTTAAGTTTTCCAAAGTTGTGTTTTTGGTCCCTAAAAAAAATAACTCTTTTGAGGCCTCCAAAGTTTACTTTCTAATGCAATTCTGACCAACCACCCCAATTTAAACAAAGTCAACTCTGACATGGGCGCCACTGTGTAAATTTTTAATTATTTTTAATATTTTTTTATTTTATTTTTTTTATTTGTAATAAAAAAACAAAAAAAATTATTTTTTGTAATTAAAAAAACAAAATCAAATTTTTTATTTTTATTTTTCAAATTAAAAAAAACATTTTTTTAATTACAAAAATATTTTATTTATTTTTTTAAAATTTAAAAAATAAATAAAAATATAAAAATTTACACGCGTTACCCACATGTTCGTTGGCTGGGTCAAAATTGGCGTGGGGGCCAAAATTGCAACAAAAAGTAAACTTAGGGGCCTGGAAAGAGTTGTTTTTTTAAGGGGCCAAAATCACAACTTTGAAAAACTTACGGCGCCAAAAATATAATTAAGCATTTATTTAAGGGTTAATATGTCTTTACCCCCGTAAAAAGAAGTTTATATTCCAACCCTGTAAAATAAGATTCTTTGATTTTAGACCCTAACCCATGTGACTGTGCATAATTGCTGAAGTGGCGAGCTGAGTGACATGCTGACTGTGCATATCTGATTATGTGACATGCTGACAGTATAATTAATTTTGTTTTTCAATTTTTTTAAAGGTACACATGGCATTTGTGCCTATTTTTTTAAAAAAAAGTTCAGGATTTTTTTTATTATGAAAAATATTTTCCAAAATTTTTTAAAATTTTGAAATATATATTTTTTGAAAATTCCAAAATTTACGAAAACTATATAGTTCAAAATTTTTTAATTTTCCATAAATTTTAAAAATTATTTCCAAAAACTTTGAAATATATATTTCAAAATTTTTATTTTGAAAAAAAAATTCAAATTATTTTCGAAAATTTGGAAATATATAATTTTTGAAATTTAAAACAGATTTTTTTTCGAAAAAGAAGTTTTTTAAATTTTCTCAACAAAAAATATCTGGAAAATATTTTTATATTTAAAAATCTAGATACAAATTAAGGAAAATTCAGATTTTTTTCGAAAATTTTATTCCAAATTCTTTTTTACGATGTGTTACAGATTTCAGAAATTTTTTTAATATTTAAAAATTGAGAATAAAAAAAAATTGAATGTTTTTTTAATATTTAAATTTATTCTTATCTATTTGTTACATGTGTTATTTGTATTGAAAATTGAGGGAATTTTTGAAAAGAAACAACCAGTCCAAAAGAGCTGAAAGGGGTTGTTTTCTTTATATATATATTTCCCAAAAAATTATATATAAAATAAAAAATTCCTAAACTTACTGTATTTTGAAAATTTTGAAAAAAATTTAAAAAAATCCAAATTAAATTAAAATTTAGAAAATATTCGAAAAAAATAATATAAGCTAATTTTTGAATGTTTTGGTAAAAAAATATTAATTTTTTTCTCAATTTATTTATTTTTTGAAAAAAAATCCAAATTTTTTCGTTTTTTTAAAAAAATTGATTTTTTTCTTCTTATTTTTAAATTTTTGAAAATTAATTTCAGGTTTTAAAAAAATTAAAATAAAAATAATTACACAGTGGCGTGCCACGTCAGCTTCTGGATAGGGTCATGGGTGCTTTGTGGAGAATCTTCATATTAGAGGGGTGTTTTGGGGAGAATCTTCATATTAAAGGGTTGGAATCTAAACTTTTTTTTTTACAGGGGTAAACCGGAACTCGCTTGAATTACAGAGGGGTAAAAACATATTAACCCTTTATTTAATGAGAGTATTTACATATATAGACATGTTTGGATAAACAACTTATTTCTAGCTTATAACACAAACAACTTATCATTATAAGAGTTTTATGTATAAGCTATTTTTATAGAAAAGCATAAGATACCTTTAAATTGTATTTGTATATTTTATAAGTTGTTTTTATAAGCTAAATCGAATAACTTATGAAAGTAAATTGAAAAAATAATGAAAAAAGTCATAAGTTATTTTCATAAGTTCTTATAAGTAGTTTCACAAAACTTATGTCTTAGATAAACTCAAATAAATCAATCCAAACATGCCTATAATATAAATGTCAAGTTATCTTTTTCTCTTTAAAGAAAATATCATGTTAACTTGTGTCTTCAAGGAATACAAAAGTGTAAGTTTATATCTAAAACAACAAATTTCAAACTTTTAGGTAATTAAATGTACAACTTATAATACAAAATTACAACATTAAGTTCATTAACATGTGTTCTTATGAAACATATTAGCATCTTTCATATCATAATAGTGTATAAAAGCTTGTGGCATGTCCTATTGACGAAGCACCAACAACAGTGTAGATGTATGTGGATGAAAGCTCGAAGGAGAGTGTATTTAGATGAATGGATGTCTAAGTGACTTGTGTCGTTGTTAAAAACTCAATGTAATGATCATTCAAACATTCATCACGATCCATTAAATATTATACTTAATTGACAAATCATTGTTGTTAACAATGTTTAGCGATGGACTTTGACATAAGATGACGAACTTGAAAACTATTTTACATATTATAATAGATCAAATTGAGAACTTAAAAGTCTTTGATACAAAGTCTAGGATCATTTAGTTGGTTAACAATTTTTTTTTTGAGTGAAAACTCATTCCAATCTCTCACAAAAATACATGATTCAGTGTGGACGCATTTGTCCCCTAAGAAAAGTCTATGACTCAACTGTCTCTTAATCGATTATGTGGACTGCTAAGTTAATTATGTAATGTAGCATTTACAACATTAGTTATCTGACATAGCGGCATTGTAATGAAACATCAAGGGACAACTCAGTCCCTCGTAAATCATGAAACTCATTTTCAATGGCATTTTATTCAAGTGGTGAGTGAGTTTTCGTCATAACCACACTCATCCTCATCACTTATCTAGCCGAAGCTTCATTTCTTCCATAACATTTGACTCAATAAATACATCCCCCGCTTGAAAAAGTTATAATAAGATGTACTCTTCTGCAGATGACAAAGTTCACATTATAATAGTTCACACAAGACAATATAATATTTGGTCGCTAGTAAAATAATAAAAGTTCACATTAGTCCCTGACAAGAATTTTTTCTCTCTCTCTTAGGAACAAATCTGAATTCAGTGTCTTTTGTGAGGAATTAGAATTAGAATTAGATTTCACATATGTGTAATAAAAACCACAGATGTTCTTTAGCCTCTAGATCCTCAAATGAAGCATATTATATCTTCCTCCATTATAAGTTTAAGTACTACCTCCTTCATCCTTTTTATAAATCCCTGGGTAAAATTTTTTAACTCCCTCAGTGGAACAGCATGAGCATGCTGCTATTTCAATTGAGGTTCATGTCACATATCTTCTTCTGCAAAATGTGTTATAGTTTGATGTAATACATTAACTTTATGATATATAAATGATGGTACCTGTAGTATAGATGGATATTGCTTATGCACCACAACAACATTAAGATTTATCACAGTCAGCAGTGAGTTTTTCTTTTGAATAGTTAATGTTAATGCAACTTCCTGAGACTTGGAAGAGGATAACTAACTTCTGCTTCTTAAACACACTGTTAGATCTATCTTTGCAGCTGCTACTCAGCTCCATCAATAGGATTTTATCCTATCCGTTTTTGTGAGTACCCAACATATTATGCTGGTGCGGGATTTTATCCTATCCGTCATCAGTATTTGTGAGTACCAAACATGTCATCATCCCTATGTCAAGCAATCATCAACACAAATACTCCATCCCTCCCAAAATATACAACTTTTAACTAAATCCCTTCTACCAAGGAAATATATTGAGTTACTTAAAAGCATTAAAATTGTCTATGAGCAACCTAAGTATTTAGCAAAACATAACTTGTTTTGGAAAACTATACTTCAATATGTAAGAAAAATTAAAAAGTGATTCAAAGAAGTATTTTCCCCATATACATTAGATGATTAGACACACCTAATCTATCGTGCGCAGGAACTCAGAAGCAGGATGGAATAAATTACTGCTAAGCAGCACTGATATCTCTCTTGTGAGCCTATTTCGAGCAAGATCACAGCAAACAAACCGAGTAATGTGATAAGCACTTGAGGGGAAAACTCCAGCACAGAAAACTACAACAACATGCAAAACCACATATTTATAGGCAACTTTCCTTTACATTTAGCAAACCTCTCCGATGTGGGACTTTGAGAATTAAGAACATCTTTCATTATTCCTTTTGTTTTACTACCTGTTTCATTTTTATGAATTTTGTCTTTTAGGAACGTGACTTTTTAAAACTGTTATTAATTGCTTCAAAAAAATTAGTTAGTCTATATTTTTTTTTTTATAAAATAGTAATCGAACATTGAGATTTTATTATAACTCATATACGTATATATATAATCGAGCCAACTCATGACCAAACGAGCCGAACTATATATAGTTCAAGTTCAGCTCATTTAATTAACGAACTTAATTTTCGGCTTCTAACTCATACGTATGTATATAATCGAGTCAACTCATGACCAAATGAGCCGAACTATATATAGTTCAAGTTCAGCTCATTTAATTAACGAACTTAATTTTCGGCTCAAGTTCAGCTCATTTGGTTCATGAACCAAGTTCAACGAGCTAATTGTCGAGTCGAGTTCCGAACTATTTTCGAGTTGGCTCGTTCATTGCCAGCCCTAGGACAAAGTACCAATTACTCTATTTTATCCCTTTCTGTTACTTGAGAGATCCAAACATAAAAGCAACAGAAGCGCTTGAAGGTCGTTACAATTGTTTATGTGAAACTAAAAAAAGTACAATTAAAACAAATAATTAAACTAAAATATTTACACATGGCATCAAATTCTATAAAGGACTATAAGGATCTATGGTTTTCCATCATTGCTAATATCACAAAATAAAATAACATCCTATAGTCTAAATGAGCTCTGCCACAAGATTAGAAGCACAGCACAGTTACGAGAAGAACCTAAATAAGCAACCTATAGTCTAAATATGAATCTCAACAACAGCAAGTGCTAAGAACAAAATAAAATAACATCCTATAGGAATATCGTGCAGAGTAAAATACCAGTGCAAGGTTAGGACAAACGGTAAGGCCCTATTACCAGAAGTACAACACAGTTACGAGAAGAACCTAAATGCACATGTATAACAAATCCTGCTACTGATCAAATTTGTATCAAAATAAAAAGGGCATTGCACCACAAACTGAATAAGAATAATTATCAAGGTCGAATATGACGCCTAAGCCACAGGATCCTCAAAAGGTTTACTGCCAACTACGAGTTAGGAACATCAATTAACCTCAACAGAACTGCTTGAAGAGCAGTAAAGATAAAAAATTATAACAAGCTTTAAAATTGAGGGAGTGGGAGATATCTGACAGAGATGAGCTAACTAGGAAATACTTGTGACAAAGATAGATGTATTTTTTATTATATCCGAATAAAGACCATCCTTCTCACATTATGTTGATTTTCATTTAATTTATATAAAAATTTGTTATCGTAAGCAAAGAACTGGACAGTAGGCAATGAACTTTAATATAAACAAACCACAAGAAAAATCATATTATATGACCATATTAGGCATGAACGAATGATACTTCAGCAACAAAGAATGAAATTTAAGGATACTACCAAAGACCATATTTTATAGAGACATCACCATGTGCCAAAATATATAACTCATGTTGATTGCAAAAGTCATTATCAGTTGTCAAATAAGTATTTCTAGTCTAAAAAAGGTTGTAGTTTTCCCTTAAACAATGAAGGAATCCTATAGGATGATCAAGTAACAAAATATGGTAAGCTAATACTAGTACCACTCACCAATTAAACTAGACTATTTCAAATCCCCCAAAAAGGTCACAGAGATGTGAACGCCACTTCAAGTTGCATATATGTGCCATCTTCAAAACAAGGTTCTAAATTGCAGCAGAGACCCTTTGCGTCGCTTCCAAGGTTGTGGCTGCAAATCTTTTTTCAAAACCTTATTTGAAAGTTGAAGCATCTCTTTTCTCTTCATACAACTTCAACAAATGAGATGCGTCTTCCTCAAAGCAATTCACATATCTCTTCAAAAACAGATCCTCAGGGACTTTGAAAGGTGCAGGGGATTTAGCATCCTTAATCAAACCTTTGGATTGAAGAAATTTCAAGACAAAAGCCCTAGGAATAACCCTTTTTTCCAAACTCAGCATAAGAAGTATTGGATATTTGGCAAGCACATTAGACTCCCAACCCATGTGATTGACAAAAAACTGCATCACTGCTTCAATTTTTTCCACAGATGCCAACATACACCATGGATACTTCAAAAATGCTGAGGCAATAATTTCATCAGACCAACCCCATTTCTTATACACATTAATCTTCCTTTCCCATACAGATTTTGGACTAATCTTAGCATGCAGTGCGATAAGGAAAAACGTTTTATCAGGGTTGAATCCTAATTGTTTTACTTCCATCACTGCCTTCTCAAATATTGGAGGTTTCTCAGAGAGCATGTAATACCAATTTCGAAACAAAAAAACAATTTTGGATTCAGGAACCCCATTTTGAAGCAGGAATTGAATATTGTGAGATGGGTATTTAGAATAAAGGAAACAAGAGCAATGTTTAAGAGCGGCAATGGTAGATTGATCAGAAAGTAAGAATCTTTTGATAAAATCATAACAAGGGGTTATTGTATTTTTCAAGCTTTGAGACAACATAAGAGGGTTTCTGGTGATGATGTGAACAAGGTCTGAATTTGAAGCACCCTTGGAGAGAAGGAAATTGAATTTAGGAAGAATGGTTTTGTTGGGATCATAAGAGAGAATATCTGTGCGAGTTTTGATGAGAGATGATAATTGGGAATTAGAGAAACCATACGATTTGAATAAGGCGAGGACTGAATCAGGTTTTTGTGAGTTGTTGAGATGAACTCGGTTGGAGAGTTTAGAAGCAGTTTCTGGTGAAAACCCACAATTTTGAATGAGGTAGTTTACTGTAAAAGAGTGATTTTGGAAAGAAGAAGAAGAAGAAGAAGAAAAGGGTTGGAGAAGATGAAGAGTTGTTGAGGTTTTGAATGAGAAGAGTAATGGTCTGCGAAAATAACAAAGCATGATAATTGGATTCAAAATCAAAACCCTTGTTACAACAGGAGAGAAGAACAGAGGTTTTCGCTATTACTAACTGAGAAGATAAGATAATTGAATTCATACCATTGTTGTTGTTGTTGGTTGCTCTGCCTATCACTGTTGCATCATCGTCGTTGCTAGTTCGGTCCTGACTCATATCCAGAGGGGACGGTGGTGGACTTGTAACCTTCGCTTTATGCGAACAAACCGCATTATTTGAACCGAAAAATAAAAAAACCGAACAAAATCAAAAGTTGAAAACCGAAAAAAAATACCGCAATTTTAAATGGATTGGATAAGGAGTAGTCAAGTCCTCTTGCACTTCCAATAAATTTCATTATAATCTCACTAGATTACAATTGTCCAAGGACACTTCTAAGAGACTTTCAAATGTTCAAGTACATGAACAAAAGACTTTCAATGATCAATCACAACTCAAAGAGACTTCCACCGCTCAAGCACGGAGGCAAGAGACTTCTAAAGTTTTACAAATAAACAATATTTGTTCTTACACTTGATATACAATCAGAGGTATAAACAATACAATTCAGAACAGACTCTTAAGACTTGGAATTTCTAAGATACAAACTTTGGTAAGAAATTCTTAAGTGTTTTATGCGCTTTTTGATTTAGTAGGGCACAATTAAAATAGCAGAATCTTGTTATCTTTCTTCGAGTCTTCAGTTCCTTATATAAGCAAGGATTTAAGAGACATTGGAGAAGAATGCCAGTGCATTAAGAGTCATTGAGAAACTTCAAATCAAGAACGTTGGGTTTCTGCCTTGTATGGATAATTCCGTTGATTAGACATTTAAAATTCCTTAACGAAACTGGAATTATCCGTTTATTCTCTTTGTCCTTGAAGTTCTTTGTTTGTTTCTACACGTGGTCAGAAGATGACAAACTGTACTATTAGACTTTGATAAAGACACCTACATAAGAGGACAAATCTGAAGTGGAGTCTGGGTCCCTCAATATCTTATGTACTTCAGAGTTTGGATGTTTGATGGTCTTCAGAGTCTGATGAGGATCTTCAACTTCTGAGTTGAATACTTTCTTCTGATCAAAGGGGTTGACTTCTGGTTGACCTTTCTTTAGATTTTCTAAAATAGTTTTTAAGTTTATCTTGTGCTTCTGATGTTCTTATACATGTTTAAACCTTGTAAAATTTTAATCTATGGTCTTAGACACTTGAACATATATTAGAATAGCCAATTGCTTTTTAATACTTTGTTATCATCAGAACCTTAGAGAAACTGCACAAACCAATTTTGTTCCAACAATCTTCTCTTTTTTTTATGATGACAAACACAAGTTGACTCCAAGGTATTAGGTTTGTAAACTCCCCCTGAATTAATAGTCCATAGGGTGAGTTTTGTAAGCTCCCCTAAGTTACATGTTAATTAAATTCAATTTTAATCATAATAAAGCTTATCAAAACATATTAGCATTTTAATGAATCATATCATTGTCTAGTTAATTAGACTGAGTTAATTTTCTTAAGTTCCTTAGTTTTTTAGATTATACTTAGACTTAAAGCCTAAGTACTTATATTTCTTTACTCCCCTTTTTTGTCATCAACAAAAAGAAATTAATGCAAAAAAAATAAATATATATATATATATATAGAAGACATAAAGAGACATATTAAAATCTTAAATAGTCAAAGTACAAGATTGAAAGTGCATAACGTAGGAAGTAAAAAAAAAAGTTCATAAGGTTTGGGTCTGAGCAACTAAAGGATGTCATGCAACTTGTCATTGGTTTCTTCTTGTCTAGCTTCCAACTTGGCTTGACTCTGAACAACTTATGCAACCTGTGTGTGCAAGTCTAGATTACTTGCAGGCAGTCTTAGCAGCTACAAGTGCCTTACTTGAAACATTTTCCTTCTCCCAACTGATCAGATGATCATAGAAAGGAAACTCGTCAACACCCTTCTTCTTCATGCCAACATCATAAATTTTGATCTTGGGATTAGGAACGCCACGACAGAAATGTGACTTTGAATAAGGCTTGTTCTTGATAACAGAATAGTGAACCTCAGTCTCCTGTTCTTCAGTAGCAGCCTTTACAACTTTTGCCCTAACCTAGAAATCCTTTACCAGAGTTGTATAGCATGATCCATTCAGAACATCAAAGAATCTCATCCATCCTTGCTTCGCGAACAACGCTTCCATATTATACCCATTTAAATGGAAAACATTAAAACATCCTTAAAAATAACACGTCGGTTGATAAAATTTTGTTGTCTCACCATGTCTTTGTTTCATGAGCGTTTCATAACCTTTTGCATTGGTTTTGAAAGCCCCTTATTGGCTAAGCAAGTAGTAGAGACTGTAGATATCAATTTCATTGTACTGCTTGAACATTTCATCTAGTCTTTTTTGACACACATCATCCTCACTCAATATATCTTCACTGCTATTAAATTCACAATTTGTTCTAAGTAATTTGTGAGTTTCATCAGATATCACTGCACAGCTCCAAGCATAATCAATCATACCCCAATAATCATCAGCATGAGAAGTTTCATGGTTTCCCACCAACCCCAAAAAATGATTACAATTTTTATATTTTAAGGTTATTTGCAATCTGACTTTTATTTAACACTTAAAAAGTTAAAAGGTTTAAAATTGTGTAGAGCCAGCGCTTTATCTAGAGCAAATGGTTGGTGCACATCGTGTGTGAGTATTGTAAACCCTAAGTACAAGTTTGACTCCTATTTATAAAAGAAAATATTTGTGACCATACCAAAATTCCCTTGAGATCGATATGTAGGGAAGGGTCTTTATTCCTATCAAGGATAACTTCAGCCAATTGTATTACAAAATGTCCTGAAAATCATGTTTCATGATCAATTCAAAGGACTTAAAATTACATGTTAGATGATGATTCTGATGGTGATTTCAATGCCTCCATAGCTCTCCCCTCCTATGTACAATGCCCTTGTTTTATATGAAGGAAACTTGAGGAACCAATTATGTAGGAAAGTGTAAGTATCATTAGCTGGTTGATAAATTCATGTGAGTATTTTGTATCAGCAAGGAAAAATAGAAAATGTAGCATATATTTTAGGGAAAATGTAACATTTTTATATGTATCAAAGATTTTAGATTAAGAAAAAGACATGTGAAATCATCTCCCGGTTGTTTGTGTTCACTAGTTGTATTTGAGTAGGAAAATGCAACACCAACAGGGGATTCAAGGAATAACAGCTGGCTTCTGCATTATCACATTCCACATACATATATACAAATTCTACGTATTAACCAACAAGGCTGTTTAGGAACAAATAATTGGGCACACTCTGGTACATAATCAGAATTTTATATATTACATGGAAAATAGTAGATGGACTATGGCCACAAAGTATTCCACAAATGAATCACTGTTTTTGGGCCAAAAATCAAGGTTTGAACCAAAATTTCAACAAATGTAATAATGGAGTGACAAAAAATGATCGATTTTAAAATAGAAATACTATTTTAGTGAGTTTGATAAAATACATAAATTAAAAGTAAAATTAAACTTATATTATATTTACCTCTATTTCATGAGAAGTTATTAAATTTAAGTCCTTTGCCATTCAACATATAACAAGTCTATATAGTCACTCGAACTATAGTCATTCGAACTATAGTTTCAGATTTTGATAATGGTTTCAGATTTTAAAATACTGGTTTGAACTTTATTCAACATATAACAAGTTTATAGTCATTCGAACTATAGTTTCAGATTTTGATAATGGTTTTAGATTTTAAAATACTGGTTTGTACTTTATTCAACATATAACAAGTTTATAGTCATTCGAACTAACCAATGATAAAATATACCGATAAGAAAATATATATTTGCACACACTAAACAAATTGACCATTAACAAAAAAAAAAAAAACTCCATCACTATTTATGATCCAGCCAAGTTTTTTTTCCTGGCTCCGCCACTAGAGGTACCATTATTTCATTTTGTAACTTTCTCTTTTTATTTCTATTTGATTTTTGACATCTTAAGGAAAAGCCCCACAAACCAAAAAAGCACGAAGGAAAATGAAATATAACAAGAGGAACAAATACATATTTGACGAAAAAAATAATACACACACTATGGTAAATATTGCTCAGTATAGTTTCCCTAGCTAGTGTTTTGCCAGCAGAGCACCTATAAGGGTTATTTTTGAAAAAAGTACTGAAAATTTTTTCGCTTCTATTTATAAGTGGTCGGAATACTCATTAACAAGACCCTTACAAAAAAAATAAAAATACATGTTGGAGAGAGATAGAAAGAGGCGACTACTAATCCCATTCTGTCTTGTTTTGACTCTGATTTATGAAAAATTTCATTCGATTATAAATAATAATATTTAATTCTCTCAAAAAAAAATTAATGCATGTATGTGTTGTCACACCGGCCTATACTTCCCATCTCATTGAGATTGTATTTTCAAATTTAAAAATGAAAATGATGAGACTAATATGTAAATAAAACCGGTCTCTATTCTTGAGGTATACCTTTATTTGGCTTTATTTCATTTATTTTCCTTTATTAAGGGTGTGTTTGTTTCATGGCAAGAAATTACATTTCTTGGAATGGCATTCTTAGGAATAATATTCTAAGGAATAACATTCATACCCATGTGTATGGTAAAAATTTAGATTTCCTTAGAACATTTTAGAAATCAATTAATTAATTAAAAAATAAAAATGGAAATAAATGTTAGTAGTAGTGAGAATTTATAGCAAGTTGAGTGTTATTCTCATGGGAAAGTTAGATTTCCATCATTTAAGCATGAGAATAACAATAGAATAAATCATGTGTAAATAACATTCCTCGAAACAAATTTTCAAAACTTGAAACAAACATGGGAATGTTGCATTTCCAATCTCATATTCCCGGGAATCATATTACAAACCTTGAAACAAACACACCTTATTATTAATTTATGAGAGAGATAGACATACATGATAGCTTCACGACCCTCGATTCTATTAATATTTCAAAATCTCTTTGAATCAAATTATTTTTGTCGTATAATACTAAGGGATCGGTCAATTTAGTTGATAAAAACAAAGATTTACGTGATGAGAATTTTAAACATAATTTGAAAACAAGTTGACAATTTTCCACAATGGCAAAGAATAAATTTGGTGATTCACTCAAAAATCAATTCAAAACTATGTTGAATTCATTCATTTGATCGAGTTTCTTTTTGTTCCTTCTAATATATCTTGTGTTTGCAAGTACGTTAGCACTCTGACGCTCAAGTTAGTATGAGAATGAGGTGGATATGTGCGAAATATGGTAAAAGTGAATCGTATCTTGGGGTTGTCGATATATCACCCTTATATAGTCATGTAGGAGAATAACTGCCTCCGTGGATTGCAGCGCCTCTCTAGGAAGCGGTTAGAGATGGCCTCAACGACCCAGAAGGACCCAACGCGTGCTCCAATGTGGTGTTCAGCACCGAGCTTAACTTGTGCCCTCACCGTGGTTGGGCCTTAGCTTATTGGCTCTTAGCCGGTCCGAAACAGTTGCCCCCAAGTCATTACTGTCTTTATGACGTAACATACTTGTCTTTCTAGGCGTGAAGCATTCCATCGTCAGTAGTCACGTTCTTCTGGACGAGATGACATTCCGTCATCACGCTTTTCATTCCTTCGAAGTCTTTACAGTCTTGTCATCCATGAAGATTGTTCTTGAAATTATTTTTATTTTTTTTTGAAAGATTGTTCTTGCAATTCTTAACAATGGCCTTTGGGAAGTTCCTTCTTATCTTATTCTTAAAAAAAAATATAATTATTAATAACATCAACAATATAACATCATTATATAAAAATTTGTTTAATAGTATAATTAGAATTACAAAAAAGTCAGCCGAAATCCCCTCCCTGTGCCCGTCTTTCCGTTCTTTTTATTGTGCTAACAAATGTAATTATAAATTTGTATATCATGTGAAATTTTGATTTTAATTAAAAGAAGTGAAAAAACTATCAGTAACTTTTTTCAAAAATAACCCTTATAGGTGCTCTGCTGGCAAAACACTAGGGAAACTATACTGAGCAATATTTACCATAGAGTGTGTATTATATTTTTGTCAAATATGTATTTGTTCTTTTTGTTATCTTTCATTTTCCTTCGTGCTTTTTTTGTTTGTGGGGCTTTTCCTTAACATGTTAAAAATCAAATAGAAATATAAAGACAAAGTTACAAAATGAAATAATGGTACCTCGGGTGGCGGAGTCACGAAAAAAAACTTGGGTGAACCATAAATAGTGATGAATTATTTATTGTTTTTAATGGAATGAGAATGTATGCATCTTCCACTAAAATTCTATTTTGAATTCTTCAATTTCAATTTCATTTTAATATCTCATCTTTTCTCATTTGAAAATAATTATTACTACTACATTTCCTTCATATCATAAGTCATTTAAGATATTGATATAGAATACGACTAATATTTTAAATTTTATTAATTTTTTTGTCAAATACATGGATTTAGACTGGAGGGTGTAATTAGGATGGAAGGAGTGGCTAAAACTATAATACAAAAATGATTAATTCTTTAATGAAATTATTTTAAAATAAATAAAAAAAGTGAAGTTATTTTTTTTGTCAAGAGAAGTTATTTACTTTTTACAAAAAATAAAAATTATTTTAGTAGATTTACTATATAAAAATTACCCATTCAGTTTTGAAGAGGGAGAGAGAAACCAAAAAAGATAAAAAAAAATAAAATAAGAAGCAGGTCGGTCCAATGTATTTTCAAGCCTAAAACGAAATTTAAATAGAGACATTTGAAGTATGTTTAGAGAGAATAAGATAAAATTAAGAAAAATAAGTTCATAAGTTCCCTCAATCGAAAGTAATTATATATGTTGTGTGTTAGATACTAATTAAATATGAGTATTTTGTCATCTAGAAATCAAAATTTGCTTTGTCACATTGTGAGAGTATTTTGTAGCTATAATCAACTCCGTTAATGCGTAAACTTTTAATATATATGTATATGTGCACGCGCGCACGCGTGCATATGCTTTGAAAATAATATTTAATATAGAAATTATCTACCAATTGCTAGAGATCATAAAATAACAAAATAATATTGAAATGATACAAGTATATATTAATTTTTTACTTTTACAAACTTTGATTACACACTACTTGTCTTAATATATTTAAAACAACCAACATTAAATTAGATTGATAAAAATCTGAAGGATAAAAAAATTAAGTAAGATTCAAATAAGCAATTTAATTGGTGGATTCTAGGGTGAGGGAGCAATTAAGTCCCTCACCGGTAGACCACTCAATTTCGTCGTTAGATTAAAAGCAGCCCACCTGATCTAATTATCCATCACCTCACTTGATCCAATTTCTTTCTCTCTCTACTTAGCCTATCTGAATCTTCTATCCAACGCCTGCAGTTCCCTATCTATGGATGGTCTTCTGATTTCACATCATCTTCTCCATTCTAATTGTCATTAGATAAAAACACAAAGTGAACCTGAAAAGGGGCTTAACAACATAGATCCATATGTAAAGTTTGACACAGAATTTTCACATCACTTCCCACCAGATATTCATATTTTAATCTATTAACTTTTATTGGAATTAAAAACCAATAAAATTGAATGAGATATCGTAAGCTTGATTAGGGAGTGAGGGAGGAAGATGGAGCCGCATTTGATTCTTTTTTGGAGCGGTTTGATTTACTATAAGGGAAGTTATCAAGGCTGAGAGAGCAGACAAATAGAAACGGGAAAATGCTAGAGAGAAGAAAACAAAGAAGTGTGATATTGTGTAAAAAGTGTATGGTAGGATACAAGCACTTAGGTTAATCAAATGGCTATTAATGTTTTTCATAATGGTCCACCGGTGAGGGACTTGTTAGAACCCTCACACTAGAAACCACCAATTTAATTATCCAATATTGATCGTATGCTTTTTTAATGATCCCCAGTTTGTTCATCCAATATTGACTGTATGCTTCTTTATTGATCCCTAGTTTGTTTGCCTACGATATTCTTCAAAGTATTCTAAAATTCTTGCAGAATCAGAACATCGTCCTACCAATGGTGGTAAGTTTTGTAATTGCGGTTTTGCTTCACCCTCTTTTATGTTCGATATTGATTTTGATGTTAAACTTGGAATTAAAGGAGCGGCTTTATCGATTTTCATTTGCTATTGGGTAAATGTTTTTTTTTTTAATTTCACTATGTGAATTTTTTTTCCTCTTGCAAGCAAAGATTGAGAGGGTTTTCAAAGGGAGCTTTGAAAAATCTCAAAGACTTCCGTAACTTGTTCTTCCTTCAGCTCTCATGCTATGGTAAATTTTTTTGAACCGCCAATGAATTGGCAAACGCCTATCATTTATTTTTAAGTCATCTCAAGTGAATTTAAGAATTTTTAGAAAAGAAAAAAAAAAACTCCCTATACATATGGTATTTCACAAGTTATATTACATCAAAATTAATTTGTTTATGAGTAATAATTCACAAGTATCATTTTAATTCCCCTTTTGCGTGCGCGCGCGCGCGCGCACACACATATATATATATATATAATTAACTTCATATTTTCAAGTGCGCATACCACAAGTCTAAAAAGTTTCGTTTTATAAAGCAAATTTGATTTCATTTGAATGATCTCTTTCCGTTTGTAGATACGAGGAATGCAACAACATTCACTTTTGAACACTTTCTTTAACAATTGCTATTTTATTGAATGGAATCATTATATGTCCCACCATTTTGTGAGCATACATATACACGTATATGTGCATGCGTGCTTTGTGTCGATATATTCTTTTACAAACAATTTTGTAATATATTATAATTTTGGATGGAAGAAGTGTAACTAAAAATGTCTTTGTCTCTATATATATTTGTTGTCCTTTTTTATTATTGTGTTATACCATATTATTTATTCTCAAAAATGAAATAAGGGTCATTAATCATTATCCACGCAAGGAACAAGTTAGGACCGTCCTTGTCCTTTATTGTAATTGTACCGATGTTGAGACCCAATACACATAAAATGTCTGCATACGAGACAACAATGGTCACATTCATATATGTTGAAAAACCATAAAGAGTGATGTTAACTAATGAAATTTAGATGCTAAGTAAACTGAGGGTTATATTAACAAATGTTTTGAGAGCATTAATTAAGCAAGTAAAACATGGTAATTATACATTAGAAATTACAAATTTAAAACTTTAAAGTGACTTAGGTTTTAACACACTACTTTTTAAGGTGTAACAAAAAAAAAACTACTTTTTAAGATAAATTTTTTAATTTTATTTCCTTAACAGATACACTGAAGACAATCTTTAACATTTCTTATAAACTAATTATATTCAGATCTGCATTCCTTCATGCATAAAAGAATGATATTAATCAATCAACACTTTATATACTAACTTACTTTAGTTGAATGTCAAGATTGCTTGAAAATTCATGTATTCACACATTCAATACATTGCTATTAGCTATCATCACCAGCTATCTGATAGCAAATAACTTATCAGATATCTACTATTTTTATCAAATTAAGCCTTAAGTGAGACTGCATCTTACATTCGCAAAACTAACTTCGGTATCTAAACACATAAATATTCAATAGTACAAATTTTTTGACAAAAATGAAAATCCAATACAACTTGAACATTCAGTCTCATTCTTAGCATGAATATTTGGTCCAATTTCTAATTTGACATCATTAATCCTCAAATCCCTAAATCTCATCTAATTTCGTCTTTTGTTCAAAATCAATTTCTTTTTTGTTGTTGTTAATGCTCATGATTGTTCAGAATTCTAACGTGTATAAGAAATCACCACATTTTACTCCCCAGTTCCAAAAGTATAATCTTTCCCTCATTTTATAGTGTAAGTGCAATGAAGTTGATTAATATGTTTATGCATGCATGTTTGATAAATGTGTTTTAGTAGAAAATAAAATATGGTTGAATTTATTTTGATCATGTTTTGCTAAGCCAAAGTTTGAAGACATACTCAATTGTTTGACAGTTACGAAACATACATATATTTTTTTTTACTAAAATCACATTTGATATTAGACATACTATTAATTATAATAATCCACACCATATAAGCTAAACTCCTTTGATCGGCAACACAAAAGATTTGGAGTTTACTACGTTCATTTCTTACCACAAATCTCCACGATTAACAACAAGAAAAAAAGGAAATTGATTTTGAACAAAGGGGGAATTAGACGAGATTTAAGGATTTAAAGATTTGAGGATTAAATTCAGGATTTTGAGATTTAGGTATTTGAGATACAATTTAGGGATACTAATTTTCGATACAGGAACTAAAATGACTATTCTCTACTTTTACTTTAATCCATATAAACCTTTAGTCCAAAATGACTATTTCATGCACGACACCCCCTCAGTTAAGAGAAGTTTTTAACAACAGAGACTAAAATGGTAACAAAACTGCACATAACTACTTTATATTTAACCAGTCATCATGAACCTTTGTAATAAGGATTGCAAATTCAAGACTAAATGACTATTTACCCATAGAGAAAACTTTAATAATACTAGCTTTATCAACCCAGCTAGCTAATTTGCAGAGTAACACACGACGGCGCAAAATTGACAATCTCATAATCATGTTTTGTTATTATCGCAGAGCATTGCTCAGATTCAAAACACCAACAACACCTTCTTCCTCTTTTCTTCATCTTCTTCAACCCTTTTCTTCTTCTTCTTCTTCCCAAAATGACAATTTCA
>Ga0315913_1003730_pt1 | contig 18315 bp, 10 predicted proteins | sample MpolsnodulesMG_FD_207736 | JGI IMG/M metagenome (GOLD analysis project Ga0315913, IMG submission 207736) | Medicago polymorpha root nodule microbial communities from Los Angeles, California, United States - small nodules | ecosystem: Host-associated > Plants > Roots > Nodule | place: USA... | reverse complement strand
AAAATATAAAATTCAGAGAGTTGACGGATCAAACCAGACAAAATGTTAATACTTTGTACAACATACAAAAGAGGCATCAAATTTGAAAAGAAAAACTAACCAAGAAATAAACTCAACTCTATGTATGCTTCTCGTAGTATTCAATGACCTTGATATCACCAGCGGTATTGGTCTCCATGCATCCTCAATTGTTTTTGACATAAGTGCCACATCATAATCAACTTCAAACACATCCCCAACCGAGCTTGTCAAGTTGATTTTCTTTGATAAAACAGTAGGACTGTCATGCATTTTCTCTTCCTGTAGTTGATGTTAATCTTAGCTTATTTTTTAAAGTTGCATACATCACTTAATTATAATAGAATAATGCTAGATGTCGGGAACCAAAATATCAAGAAATATTCACGAATAGCATGCAGTCATTTTCACTTTTTTTTTTTGAAGGGTCATTTTCACTTGCTTTGTTCCTAGTAACTTCCGTGTATTGAAATACAATTGAGAAGCAAAAATAAATAAATCCGTGTATTGGGTCAAACAAAGAAGGACCCACCATTTATTGGATTAGGATTGTCTCCATTGAAATTTCTCTCAAGTTTTCTCATGTGGAATCTCAACCATCAATCATGAGAGAGAAAGTGAGAATTAAATTATAATGAAAAGTGGTTGTTGTATTTTAATAATGGAGATTGACATTGGAGAAAACTTGAGAAAATTTTCATCAATGGAGAGGCCCATTTATCTTGCCAAGTTTCCGTTTATTTCGCAAAAATGTGCCATTTGATTGGTGTGCCTTCCAATCGTGATGAGTTCGTGATCAAACCATTCTCGCTTGATATAGCACTCCTCATAAAAAAAACACGGAATCAAGATTTATCATTAATAAAAAAACATACGGAAACAAGATTTGTAACTAATAAATAAAAATAAAAAACATGATATCAATTTTTTTATTAATAAATATGAAAAATCACATGACCATTGATATGTGACTGATAAATATAAAAAACACATGATTATGATTTATTATTGATAAATATAAAAAAAAATATTGTACCAAGACTTAGCGACAAATAAATAAAAAAAACACAAGGACAATATGTGTAATGTAAATGTTAAATATAAAAAAAAAATACGGAAACAAGATTTGTGACTAATAAATATATAGAAAAACACGTGACTAAGATTTGTGACTAAAAATATAAATAAAAACACACGGCTAAGATTTGTGATTGATAAATATAAAAAACATACGAAAAAGATTTTTTTTTTGAAAGAGTACGAAAAAGATTTATGATAGATAAATATAAAAGAATATAGGAACCAAGATTTGAGATTGAAAAAAAAAAGAAGACCAAAATACATGAATGATAAAAAGAAACACGGAACCTGCATTTATAACTAATAAATGTAAAAAAAACATTAGGAACCAAGACTTGTGATTGAGAAATATTAAAAAAAATATGGGACCAATAGTTATGAATGATATAAAAAAACACATAACCAAGATTTATTTGTGAATGATAAATATAAATAATAAACAAAGGAGCAATATTTGTGAGTGATAGACATTCCTTAATACTGAATATAAAGAAAACATGAGATAGTCTCCGTGAGCTTAACTCAATTGGTAAGGACATTGCATATTATATGCAGAGGACGGAGTTCGAACCTCGGACACTCAACTCTCCATATTTAAAATGTGTGAGCTCCAGCTACTTGACAAAAAAAACACGGGATCAATACCTATTCCTTAATTAATAATGAATATCTATTCGATTGATATTTTGGTTCGTGGCATCTAGCATTGTTCTTTTTTGTTTTTGTTTTTATATTTATAATCACAATTCACAAATGTTGGTTTCGTGTTTTGTTTTATATATATGTTTTTTTAAGGAGTTTTATATATGTGTTTAAGAACCAATTTTTCAGGAATTTTTCATCTATTTATTACAAAGAATTAATAAAAAAAAATATAATACGATTTTCGTTCTTCTCCACTTAACTCTTATTACATGCAACAATAACCATGTCAAATAATAATAATAGGCTTAATTAAACGGTTGGTCCTTTAACTTATTTCGTGGTTTTAATTTGGTCTCATAACTTTTAAAATTTTCAATTTAGTCCCTTATATTCACTTCAGTTAGTCAATTAATTGACCCTATTCTCTTAACTATAATATCAAATGTCTAAGGTGGACCAACATTATAGGTGATCCACCGAAGTCCTCGTTAATTTATTAAGTTTTAGCCTTTTGATCATTTTCTTAAAGTTTAGACTGTCCGATAAAAGAGACCCATCAGACAGTGCATTGCACACCTAATTTGTTTTACCTTTCCTTGTCTTCATCTTCACCGTCATATCATATAACCTTCGTAAACTTCATTTTGATTTTTTTTCTTCTGGTCAGGTAGCCTAGTGGCTAGAATTCACCTTATAAGGTGAATAAGTGGGGTGTCCGGGGTTCGAACTCCGACCCCTGCATATAATAATGCATTGTCCTACCAATTGAGCTATGCTCACGGGACAACTTCATTTTGACTTTAATTCCCAATATTTCATAAAAATAATGTAACTCCATGATCAATTTCTACACACTAAAAAAACAAGGAAAAAAGGTGATTTATTTATTTATTTTTTTTATAATTTTTCTCAAGAAATTCCGGGTCTGAATCTTTTTTAAGAACCATGCCTTTGATCCGAAGAAGAAAGGGGTCATAGCAAAAATTCATAACAAAGGAGAAGAAACGATGATAATGATAAGAACAAAAATAAAAAATTGAGAGGATGGTGGTTGTGTTTATATTTATGTAAGACTTTTTCATATTGAAGATACATGATCAAGTAAAAAAATCAAGTATATTACTCGAGGCTGTCTTCCAACACGGCTTCGACTACATACTTGAGGTGTAGTTTGTCCTTTGCAGTGTCTGTTTTGTAGCGAAGATGAAGACAGTGCGCACACGCTATTCACCTGTCCCAAAAGCGCGCAATGTTGGCAGCAGATGGGACTATGGAATGAAGTTTCAAATGTCGGTAATATCTCCACCACCATCTTCGAAATTCTACAGCAGCTGCAACCTACTCAACATCCAATTTTTAGCACATTAATGTGGAGCATATGGAAAAACAGAAACAACAAAGTGTGGAATGATTCTTCAGACACGTGTCAGGTTATTTGTGACAGAGCCACAACTTTGTTACTAAGTTGGAGGAACGCTCAAGAAATCAAGCAACAAGGATGTACGCGCAACACTCCTAATCATGTCGCATCCTGGACAAAACCATCTCCGGGAAGGTACAAGTGTAATGTTGACGCTTCCTTCTCTGAAACTCTAGACATCGTGGGCATTGGTATGTGTATCAGAGACGCAGAAGGAGCCTCGAACAGAATGGTTTTCACCTACCATTGATGTAGATATTGGGGAGGCTATCGGACTCCTAAAAGCTATGGAATGGGTAAGGGACCTCCATCTTTGGAACATGGATTTCGAAGTCGACTCAAAGACGGTTGTGGACAATATTTACGGGAAGCAAATTGGTGTATCAGATTTTATCACGCATTGTGTACACCTTCTTTGCACGGATCTTATGAACTCTCATGTTAAGTTCATTAGGAGACAAGCGAACGAAGTTGCTCATAGTTTAGCTCAGACGGCTTTGTCAGAAGCTAGTTTCCGCATTTATTCTCGCATTCCAACATGTATTGAACCTATTATTATTAATGAAATGCATTAAGCTTGTTTCTCTCAAAAAAAAAAGTATGAGTATGATGAAGCAATTGCATTTCCCATGATAGCATTTTATGTGATAGCATTTTAAATAACATTTTATTTTATATTTAGAAATGGGATTATTTTTGCTCAAAAAGAAATGGGATTATTTGGATATGTTTTTTTTTTCTTCCGTAAATAAGGAAATTATTATCGTTATAAATGTATACAACTTTCTTTAAGAGTAATGCACCAGTTTTATTGATTACTTTAATCATTTTAACTAATGTCATTGATTATAATGATCTATCATTTTTCTTGGGGTAGAGAGTTGCATCCTCACGTCACTGTTATGTGCAATTTTTTCTTTTCTTTTCAGATTTATGGAATAATTAACGATTCGAGTATAATCAGATACATTAATTATTTAATAAATTTGAAAAATGAATTTTTGTTTATAATAGTAACCGAATGCTGTACTATTCTGATTACTTTTTTTGGCCTTGAATTGAGGCTCTTGATTGGAGGTTTATAAAGTTTCTCTTTTTTCTCTGATTATCGACACGAACTAAGTGTGAATAATCTGAAATTTGAATCGAACATGTTTCAATCTTATAAAACTGTCTTCTCTAAGGTCTCAGATTCGATTCTCTCTGATGCCCATTTAAGGGGGTTAGTTTAGCTTCTTCAAAAAAAAAATCTTATAAAACTGATTTGTGAGGAAGAAATTGTCTCTCACATAATACACGCTCAAATTATAACTTTATGGGAGTATAAACTAAACGATCTTGACAAATATTATGAAAAGTATCTATATATAAATGTGAAAAAAATACGTTAAGCCACCAATTTTCTTTTTACGAAAATGTTGTGGAAATGATATTTTTTTAATGGCAAATATATATTATATTATATAAATAAAAGTTTGCTAACTATCGGTACGTGTATACAAAGAGCATTTAAATTCGATAATAAAGACTTCCAGCTTATGTGAAATAAAAAACCTTTACCAAATAAATACCGAACTTGATTTAAAATGAAGAATATGGAATGCATTTATTTACAATGAAGAATATTTATTACACAAGTAATTTCGACACCATTTGTTACAATGAAGAATATTTATTACACAAGTAATTTCGACACCATTTGTCCAAAAAAAAAGTAATTTCTGCACCATATATTTTTTTAATAAATAATATTTGTACAACTATTTTATGATTTTTTGACAACTTTTTTTCTCATAGTCATACTGTGTTTTTATTCTCTCTATTATTTTTGACTAATAAAAAAAAAGTTGTCAAAAAGATTATCTCAAATATCGCTGCTCTACTTTTTTGAGTTTGAGTGACACTATACCTCGCGACAAAAAATATTCACAACAATCAGAAACATACGCTTGCCAATATTTCAAAAATAAATGAAGAAATTCTCGGTATAGCATCACTCAACATATGTGTACATATTACATGTAAACATATTTAAGGCTCCTTTATTGTAACTTTTTTAAAATAGATTTTTATAGTGTAACATCTTTTTGTTATAATTTTTTTAACAAATAATTTTTTAAATAAAGCTTCAAATGAAAGAAACATTTGTTTGAATAGCTTATCTTAAAATGTCAGTCTAAATATTTCATCATTTTGTTATAATTTTTTTTAGATAATAAATTTTTAAAAAGTCTCTAAAATAAGAAGCTATTCCATATAGCTTTTCATAAAAATTAATTTTGAAAGATGTCATCTTGAAAAAAATATGTGATTTTTAAGGGAAATATTTGATTTTTACTTTGTAAAATCTCTAACAATGAATATTTTTTTTATCAAGGATTAATTACACGTGAATAGAAGGCAAATAGACAACATGCCACGTCGCTAGATCTTTTTGAATGACAAAGTTAATCCTTGTAAATACATCATTCATATGTCCTGCATATGATATCCTTGTAAACTATGACACCAACACTGCTGTAGTTTCTTTTTTTGTTGACAAAATGGCATTGCTATGAATTTGAAATAACTTCTACTGTTTTTGAGATAATTTCCAAGAAAACCATTTTTAAAAATACAAAGAAAAAACTATTTTTTTTTAAATCTATAACAAAAATACCTTTACCCATCCGTAATGGATTTTATTCCCAATTACCCTCACATTTTATACCCTATTTTGTGTGCCCTTTTCTTTTATATAATTTTTATTTTATTTTATTTTTAAATCTATAACAATATATAAAGGGAATACATAATTTTTTTTGCTGAATTTTATTATTATTTTAAGGGTCATGCTAACCGGTGCCCCCGAGGCACTGGTTAAGCATACAAAAAAAGGAATTTATTACCATAAAAGGAAACTTTGTTGACTTATTTATGGATTAATTACACAGTTTTCAATGCAATAATTACTATATAATTTCCATTTTTAGTATCCTTAACCAGTGCCCCGGGGACACCGGTTAGCATTTTCCTTATTTTAATTATATCCTTTAACAATTTTTCTTTTAAGAATGCTTATTGTTGGTGTTATTGGAAAAAATAAATTTAATTATATTTGTTATATTACGTTTGTAAAAAAAAAACTACTTATAATTTACACGTGTTAGCGCAGTGGAAAAAAGAAGGGACAGACGAGCACGGAACGATAGCAAACATAATATTCATAAGAAATAATAAATAAAAAAAGGAAAGAAACAATTTCGTGTAATTCAATTTTGCCAATCAATTTTAATGATAATCCCTCTCAATTATTATTTTTAATGATAATCAATTTTCTACCTTTTTCATTCTTTCTTTTCTTCCAAATCCATGCACCTTGAGTCTATAAATATCCTTTGTTTTGAGACTGAAAAAACAGCGAGGAATTGTATAGAAAACTGAGAGAAGTAGAAGTTGAACTCCAGATCCAACCAGTCGAGAGGTAAGCTTCTTGTTTGTACTGATCCTTTGGGTAGTGTATGCTCTTATCATTTATTTTGTTTATGGCTTTCTTACTCTTTTATTTTAAAAGAAAGTAATTAATCAATCAAGTGATCGAGTTTAAGTGCTTAATACGTTTCCCTAGAAGAAATTATTAAGGACACTTTGCTTACATTTTAGATGAAACTTCATATTACATTTTGCTTTGTGAATCTGAAGGTTCACATGCACACAAAAGTAATTGATTTCTACTTTTTTTTTTTGGATAGAAAATATAATTTAATCGATTTTTTTATATTATGTTTTTGATATTCACCGTATTGTTTTTTAATTACTTTTATTATTATATCATTACTATTATAATTGTTTCAATTAGATATCCTAGATATAACCAAAACATTACTATGATAATTGTTTCAATCAAATATCCCAAATGTAACCAAAATTATAATTGTTTTAATCAAATATCCCAGATTAGTTTTTCTTTAATTTCTTTTTGTTAAAGCCAATTCACCTATTGATTTTATTAATCGGTTAACCATTTATTTTTTGTTTCAAAATAACACTTTTCAATAAAAATTATTAATTCCTTAAAAAAAGTTTATTAATTAATCTAGGTCGGTGTCATAGTTTGATTTGTAACGTGAAATTAGACACAAAATGAAGGTTGGTGTCATAGTTTATCTTGGATATCATATGCAGTTTAGGCACCTAATTTAGTTACTAGATGGAAATGTTAATCTGTTTCACTGGTGTATAATACAATGATTTACTTGTTTTTAAGCATTCAAAAAAAAACTTATGTTAAAAATAAAAATGGCTTATATTCTCCACAGGAAATGATGGCCGATCATCAACTTAATGGCGCTCACTATGGCCCTTCCATCCCTCCGACGAGACCACAAAGGCGACGCCACAATGCCGGCTGCGGCTTCTGCAGTTGCATCTTCGGCTGCTTGTTCAACTGCATTTTAAGCCTAATATGCAGAATTTTAGCCACAATCATCATCTTGGTGGCAATCGTCGGTTTCCTCTTATGGCTTATCGTGCGTCCTAACGCCCTCAAGTTCACCGTTACGGAGGCATCACTTACTCAATACAATTTCACAAACAACAACACACTTCAGTATGATCTTTCCGTCAATCTCACGATCAGAAACCCTAATAGAAGAGTTGGTGTCTATTAGAATACAAGTTCACCGTTAGGTTTGGTTCTCAAACCTCAGGAAAATTCTTTCAACCCCATAAGAATACAAGCGTTTTGAATCCTGTTTTTAAAGGTCAACAAGTGATTCCTTTGAGTTCAAGTCAGATTTCGGAGTTCAATAAGGAGACGAACAATGGGGTTTACGGAATTAATTTGAAGGTTTTGCTTAATGTTAGGTTTGCATTGTGTTTGATTAAGACAGGGAATTTGAAGCATAACTATCATTGTGATTTGAAGGTTCCTTTGAAATCAAACAATGGAACTTCTTTGGGTAATGGATTTCAAGCCACTCATTGTGAATGGGATTCCAAATGGAGGTTGTTGTTCCGTTAGAGCTTATTATGTTTGCTTTTTAATTTATGTTTTATTTGATTTTGCATGTTCAATGATGAAATGTTCCACGACTACTATGAATTTCGTTTTTCTGGTGTAATTATTTTATTTGTTGGCTGAAGTTTCGCGTAATGATCTTGGTTAAATAGTTCAAATAAGTTCAAACTGGTTTATCAACTGCTTAAAATTTAGGGTTCAATTTATAAATCATTTTGCACACATCTATACCGATAGGAACAAATACTACACGTGATCTTAGCCAAAAGGTCAAGAGAGGTATGAGTTGAAATATGGCCTCACAGCTCCATTTAACACCTACTCAGTTCCTTTCTTGAGTCTTGACCTGTACGCAGCAGCTTGGGACTCACTGATACAATCCATTACACGCATTTGTTACGAATCCAACAAAGAACAGTTTCACAATCAGGAATTGATTTAGTGACTTGTGATTCAAATTTCTTTATTCCTAAACATCACAATCAGAATCATCTGAGGGATTTCCCTGTTAACAATTCAAACAACAGAACTCCAAAGCTACAAATGTTGCCCTTTATTTATATATATGCCGAAGAAATAATCTCATCTGGGATAGAGTTGAGATGGTTATAAGAGACATGAAGGTGCTACAAAGTTTATATTTTGCAAATATGTCTTGATGACAGATGAATTGGTAAGGTAACAAGTGATCCCTTTCCATGAACATGGATTGGGATGTTTGTTGGTATTCCAATCAGGGCGATTAAGAAGATTGGAGAGATGGATCATGGTTTTTGTTTGGACAGTAAGAGGAAAGTGGTTGTGTATTCATACCTGTCCATGTTCACGTTATGTTTTTTAGCTGCTTTATAAATTAAGTGTGATTAATTTGCTTCCGCTAGTATAGTATGAATGAATATCATGTATTTTATTGTGTCGTTCAGGAAGAAGTAGTATCTTGGTTTGTTGTGAATTTTGATCAAAACTTGCTTCAATACTTTGATGTGTGGATCAAAATTACAGACAATCAAAATTAAGAGTGCGTTTGATTTGCTAAATAGTATGTATTGGATAGAACAACACAACAAATTTTTATGATACTGAATAATTTTTAGACTTATAAATAGGCTTTTGATGTTTTTTTTTTTACTTTCACTTTTCTCATTTGTAATATTCACTTTCATCAAAATAATAGGCATTTGAGCTTTTCTCTCTCCCCCTTCAATAGATGTCATGTTTCACAACATCCATACAAAAGAAAACTACACAGATAATGCTGTTTAGAATTGTGATTACATTCAAAATTCTAGTTGCCCAATGCTATTTGACTTTGAAAATGTAGAAACAAATTCTCGTTTGGAATAACAGGTAGAACAACACATAACAAACTTCTATGGTATTAAATAATTTTTTGTCTTTATTTTTTAACAAATGAAACACATCCTAAGAAACAATTATGGAAACACGACCAATAAAACCACGACTGCCAAGAATCTTGAAAGATAAGTTTTGCTTTTCTTAGAATTGTTTTTATCAAAGCTTATTCTACATTATCTAAAAAAAAAAGTGTTCTAGATTAGGCTACAATCTTAACAACTATCAATTCTACGTCCTCTAAAAAAAACAATCAATTCTATCTTAAATTTTTGATAGCTTCATCAAATTTCCAATTTCTTATGAAGCGGTTCTGTTATTTTCCCATTGTTGACAGAACACGACTAGAAATGGAACAATTATGAGTAACTGTTTTCCAATTAAATACACAAACCAAGGAAATGATATGATTCAATTGGGGTACTATTATTTATGGTCTCATGGTCGTGACATAATCTCGTAGCTTTGGCAAGTGGATGTGAAAACTGAAAAAATAAGTAGAGGTGATTGACATGAACAAATTAAACTGAGACAAATCTCTATTAATATGATAATTCTACTAGAACCGTTCATTCTACAAATTAAAGGGAATGCAAAGTATCAAATTCAGAGAGTTATCCGATCAAATCAGACAGCATGTTTATCTCTCACCAACAAAAAAAGAGGCATTAAACTATAAACTAACAATGAAATAATAAACTAAAAAAGTATGGTTTAAGTGGAAAATTTCAAGACTCTACTGGTTCCTCTTCCTGTGTAGAGACACCTTTAATGTCAAAGATCCTGCGAATTTCATCTGGTGTCTTGCCTTTTATCATATCTGCTACTGTTTGGCATGCCAGGTCCAACAAGCTCTTGATGTTCAGGTAGTTTGCAGATAAAATGAGATCAAACCAAGTGTTATAGTCAACATTGATGAATTCAACATCCCAATCCTTGAGGTCAACATCTGACATTTGTGTGTTCTTGTGCTTCTTGCAGTATTCAATGACCTTGGTCAACAATGCGCTATTCACTAAAGAAAGAGAAAGGCTATTGATATCACCAGCAGGATTGATCTCCATAGCATCCTGGATTGTTTTTGACATAAGTGACACATCGTAATCAACTTCAAACACAACCCCGTCCGAGCTTATCAAGTTGATTTTCTTTGATGAAGCAGTAGCATTGTCGTTCATTTTCTCTTCCTGCAATTAATGTATATCTCAGTTTATTTTTTAAAAATTGGACACAAAAAGTACCAGGATACCTAAAATAGTCACATATATCTTTTGCGTACATACACTTTGTCTCAAAAGAACAAATTTTGAGCAGAAGAGAAAAATGTTTCTTTCATAGTTACACATTTGATGCAGGGAAGAAAAACAATATCTTTTTAAAAGTATCTTATGCATATATATTCACTTTGTCTCAATAGACAAATCAAGTGATAAACAAATGTTTAAGTAACCATATGTTTGTAACAGAACTAACAAAAAATGTTAGTACATAAAGAGGTGAAAATACCAATTCGGGTATTCATTTTTGTGTTTGGGAGCATATATTCACACTTGAATTTATATCTTGAGAAAATTGAGGTGTAAAAATATAATATGAGGATAAAACTTCTCATAATTGTTCTTATACTGGCGACCTAAATGGAGGATTTGAAAATTAATTGTCGTTAGCTTCCATCTTGAATCAAGGTTGTCGATACATTTTTCCAAACATATGAAGAATTAAACTTTGAAGAAGACCAATGACCATTCGAAGTTAGAACTTGACAAAAGTTAACATATCACCAAATGTGAATATTAAACTACATGCAGTGGTTTGTTTCCTTGTCAAAACCTTAAAAAATGAAGGTAAAAAGATCAATGACCTATTTGACTATTTTGAAGAAGATCAATGACCTATTTGACGATTTTGTACAAGATTCTCGTTTGGTTTTAGAACTATCCCCTACACTATAAAAATTGAAACCAAACAGACCTTTACATAATGACAATCCAAAATTTGGAAATTTAACTATCCCTATATATCTTTCTAATCTAATTTTTTGGAGGGATGGTGTATGAAGTTAAGGTGTGTTCTACATAACAGTTAAGAAATAAGGCAAAACTTTCTAAATTTGACCTAAATGTAATTCTCCTAAGCGGTAATACAAGGCCAACTAAAGCATGTTTTGAAAGAAACTCATGCATGCTACATATAATTAAAGACGTGATTTGGTGCAGCAAAATAAAATTGATTTCTTGGCACTTCAAGAGACGAAATTGGTAGATATTACTCCATCATTCTGCTACTCGCTTTGGGGAAGTGTTGATTGTGATTGGACGTTCCGTCCTTCGGAAGGTAGTAGTGGTGGGATCCTTTCCATTTGGAGGAAATCTTGTGCTAGTTTGATTTCTACGTTCCAAGGAGAAGGGTATGTTGGGGTGTGTTTGGATTGGGGGGTGGAGAGGATGAGATGTGTGGTAATAAATGTTAACTCCAAATGTAAATTGGCAGCCAAAAGAAGGTTGTGGGAGTCACTAGTAGGCTTGGTGTGTTCTTGGTGACTTTAATGTTGTTTGTAGGAGGGATGAGAGGAGAGGAGTTAACGAAGAGGCTATTTTCATAAATGGAGAGAATCTTGACTCTTTGGAGATGTATTTGTTTAATAATTTTATTGGAGAGATGAATGTTGAGGACTTAAATGTGTTGGGTTGCCGTTTCACGTGGTATCATCCCAATGGTAGACCTATGAGCCGTATTGATAGAGTGCTTATCTCTGAGGAGTGGTCTCAAATTTGGGGGGAGAATGCTCTTTGGGTGTTGCCTAGGGATGTTTCAGATCATTGTCCATTGGTGCTAAAAAATGGTGGTTGGGATTGGAGGCCAAAACCTTTCCGTTTTAACAATTTTTGGCTCCAAAACCATAAATTTAAAGGGGTGGTGGAGGAGGCTTTGAGGGGGCATGATGTTAGTGGTTGGATGAGCTATGTGTTAAAGGAAAACTTGAAGGGTCTAAAAGCTACTATTAAGGAGTGGAATAAGGAGGAATATGGTGGTACGGAAGATAGGGTGGAGAGATTGGTGGAGGATATTAGGGGTCTTGATGAGTTAGGGGAGGAGAGGCGCTTGAGTGAGGAGGAAGTGGTGAGTAGGAAATCTAAGTTCGAAGAATTATGGAAACTTCTTAAGGCTAAGGATGCTTTAATAGTTCAAAGATCAAAATCAAAGTGGCTTAAGGAGGGTGATACTAACTCCAAGTATTTCCTCAATAGTGTTAAGTTGAGAAAGAGTAGAAATTCTATTAAAGCTTTAAGGGAGAATGATGGTTGGGTGGTGTCTCCTATTGAATTTAGGGCAAAGTGGTGGAGTATTTCAAAAATATTGTGGCGAATGATCGGTGGGACCGTCCAAAATTGGACGAGGTGACTTTTGAGACGCTCTCCGGAGGTGATAATGGTTTCTTCATAGCACCATTTTCCTTGTTGGAGATTGAGGAGGTGGTGAGAGATAGTGATGGGGGAAAAGCCCGGGGCCCGATGGGTACAATTTTGCTTTCATTAAGGAATTTTGGTACTTGATTAAAAATGAGGTGAGAATTATGTTTGACCAATTCCACGCGAATGAGGTGCTACCTAAAGGTATGTTAGCATATTTTGTTACTTTAATCCCAAAAATATCATCTCCTTTGGATTTGAAGGATTATAGGCCAATCTCGTTGCTTGGATGCCTTTATAAATTGTTATCTAAAGTGTTGGCTAGGAGATTGGCGGTGGTGATGAATTCAATTATTTCGCAATCTCAATCGGCTTTTTTTAAGGGTAGACATTTGGTGGATGGTGTGTTGGTGGTTAATGAATTGGTGGATTATGCAAAGAAGTCAAAGGAGGAGTGCTTGATTTTCAAGGTGGATTTTGAGAAAGCATATGATTCGGTGGATTGGGTTTTTTTGGAGTATATGATGCATAGAGTGGGAATGTGTGATAGATGGGTGGCTTGGATGAAGGCATGTGTGTTTGGTGGTAGTATGTCAATTCTTGTTAATGGTAGCCCAACCGAGGAGATTTGTATTCATCGAGGCCTTAAGCAAGGGGATCATCTTGCTCCGTTCTTGTTCTTGTTGGTGGCGGAAGGTTTTAGTGGTTTAATGAGGAATGCGGTGGAGGCTAATTTATTTGAGGGGTTTAGATTTGGTGATAGTGAATTGGTAGTGTCCCATTTGCAATATTTCGATGATACGCTTTGCATTGGGAAGGCTACGGTTCAAAATCTTTGGACTATGAAGGCGATTCTTCGTGGTTTTGAAATGGCCTCCGGTCTTAAGATTAACTTCTCGAAGAGTTCTTTGATTGGGGTTAATGTGGGTGAAGATTTTATGGACATGGCTTGTTCTTTTTTGAATTGTAGTGCGGGTTGTATTCCTTTGGGGAGTATGGCCACGTGGGAACCTTTGGTGGAATGTTTAGGAGGAAGGTTGAAATCTTGGGGCCATCGGTATATTAGTTTTGGAGGTAGAATTATCCTACTTAATTTGGTTCTTAGTTCTTTTCCTATTTTCTATCTTTCTTTCTTGAAATTGCCAAATCAAGTTTGGAAGAGGATAGTGAGGATCCAAAGAGAATTCCTTTGGGGAGGGGTCGGAGGAGGGAAGAAGATTAGTTGGGTGAAATGGGAATCGGTGTGTCATCAAAAGCGGAATGGGGGATTGGGTGTGAAGGATCTCCAGTTGATGAATATTAGCTTGTTGGCTAAATGGAGATGGAGGTGGCTAGATGGGGTTAGGGCGTTGTGGAAAAGGGTGATTCAATCTAAATATGGGGCGCGAAATGCATCCCTTTGGTGGAAAGAGTTATTGAAACTCGGAGATTATGGTGGCATCAATTGGTTTAGCTCGGAGGTGGGTAATGGTTTGACATCTAGATTTTGGAATGATAGGTGGATAGGTGATAAGTGTTTCCGGTTGAAATATCCAAGGCTCTATTCGATCTCTAGCCATAAGGACGCTTTTGTGGCGGAAGTGGGCGTGGTTACGGAGGTGGGTTTGAATTGGAGTTTTAGGTGGAAAAGGCACCTATTTATGTGGGAGGAGGAGTTGTTAATTAGTCTCAAGGAGGACTTGGAGGGAGTTGTTTTCTCTCGGGAGAAGGACGGTTGGTGGTGGAATTTAGAAGAGAAAGGAAATTTTACAGTTAAGTTGGCCTATGTTAAGTTGGAAGGTTTAGTGTTGGGTGATGTTTTGTGGCAAGTGGAAGAAAGAAGGGTTCTTGAAGAATTATGGAAAATCCCGACACCGTCTAAAGTCGTGGCCTTTGCTTGGAAGGCTCTCCTCAACCGAATTCCAACGAAGTTAAATCTTGCCGTGAGGAATGTTTTACCTCCTGGAGATTCGGTGTTGTGTGGATTGAAGGAAGAATCTCCTCTTCACCTATTCCTTCATTGTGATTGGGCTAGGGCCGTTTGGTTGAGGTTAATGTGGTGGGTGGATGGCGGTTTTATTACACCTCCCAACCTTTTTATTCATTGGGCATGTTGGGGGAATTTCGTTGGTAGTAAAACAATCAAAAAAGGTCGTGGTCTTATTTGGTTGGCAACTCTATGGGTGTTGTGGAAAGTCCGGAATGACAAGATTTTTAACGGTGTAATTTTTGAGGTTGATGATATTGTCGAAGAGGTTAAGGTCTTGTCGTGGAGGTGGCTCTTGAGTAGGACGAATACACCGGTGTGTCTTTTTTACGAGTGGTGTTGGGACCCGATTTTGTGTCTTCGAATACAGTCTCGGTTTTGGTTCTGTTTTTCCTGTTTTGGTGGCTGTCCCTAGCTTGCTGTCGCGGCTTCTTCTATATAGGGGTGTTTTGTCCTTCTGTTACAGCTACTGTGCTATTCCTTTTGGTTGATTTTCTGGGCAGTTGGACAGTTCATAAATGATGCAGGGATATGCTTGCATCTTTGCTAGTATATTTGGCATCATTGTTTGACGCCAATGTTGTTGGTTTTTATTGGGTATTTTGATGTTCTGTATATATGCGGCATCTTTTGTATTTTTCCCGTGTTTTCCGCGAGTTTGAGTGCACCTTGCACTTTCTCAACGAGAATAATATTAGCCGTTTCAAAAAAAAAAAAAAAAATTTCCAATAACAAGTAAGTTTTACTGAAATTACCTTTGTTGTGTCATCCACGAAAGAAGAACTTGCCATCCAATCTGAAGCCTCGTTATAATAAAATGTTGAATTCTTTTTAATCATTGTTTTAGCTAAGTGTTTTGTATCATTTTTCTTTGTGCTTTCTCCAATCTCTGAATAGAAAGTCAATGCATTATTAACCAATGTTTGATCAATAGCCTCTCCTGCACGTTTCCGATCAATCTGGATACGTGGAAATGAAGATAAAAACAACCATTGCAAGGTGAAATCAAATGAAAATCACATATCCAACTATATGACTATTATGGATTGAATATGGCAGCATATTGAAGATAGTTAAATTGCTAGTTTTACTACCATTTAACTGCATAATTAACATAAAGCATCATTGAAGAAATTGACAAACAAAGTCAAGCATCTCTTGGTTTGTCAATCCAAACAAGTTCCCATCAATAGTCATAATGAACTGAGAAAACAAAGAATACCATAGCTAATATTGCATCCATTACTTGTCTACTCATCTCATCGTACACCTGAGATAAATAAAATGAAGTAAACCCATAGTTAGAAAAGGGGAAAAACCGAAAAAGTGGAAAGCACAATAAAGTTAGGGGGAAGAAACTGTTGTGTAACATTTCGAAGGAATCTCATCACCAACCAAGTTATAGAAGGACAAGAAGCTAATTTCTTCAAGGGAAGGAAGTTGCAGTCTATAAATACAGTATCTATCAAGATAACGAAAAACACTTGAGAGGCATCTGGTCATAATTTTGTGAATTGACTGTCTTACGAGCAGTTCTCTCAACAAGAGTTCATCTTTCTTTTCTCGCAAAGATGGCAAAACCTAGTGACAAGAAAATCATATTAGTTTTAATCATGTCAATGTTAATACCTATACTATTGAGTTTAGATTAGTTATTATGTGCATACTCTATTAAGCAAATAGTATCTTCAAAATTTGATTTTAACGGAGATTTCATATCACCTAACCTAAGTAACTTTGGAGTCCCTCTCAGTTCTCACTATATTGATCAGCCAAACATGTGAAGAACAAGTATTTTCCATGATATCCCTTCCCTCTCCAATTTATATATTATTCCACCCCTTTCCATTCAATCTCATCCCATGTTTCTAAAACTTCCTAATATAGCTTGACCATACAAGAAATTCCTACTAAATAAATAACTTTTTATTATTGTCAAAAACTCGAATTTAAGATGTAAACTACCTTCTTTAAATCTAGAGTGAAGATCGATTTCAGTTGCTGGAAAAAACTATGATACTCAATTTAGTCTTTTGAAAAAGAAAAAAAAAATAAACCTCTTTAAATAATAACCTAATGTTTAACTGTGTTACTCACAGTTGATTTGATGTATTCTTCAAACACTTCCTTATCACGGGCGTAGCCCTTCATGTGGGAGGGGTAGTCAAGGCTACCCAAAAATAATATTATTCTTAAATTGGTCGGTATGTATTTATATCCGGCTACCTCAAATAACATTGAACTATCCCAAACAAATTCAGTTGTAAAAATTAGTATAAATAAAAAAGCAAAAAATTACTAAATGCATGATTGGTAGACTTATTTGTGTTGGTTTGATACTTCTCGTCTCAATAACAACAAAAGAGAAACCTTTCTCAACAATAAAAATTATCAAGACAATAATCATAGACAAATTAAATGGACAATGAATATCTTGCGAATAACTTATTTATTTACATTTGAAAATACATTATTAATCTATTATTAAACAGACAATTATGGATGAAATTGGGTTCTTGAAACACATTTTGTCCAACGTTTCTAAATAGCGATTTTTATGTTAAGTTCCTAAGATTAGTCCTTAATTTATTGTTAGAGATTATATTCAAGACTAAATTATTTTTTTTGTAAGATTTTAAAAACTAAGACAAAAATTGAATAATTTTTTTTAAGGACTAAACATAAAAAATTATCATTTATGGGACTCAAATATATTTTATCCTTGTTGGAGATGGAGAAACTAGAGTATTTTTAATTACAATTGTTTCTATTGTAGTTGAATGATTCATATTTTGATAAAGTTTAACTGATTTTTTTAATTATATATTTAATTTACATTATAAAAAAGATAAAATTTTGCTGATTAAAAAATAATGGTGTAAATTTTCACTTTTAGTTTCCTCAACAAGTGTATTTAAGGTACAAGTTAGCATAACCCTTGAAAGAATGAAAAAGTCGGATCAAAACTCCCCATTTTTTTATATTATATATATGATATTGTTATTGATTGTTAAAAAAGTTATCAAATATTGTTGGTGAGATTTGTTCAAAACACTAAGTGAATTAATTAAATTATTTTTTCAATTGATTTATTTGAATAGTATTAAACGATACATTCATTTGAATAATGTGCACCATCAAATTGTCGTCTGTAACATAGAACATATTACGTCAAATATATTTTAACAATTATATTCCGCTAAGGGTCCGTTTGGTTCGAGAGTTTTGGAGGGGAGGGGCGGGGAGGGAAGGGGAGCAAATCTTTTTAAAATTTGATTGCATTGCCATAATTATCCTTAAATTAATTTCAAATCTCAATATTAACCTTATAACAACTTTTATTATTATTTATTATTATTAGGTTATCTTATTCTTATAACAATTATTATTATTATTTTGTTATATTTTTTTTTGTAACAACTTT
>Ga0315913_1003726_pt1 | contig 18323 bp, 5 predicted proteins | sample MpolsnodulesMG_FD_207736 | JGI IMG/M metagenome (GOLD analysis project Ga0315913, IMG submission 207736) | Medicago polymorpha root nodule microbial communities from Los Angeles, California, United States - small nodules | ecosystem: Host-associated > Plants > Roots > Nodule | place: USA... | reverse complement strand
TGTGTGACTGTGTGTGTCAGATCGGATGATTTCTTTTCTTTTTTCCTTACTATCGTGTACAGAGATAGAGAGAGAGAGAGAGAGAAAAGGCTTCACTTCCTTTCATTCATTCATTCATTCACCGTTTTACAATTTCGCTTTTTGCTTTTTTATCATTGTTTTCGTTTTTACTTTAGTAATAAAATAAGCTCCTTATTTGCAAAATGGTACTCCGTAGTCCCCGTGTCTCGTAATAACCGAGCGATTTGTAAGAAAATATTATTTTAGAAAAATTGATCAATTTCACTTTTCAATATAATATTAATTACTTTTTTCCAATTATAACACTAATTAATATTATTTTCATCACTCTCAATTCAATATATTCTACTTTGCATTTATGATAAAGAAGAATGCACCAATAGTTTATAAGAGCGCTCAAACCTATTTTTCTCTCTCTTTCACTTATACATTTTTAATAAGTGTGAAATGAATCAAGGGCTCAATTAAAATGGGACGGAGGGAGTAGCAAATGATAAATCAAGGACCTTTTTTTATTACTATTATGAAGTAAAAACGAACTAAGAACGTGAGTCGTAAGAATCTCTTACCGAGTCAAAGCTATGTAGAAATGGGACAATGATGCTTAAAATCAATATTTCATGTTTGTAACGTCACTAGCCACAAAGACAGATGAGAGAGGTCGCATGATCGTGTAGGGGTTGCGCGTCGAAGACATTGTCAATGAATCACGCCCTGGAGTAGAAGATTAAGAGCATAATGTAGAGCACCGCGATCCCCTTAACAAGAGAAACCAATGCATTTCCCTTAAAATTAGTTCAAAGGCTGGACACTGTAGGTCACGTCGTTTGACTACTAGAGCTAGTAACATTATATATTTCTTAAACACCCCATCACACACAAACTCTTGGAAGCAAATATTTAACCCACATCTCACAATACTCTAACAAGACAGGGTATAAGAGGGAAACAAAAATTCATATCTAAATTTATAGTGTTTTCGATTCATGTATCTTGTATCTCTAAAATAAAAATTGTTTATCTAGTAGCGATTAATTTGAACCAATATAGCCTAGAACTTCCTCTTCATTTACCTCCAAATTAGCTATACAAAATTTGGTATAAGATGCACAGGGCCTCAAACTTAAAGGGGTCTCAAAATTTGAAAAGAAAAAAAACTTTTATTTACGGACAAAATCCGACGCTAAATGTCATTTTTCCGCAGGTAAAAGTCCAGAATTCAACTATTTAATGTCAATTATACAATGCCCGTAGGTAAATATCTATTTGTCTGTGAGTAAAAGTCATTATTGAATCATTACTCGTATATTTTTCTAGAACGTAGATGTTTGTCACTCTAAGTGGTGTTGGATTTTTTCGATACTTTTTAAACTAAAATTGTCAAGATTACAACATGTCCTCCTAATTGTTGGAGACGGCCCTGGTTGTTGCTACTTTCCAGATTCAACAACCACATATCCCTTAGATATACTCATTTTCTACTCTCTCTGTTCCATAATAACAGAGTCATTTGCGGAAAGAAAAAAAAAGTGACCCAAAATAACTGAGTTATTTCACTTTTCAATACAATATTAATTACTTTTCCCCCTTTATAACTCTAATTAATATTACTTTTATCGCTCTTACTTCAATATATTCCACTTTGCATTTATGATAGTGGAGAATGCACCAATACTTAACGAGAAAACTTAAAACCATTTCTCTCTCTCCTTCATTTATACATTTTTCTTAATACGTACGAAATTAGCAAGTGGCTCAATTAATCCGGGGCGGAGGGAGTATATGATTTTGTGAAATTACGAAGTGCATGTCATTTACATATGGGAAATGCTAACAAGTGTCATAGGAGTATTTGTCAAGAAACTAAAAGCAGAAACTTTATCTTGAAAATTGTGTATTTGACTTATTGAAATATCAAAAAGTAATTTTGTCTACATAAAATTTAACAATTTTGTTAAGAGTACTTGTTAGCATAACCCTTTACATATATATGAGGAGAAATAACTGCAATATTTCCAATAAACAAAAGGTGAATGCTAACCAGTGCTCAAGGGCATTGGTTAAGCATCAAAAACAAGCAAGTTTTTATGAAAAAATTGTCTAATCATTGCTTGGTCTAAAATAATATTTTATATTTTCAAAATAAAATTTATATTTGTAGAATCCTTAACAAATGCTCCAAAAACACTGATTAACAAGACCCTAAATAAAAGTAGTTGTGGTATACCTTTTTTAAAAAAGATAAATTGATTGAAGTGTGTGTCATTTGTGCATATATACCTCAAGAGATAAGAGTGCATTGCTCGGCTAGATATCATTATTGCATCGATAATAATGAATTTAACTCTTTGAGAAATACCTTATTTTATTTTCTAAACTCTCAAGAAAAACATCCCTTCAAGAAAGTAAAAAGGAGGCAATTTAGATACTTTGTCTCTTAATATTTGACATAGTTGACCTTATTATGCATATCAATGCATAATTTTGAGTTTAAATATCTTGAATAATATATTAGAAAAAATTATGACGATTTGATATTTTGAAAATACTCATCGAGACAAATCTAACGACATCTTATATGATATTATTTATCTTTGTATATTAATAGAAAAATATGATCTTATGTCAAAATTATACATTTTCAAATATGTCATATATTACTACGGGACGGAGGGAGTATTAATTATGAGGGAGAAGAAAAAAAGTGGCGGCCACTAGAGGGTTTGAATTAAACATGCATGGAAGGATACGGAATTAGCATGAGATTTTGTAGCATCATTGCCATTTGCAAGTGCAACTTTATGCGAGAAGCACTCACGCAAAGGTAGTTGGCCTAGCATGCCTATGCTGCTATGCACTCACCCTGATAAAAAAGTTCGCACTTAGAAATTAAACCTAACGAGCAACGTACTTGTAAAAACTTCATAATGATAAATAGACATCTTAGTTCAGTTTGATTAGATCATGTGTAAAAAATATCGACATTCCCACCGTATAAAAATTAAGTTCATAGGAGTATATAAGTTTTTTTCACAAAGGTTATGCTAACCGGTGTTCTAAATGCATTGTTTAAGGAATTCATTATAAGAAATTTGGTTTTGAAAATATAAATCAAAACATATGTAAAAGTAATAATCACATAATTTTTTATGCAAAAGTTGTCACTAATTTACTTAAATAATGTTGTTAGGGCATTTTGTCAGCTTTTCCTATAAATAAATACACCAATACTTTCCCATTTTCACCCCCAACTCACAACTGTTGATGAAAACTGTACTTATTTAGAAGCAAACAAAGGAATTAGGAACACAAGGAGAGAGATGTACACAAGGAAGTGTTGATCAGATATTTTGTAAATGATTGAATACTAGTTTCAATTCTGATTAGGTCCACCCAATCCGCGTTTGAACTTTGAAGTGCTTGTTTGTGATCACTCTACTAGTACTGTAGTAGTAGCTGGAGCTGAGATATCCAATGAGACAGGTATTTTTGCTAGGTCCAGAATTTAAATACTCTCTATTTTATGGGTGAAATTTAAAAACTAGCAGTAGTAATTTTCTTTTAATCTTTCTATTTATAGAGAAAGAGAATTCTAGTAATCTAAAATTCGACGGAGAGATAAAGATTTTGTTTTATATTAGATGATAGTAAGTATCTCTGTTAGCATTTACTCGTTGAGTTTTAACGTCTGTCATGACTTTGGTGAGTCTTAAAGTCCAACTCACTTAAACTTTCAATTATAAAGAAAATCATTGTTATGAATTACAATTAAAAGAATTTGAATTAAATTTTGAGTTAGTAAAAGCACATAAATATAAACATCTTATTGTTATGAATTTTGAATTATAGTTTAAACGAATTGAAGAGTTAAAAGACCATAGTTTAAGTTCTAACAACAAAAGCAAGACAGTGGATTGTTTTCTGTACTGAATCGTGGATTCATAAACAAATACAGTTTAAATGCATTAAAATCCAAACTGTCAAGTTAAATCAAATACTAGTAAGATTTAAGTTTGCTTAATTTTTATTGTGAAAAGGTAACCCCACATAAAAAGTAAATAAGTACTACTCCCTCCGTCCCATAATACTTGACACAGTTGACCTTATTACGTTTACCAATGCATAACTTTGACCTTAAATATCTTGAATAATATATTAGAAAAAATTATGAAAATTTAATATTTTGAAAATACTAATCGAAACGAATCTAACGACATCTTGTATGATATTATTTATCTTTGTATATTAGTAGAAAAATACGGTCAAAGTAAGTTAGGTCAAAATTGCACATTTTTAAATGGGTCATATCTATTGCGGGAATGAGAAAATACTTCTTTGCAACGGGCAACACCAAAATCATGATAGTTATCACTTTTAGTTCCGTTATTCAAAACCTTTTTACTTAGGTATCTGAGGGTGTCAAACACTGAAACTAATGATTAACATGTGATAATCTTCATTTAGTCTTTAATCATGATTAGCGTGACATACTAATCGAAAACTAAAACTTAAATTTGAAATTGAAGTGTGAAGAAAACGCAATGATGTAAACATGGTAATATTAATCTAATCCTACGGACAAAAATAATGAATGTACAGCGTACGATAAGAAGGGATGAATTCCATCCAATCAATTGAAATGGAATTGAGATTGATGGGACTTGGCACCACTATTTTTATTGCTTGATCTTTTTGATGTCGTACGCTGAAGAAAAGGACATGAGGGTACCCCGCGTTTTATTGCTCTGACCCGAATACTCAACTATTTGTTGGTGGTATTTTTGTAAATTTCTTATACTTTTGACAGCGACTAATGCTTACACGAACGGAGTTTCAGATACGAGTCTGTCTGTTTTTTCTTTATTGCATTGCATTCTTCTGTTCTATTGGTCTTTAGCATTTGTTGTTATTACACCCTGTTTTGTTGCATTGTATTGTATGAGAACAGTGGCGGTGATTTTTTCTTTAATATTAAAAGTGTTAAATATTTTTTTTCCTACGATTTAAGTATGATTTTCTTTTGTAAAGATTAAAAATGAATATAAATTAGCTTCTTCAAAACAAAAATATAAATTATAAAGGATTCCTTTAACTCAAATTCAAAATTGAATATAAATTATATATGATTTGTATGTGTTGGGTCAGTGAGGGAAGCTCGGGGGATGAGGGAAGCTCGGGGGACCGTCTACATTGAAGCTAGAACAACTGCACAAGCAAGAGAGACGCCACACTCTTACCCAAAACCTTAAAGCAATAGGTTTATGGGTTCTCTTACTTATAAGGTGTTCAATTTTTACTCTTATATTCGATGTGGGACATATAACTCACACTTGCACACAACACCCCCTCAAGTGTGAGTCCATTAATTCATCATGCTCCCTCTCAAGCGGAAGCTCTTACTTGCTTGTATCGCCGTTATTGGTTTCTCCGCAACAGACCGACATTGTACCGCCATTTCTCCTTTCTGCGTAAACGGACCGGCTGCCTCGGTCGTACCCTTCGTCGAACGGGACTCTGATACCATTATTGGTTCACGAGGGGAGCCAGGGGGACCGTCCACATCGAGGCTAGAACAACCACATAAATAAGAGAGACACCACACTCTTACCCAAAACCTTAAGGCAGTAGGTTTATGGGTCCTCTTACTTGTAAGGTGTTTAGCGTTTACTAATAAATTTGTTGTGGGACATATAACTCACACTTGTACAAAACACTCCCCCTCAAGTGTGAGTCCATCAATTCATCATGCTCCCCCCCAAAATCGGAGTGTTGTGTGCAAGTGTGAGTTATATGTCCCACATCGGATAGAAAAGTAAAGGTTAAACACCTTATAAGTAAGAGGACCCATAAATTCATTGCCTTAAGGTTTTGGGTAAGAGTGTGGTGTCTCTCTTGCTTGTGCGGTTGTTCTAGCCTCGATGTGGACGGTCCCCCGAGCTCCCGTCATGACCCAACAGTGGTATCAGAGCCTCGTTCGACGAAGGGTACGACCGAGGCAGCCAGTCCGTTTGCGCAGAAAGCAGCAACGGTGATACAAGTAGTGTTGGTCCGTTTGCAAAGAAATCAGCAACGACGATACAAACAAGTAAAAGCCTCCGTTTGAAGGGGGAACATGATGAATAGATGGACTCACACTTGAGGGGAGTGTTATGTGCAAGTGTGAGTTATATAAGTAAGAGGACCCATAAACTCATAACCTTAAGGTTTTTGGTAAGAGTGTGGTGTCTCTCTAACTTGTGTGGTTGTTCAAGCCTCGATGTAAACGGTCCCCTGAGCTCCCCTCGCGACTCAAAAGTATGTAGATTCTAAGGTGAATGTTCAATTGACTACATCACTGGTGGACTAGAAAAATACACCCTTAGGCGAGTTTAATAGTCTAGATTTATTGCACGTAAAACCAAAAACATCTAACATGCTTACACACAATCATCTCCCTACAATTCCCCATTAGTGCCTTCGATTATTGCTCATTGAAAATATGGCACTACCAAATTGTACAAAAATTGGTAAGAATATGAGAGAAGCACGTACAACACCCAAGTTTTGCACCTCTTTTAGCATATAATAGTTTTTTTTTTTTTTTTTTAATTCTATGATTGGATACGAGAGAAATGTATGTTGCAAAGCAAGCCGTTCTTACGATAAGAGTTGCATTACAGTTTGTTTTTTCAATTTGGGTAACCCAAGTGGGAGAGATGTGCAGGCAAGATTGTGTGTGAAAATTTACACATGCTCTCATATCTTTTATATCAAATATGAACCATTAAACAAATCAAACGGTGTATTTTTTTCTGCTTCGTTGATGTTGGAGTTAATTAAAGCCTCACCTTAAAAGTCACCATATGATCTATATGGTAAAAGCAAATAGAGTTAATGAATTCATAAGGTTGTAAGTTATCGTTATCAAATAAAATATATATATATATATATACATACACACACACAAAAGAAACTCTATAAATTAATAATGTCAGGATCGGAGAAATTTATTAATTTAGAGAGTTATTAATTTATCGATAAATTAATAATTATTAATTTAAAGAGTTTTTAAGTAATTATATAGTAGATACCAAACAAAAAGGCAAATTAGTCTATGCCTCTTAGAATTACGTTGCAGCGAACCTTGGGACTCAACGTAAATTAATAACTACTGTGTTCATATGCATTGGAAAAATACAATACAAAAATACAACACCTAAGTTATTTGATGCAATAAGAAAAGTTAGAGATGCGCTCCAAAAGACTTGAACTTTAAAGGAAAACAGACAACTATTGTGTAATATATTTTTTTCAGTTTCTATGAATTATTAATTTATGATTTTCTTGGGACCGAAAATTATAAAGGGATCTCCCGAAAAATTATTATCTTATTATTTTATCGAGTTTTTCAATTTTTTACATTGGCCCAAGTCGGGACCGGACAAATTTATTATTTTAGAGAGTTTATTAATTTACCGAGTATTAATTTAAAGAGTTTCTACTGTATTTGGGTCGTATAAGTAACTCATTTGCTATAATAGACATAAATTTGTAAAGGTTTTGCCGGAAGCTATCCATAAAGGTGTCTTTTAACAACTCACATCTCAAGGTGTGATTTCCACTTTTTAGTTATAACTTTACTAAAAAACATCTTCATAAAAATTAGTTGATGTCTTTTAGGAAATGCTCAAAAAATAACTTGTTAAAAGACACTTTCATACAAGGTGTCTTCTACCAAAACTCAATTAGTAAATTATACATGTATTTTTATTTTTGAGTTATAACTATTTTTTTAAATGACAAATATTAGAAATTGATTTTTTTTCTTCATTCGTTTGGATTTAAACTCAGATCCCTAACTTCTTATTTTTTATCTCAAACTAGTTGAATTACTTAACCAATTTAATCGTAACACATTAATTTACAACATCCATACGTGAATGGTCAGATGAATCATTGGAAGCTATATTCGAGACCTGTCTTAATTCTGGCACGTCAATCTAGTTCAGCTAATATTTCTCATTGTGGCAAAGACGATGATCAGATGAATCATTAGAAGCTTAGGTAGTATTTCATTTTCACACAGTCCGTTTGCTTTTTTGTGTATAGAAAGAGAAGGAAGAGAGCAAAAGCCGGAAGAGGTAAACAAAGTGGAACAACTCAGGCATTGTATTGGCAACGTTTCTGGATCCTTTGAATTGAAATCTCTCCCTCTATCTCTCTCGTTTTTTTATAAGCTTAATCTCTTTCATTTCATTGATAGAGAGAGATGATATGCTCATCTTTTTTGACACGACGCCTTTACTAGGGTGGGACTCCAGCGTCAGACCACTCACTAGTTTATGATCCATTATTTTCTTGACTAAGTAATGGTATATGACCCCAAAAAAAATAATGGTATGACTATCAAGTATCAACCTAGTCATTTGTATATCACTTTACTTTCATTGAAATTTGTAGGAATCGTAGTGAAATTAAATTGGCAATAACGGGGGATTCACTTGAAAGTAAGTGAATATTGATAGAGATGAATTTTTTTGAGAGAATAGATAGAGATGAATTTGATAACCGGTCTAAATAGGGAAATAGATTTGATTAATATTTACTATATTTTTATTAATAATTTTATATTGATAATTTGACAACGTTAAATTATTATTGTCCCCGTGAGCGTATCTCAGTTGATATGGACATGCATTGTTTCCTAAAAAAAAATGGACATGCATTGTTATATGCATGGGCCGGATTCAAACTCCAGATACTTCACTTATTCACCTTGAAAAAGATGAATTATAACCACTAGACTACTTAACCAAAAATGTTAGGTTATTATTTTTCAAGACACTTTATAACACCCACTTTTTATTGAATGAAATTAATGTGGATCATATACTTCAGAAATTAGTCACACATAAAATTATGAACTCGTGAATTTTATTCAATAAAAGAGTGAGTTTTATAGAAATTGAAAAGAAATTGTTTATAACACTCATCATACTGCTAATTTCTTTATTGTACGTTAACGATAACATGAATTAATTTTTTTAACAAGAGATCATAAATTAATGTAAATTATATTAAATAATAATGGTCATTGAGATGAAAATAAAGCGCAAAAAACTTATCTAGACTAGCTTGTGTAAAATAAAAAATATTTTGGAGCTCTGTGCCCGTCTTTTCACATTTATTTTGCATATTGTTTTTAAATTTAAATTTGAAGAAAATATATTAGATTGTTATGGGAAACTTTTAGAAAAAAAAATCCAACTAAATTATAATTTGTCTTTAAATTTCTTATCATTTAGACATTGATTTTTATTTAAATTTTTAAAAATGGACTGCTAATGCTAAGGGTATTTTTGTCCAGAAAAAAGCTCAGACTAAATAGTAGTTAACGAATAGTTAATTTTCGAGTTGCCTTTATGTAATGGTATGCTGTAGATATTGTTTTTAAATTTAATTTGAAAAAAAATAGTATTAGATTGTTATTGGAAAATTTGTAGGAAAAAAATTCAACTAAAAAACGGTTTGTTTTCGAATTTTCAATAAAGGTTAATTTTGTAGAAATTTAGTGGTGGTCGTCTAGTTTTATTTCGTAGTAAGCATACTTTTTGGGTTGATACTTAGATAGTCTTAATGTGTGGTTATCTCTCTTTATTGGTCCTCGTTGATGATGATCGTGGAGTTCGGGATCTTTGCTCTTCCATGGGTTGATTGTATGGACTGACCCAACACAAAAAATGTTGGTGCATATGAGATGCAAACCTGAAACCTAAAGATGAACGCATTCTTAGGCCCCAATCCTTCACCACCAGGTCAGCCTCTGGGGTTCTCACGAACGCATCCTTAATAATTACCGTAAGATAAAACGAGTGTTGGTATATCACGAACGCATCTTTAATAATTACCATAAGATAAAACGAGTGTTGGTATTTCACCTTTATGCAACAATTGTGGAGCAGTAGATTAGATTGTCATCCATGTGTTACGAGATTGCACTAGTGCAACCCGTGTATGACTCAATTTATTGTCTTTCAAGCAAATTTATAATTTACTTTCTTCATCTTGTAGGGATTGAATCTTCGATATTTTATTTTTATGGAGCTCATGACGTAGATTGGACTTTAACTTTCATAGTAGTGTACAAGCACTTGCAGATTTGGAGAAACAAAGTAGTTTTGAAGAAGGATTTCAACATCCAATTGATCATTGTTTTGTTATTCTCAAGATGACTAAAGTGATTGACGAATGTTTTCATAATTTATGGCAGAATATATCACGAGAGGGGTGAGTGAAGCTCAACTGTAATGAATCTCAAAATAATATGTTGGACCTTGTTGGTTTATTGAGAGACTCATATGACAGATGTCTAAAGAGCTACCTAGGAAGCTTTTAGTTTGTGATTTTTTTCATGCTGAGATGTGGGATTAGATCTTCCTCGCATGCAAGGAATCACAAGTTTTCATGTTGAAAGTGACTTTAAAGTCCTAATTGATACGGTGATATAGAACATTAACTTCAATGTAAACATACCCGCTCTAGTATGTCGTATTAGACAACTCTCCTTTATGTTGAAAGTGACTTTAAAGTCCTAATCAATATAGTGATAGAGAACATTAACTTCAAAGTAAACATACCCGCTCTAGTGTGTCGCATTAGACAATTCTCGAATGAGAATGGGCAAGTCCATTTATCCCTCTAGAGAGCTTTAGAGTTTACTTTTTACAACATTTTCAAAACTTGCATGGCTATGAATGTCACCTAGTTTCTTTTCTTTTAGTCTTTGCTTACTTGCATTAAAAAAAAAGTTGACTAAATTCTCGTGCCAGACCCAGCGTCTTGCTGTGGCAGAGACAAAGAGGGACATGAGAGATCAAGAACTTTCCTATACCCATGCCACACCATAGCTTTCATCTTTGAAATTCTTCTTCTTATATAACGGCCCCTTTTGAAATATCACAGCTGATCTTCAAAGGCGTTTATTTAGAATGTGACCCTGTCAATAATTTATAAATTGGTAGGATCTTTGCTCTTGGACAGAAGAAGTCACAGTCACTTGTAGGTCCATGGATTTCGGTACACGGATTCAATTAAATGGACTAGAATAAATAAAGCCAAAAATACGGATGTACCGATCTAATGAACAATCAATTTTGGAAAAAATAATAGAAATGGGAGGGAATAGCTGGCAAAATGACAACGCATATAAAGAAACTATCCTATAAAATGTCAAATTCATGATTATGACTAAATACGAAATTTTTTTCCTTAACATTCCGGTTTCTAAATAAAATGACCATGATAATTTAATTAGGACGTAAATAAAGTATGTTCGAGGATCCTTTTAATCAATATTTAAACTTTGATTCTCACCAATGATTCATTCTTTTAACCCTAACATGATGTTGATAGTTTCTTTTTATTGAAAATATTTCGATTTTTTTTTCTTCAAAAAAGATATATAGTTATTGGATTTGTATACACTATGGAGGAAAACGATATTGAATAATTGAGGGGCCTTTTTCTATCAATTACATATGTAAGAATCACACAGAATTTGTGATTCAGATTTGTCCACTCATATAGTTCCTTATCCACTTGTGATCAGATATAGTCAGCTAGCAAACGTAGACATCAATGGATGAAACTTTATTGGTTACATTTGATCCTTGCATTGGAACTTTGATCTTGCAATGTAAACGCAACCCAACTTCACTAGTTATTATTAGAGTCCTTTGGTGCTTAGGATAAGATGTAATAGAGAGATTTGTTAAAAAATATACTAAGATACGAACATGATAAATTGTTATCTAATCTTGTGTTTGATGCCCGTGTATAAGAAATTAGACAACATATATTATTCAATTATATATTTTAGATAAATTAAATAAAAATATGATCTATATTATGTGTAAATGACAAAATTACACGTGTGAAGTATTAAATTTGTTCAAAAACTAAATTTCATTTTTTGATGATAATTTTATTTTAAATTTAAAATATTTTTAATACAATATATTTTAAATTTAATATTATACAAATAAAATGTAAAAATAATTATAAATATTTATTTAAATTAATACATGCAAACTTATAATATTAATATCATTTTTTAATTAATATATATTTTATTAGTTTTTTGATTTTTTTTTAAAGTTAAAGTTATTTTATAATGGCAAATGGAGAAACCATTTTCTCATCCTATCCTCTAGGATTCTAACCTAGCTTCCTCAAGATAAAATTTAATTAGAGAGGCAAATGATAGAATAGCTTCTCTAACTGCGGTTGGAATTTTTTTCCTTCTATTAGAGTACTTCCTCTGTCCCATAATAATTTATAAGTGAACCATTTGCAACAAAAAATTCATTTTACTTTTCAATACAATATTAATTACTTTTTCCAATTATAACTTTAATTAATACTACTCTCAAGTTCCATCACTCACAATAATATATTCTACTTTGCATTTATGATGACGAAAAATACATCAATATTTGACAAGACACTCAAAATCATTTTTCTCTTTCTTTCACTTATACATTTTTTTCTTGATATGTGTAAAATGAACAGAATGCTCACTTATAATGGGATGGAGGGAATATTAATTATTTTATTCAAAATAATATTTATTGATAAAAAAGAGAAAATAAGAGAAAGAAAAGAAATACAAAAGCACAAAAATATGGAAGAATAAAACCCCTAAACAAATTTAAGACCACCTAAGAGTTGAAATGATTTACCTTTAAATAAAATTTTCCCTTGTTTCCTCAATTTATATATTTGTGTGATTTAGATGTAACCACAATAAAATCATCATCATTCATTAACGACAATAACTTCGACTCGGATAGAGTCATTATCTAAATCAACTTTATCTCTACCTTTTAAAATTGGACGAGTACTTCAATATCATGAATAATATTGCCATTTGAATTTGACGTGAGAACTGAATTCACATGCATGCTTGCAACACTCACCATTCATGTTGCTGACGGTCACAATTTAATTCAATTATGGGCCAGAGATTGTCAGAGGAACAAGTCATGAGACCCAAGTCAGTAATTTTGTGATTAAATTGAGTTAGAGATTCATAAAATTGTTAAGGACGAGTTAACCATGTGACACATTGTTCATGCTAAATGTCTTTAATTGACACCTCTTCAACTTGCTTTAGAATGTACAATAAAGTTTCAACTATGCCCGAAACAAATAAATAATCTCACACTCAATGAGACATAAAATGCATATCCTTCTCGTTCTATCAATATGTGATCCCGAGGGGTTGCGCAAAATCAATATCAATAAAAACATGAGCAATGTGGCCCATGTATTTGGAATTGCATGCTTCCATATTAGAAGAAATTGTAAATTTTTGGCCTCTAGTAGTCCCTTGGAAGATTATGAATTTATCCAACACTCCACGTTAGCGTTCTTTTAATTGAGTTCAAATTGAAATATGGGGTCTAAGACGATGATCGCGATGAATCCGATTTGAGACTATGTGCCAACAACCCACACACCTTATAAATTTAATAGCAAACACCTTATAAATTGGAGTTCAAACTCCTACCTCTACACATCAATGTTCATAAAGCTATCAACAAAGTTGCACTTATATAACATTTTTATTCTCAAATTTACTATCCAAGAAGAATACATCAAAGTGCAACCCTAAAATTCTATTTAAAAAAAAGGTGCAACCCTATAACAAAATACTAGTACTAGTGTGTTGTCTGAAAAAGAAAAATCTACTTGTGTGGAGCCCAAATATCTTAGTCATGAACCACGATGGAGATAAGACTAATTAATGTATTGACAAAGAAAGGTTGAAAGGGTCATTAATCAAAAATATTATCATTAGTACTAATAAAAAGGGTTTAAACGTGTCTCTTTTCAACAAAAACAAACCATAACCACCCCCATGGAGAAGAGCATAGCATTGCTAGAGAGAGAGAGATGAACATAGAATGAAACATGTTGACCACTTTTTGTTTGCCATATTTCAAAAGGTATATGTACTGGCAGCCAGGGGGCACAGCCAAAAAGCATGCCAGCAGCAATTCAGATCTTTTCTCTTGACCATGTTTTGGGTGACAAAATGGATTCCAACATATCAAAAGGGAAAATCCCATTAGGAGTTTTGTTTCAATAGTAAGACATGTTTCCTAATTAATCACATACTAATCATTTATGTATTATCCTGGTTAGTGAAAATGGACCTACATCTTGTCTTTTAATTGAATTAATTAAATATTGATTAAAAACCAATCCAGTTAAGCTCTAATCTCTCTTTCTCTCTCTATTGTGATAATACACGTGTGGCGACATTGCATTGGATTACCAGTCTGTATCTATCAGCAAGCAGAAATGAGTCACCCCATGATGTATACATGTGTCTCCTTTACACTTTCAAGTGTATATAGTTGGAAATTTTTGAATAAATCTAAACTTAAAACTGTTTCAGCTTTGGATAGCATATAAAATATTCAGTGTTACGTGGGAGAGGACAAATATATTCCTCAAGAGGTGGGATGGTCAACATTTCTTCTCATTGATTATTGCCTTTTGAGGGTATTGATATTCTCAGAAGAATTTAAAACTATTTGGAGTATCCCTTAAGATACACACTTGAAAGCATCGATTGTTGTTTCAAAATTGAGTGTAAAGACCTATGTACAGGAATCCATGCCTTCGTAATGGGACCACATTCCAAACATGGCTAGTGAGTTAGACACTTAGTTAGAAAGTGTTAAGACATAGAAAGTGCTAGTATTAATTAATTTGATGGATAATCATGCTAATAAGAATTTGTTTGACTATTAGCACAATCAATATCTTCAATATTTGGTATTTAAATACTGTACTATTGCAAAGTACTTTTTAGATTTAGCTGAGGAGATGCCATGGAGAATAAAATAAGGTCTATGCGTATAAAGGAACAAACCTAGGATTTGATTAGATTCCACTTAAATACAATGAATATATTTGATTATATGCTTACTTGATCTCTATATTCTTCTTCTAATTTCGTCAACAAAATAATATTCTTCTTCTAATGTCGAATATAAGCAATAAAAAGCTATTTCCCCTGGTTCAAAATATAAATAAATTTATACAATATTATTGACATTAAAGTAATATCTATACAATCTTTTTTTCGGAGTTGCATGACATTAAACAATATGGATCTCACAATATTATTGATCTTGGATCATTTGTGAAAGAAATGAGTTTAACTATTATGATTTGAATTTCGTTTTGATAAGAACATATTTGCTCCAAATATTTCTATATATATGGTTAGCGGTGGTGCTGATTTCAAAATAGGAATGAGGTATGTCTTAACTCGCAACTCATGATCTTCATGATTGTATCATTTTAATTTTAAGTTAATGAAACTTCTCTTAATGTTAAAAAATATATAAATAGTCCTCGTGAGCTTAACTCAGTTGGTAGGAACAATGCATAATATATGTAAGGTTCAGAGTTGAAACCCGACCACCACAAAAAAATATATAAATAAATTTTAGCTAATTTTGTTATATATAGATTTTATTTTTAGTAATATTTTTATTTTTATAAAATAACTCATAAAATGTACTGCCTCTGCCCAATTGCAAAAATGAAATAAAAATTATGTCTCAAAATGAATGTAATTTTATTATTTTTCAATTGTATGTTATAATTTTTTGTGAACAACTGTATATTCTAATTAATAGTACATGGAACACACTTAATTCAACATCTTCACTTTAGAAATTTACTTTTATGTAATGTAATTGTGAAGACATTCATTCATTCTTATGCTTATATGGTAAAATTATCAAATTAATTTTTTTAATAGATAAAATGATAATTTATTGAAAACTCACACACATTAGTGAAAGAGTTGGACGCAAACCTCGATTACGATATTCAGTCTAACAATTTCAGCATCCTTACCAATTTAGATAGATTACCTGGACTATGAAATTAATTATCAATTTAGATAGAACATGTGGACTATGAAATTAATTGAATGTAAATCTTATTTCACATGTATTAAGAAAATGTTATATACTCTGATTGGTGGAGTATACCATATATTAAGGAATTGTTAACCAAAGAAAAAAAGATAACATAACATATATCTTTGTCAAATATCACAGTGACTAGAAATATAGTGCAATATCTCTACCAATTGAGTTAAACTTACGAGAATAGATAACATATATCATTCATTGTTGATTTCTCTTTCTTTTATTTGTATATAATAATAATAATATTTTAATATGCTTGAAATGAACAAATACATTATTTATGGTGAATCAAAGAGTGTAATTTAGAGAACACAACTAATTTATAGGTGGTATAATTTTTGGTTAGATTTTCTTACCTTCCACCCTCTGAATTATCAAGGTTCTCTTTCCCTAAAAGTCGGACGGTTAAACAAAAAGATAACACAACTAATTTATTATTACTTTGAATAAAATAACATAATATAAACTACTTTTTTTTAAAACGTGTGAAATATTTTGTCCGTTTGTTTTTCAACGAGTATATGGATTACACTATTGTCAAAAAAAGACTAAAGGGAGTACACTTTAATCCTTTACAATATTTGGTTTATAACTTTATGTTTAGGACTGAAAAAAGTGTGTGTGTATAATATACTTTGTCATATTATCTAATATAGGGGTTTAAGTCTTAACTAGGGGTGTTCATAAAATTTAGTTAACCTTAACCAAATGGCTATCCAACCCTGATCTATTTTTTAAGGCCCAATCCAATTAGTGAAAATCCAAACCAGTCCATATGATTTGGGAAAATTTAAACCAGTTTACCATTTCATCGAACCGGTTTAAAACTCGTTTTTCTTAAAGGCAAAACTCAGTAACTCACCTTCAGAATCAATTTACATACTCATAGCCTTTCTCAAATCACGTTGCTATTTAGTTCATTAGGAAAGTCTATTGTGTTTTTGTTCAGATACCATAGAGGAATGAAATCACGTTTTTTTTCCGGCGGAGAGGATTCTTTCCATTATCGGAGTCGAGTGTTAGATACGCCGGTGACGGAGGGAGTTTATGGTGGAGGACCGAGTCCGATGTTTTCGAGATCATCAGTGGCGGCAATCTTGTCGAGCGAACCGAGATGCGGTGATCCAGAGGCGTTGCTTTCGCCGGAGAGATTTAACCAGCGACGGTGAAGTGAAAAGAGTATGAGAATTAAATTACAGTTATCAATGAATGAGGAAGAGGATAGACATGTGGAAGAAGATGATTGGAGATAGAAGCCAATGAAAGGAGTAATTGTACGGTGATGGGGAAAATTGGTTCAATTTCCACCAAAATAATTTTTATGCCAAACTGGATTCGAATTGATTTTGAACTAGTTCTGACCCATATCCAAACTGCTTTTTCCAGAAAAATCAGTTTTTAGCTAAATGAATTTAGGAACCGAACCAAAACTATATTTGGTTTCAGTTTGGTTTGGTTTTGAACCATGCACACCCCTAGTCTTAACCATGCGTTAGAAAAGAGAAAAAATTGCTATAGGATCAATGTTAATCTATCAAAAGTTGTTGTGAACAAAAAAGGATGACAAAGTTTAGAGTTCATGTTAAATAGATAAAAGTGTTAAATATAATACCTAATCCAAGAATCTTGAACAAAAAAGACTACTCTTTTAAATTAGAATCGACTTAGGTGGAATGGTTTCAGGGTGTAAAAAATATCAACAAATGCTACCTTGCCTGGCATGAGAGAAAAGATACGAGAGGATCCAAATCCCTATTATTTGCTTTATGGGTTGGGCAGCATGAGAAAGTTGAATGATGAGGTAAATTGCTTCATGTACGACAAGAGCTGCGCATGATTTTGTTAGCCAATCAGAGATTAAATTATCAAAATTAAGTGAAGCACAATGAATTATTTGTACTCAAAAGAAAAAGACTTAAATTATTTGTACTTATGGGTTAAAAAAGAACAGTAACTGGATCTGCAAAACAACAGTGGTGGTGATGTTATAGAAAATTGATTATGACACATTTGATAGGGCTGAAAAACATGAGTAAATTACTCAAATGCTCCTCGGCAGTTAACTGCTGAATTTGATTGAAACCGGCTGCAGTTAACTACCGAGGAAAACCTCGGCAGTTCACTGTCGATGCGTTTCTGCTACAAAACTCGCAGAAGCTCTCTCACATCCATTATTACTCTCATTTTACCAAAATTTTCCAAATCTCTCTAAAAAAAACCAACAAAGTCCTACCAAATTTATTCAACAAAATCACAAGTAAGTCATCATAAAGCTATTAACTTACATTTTAGTTGTTATAAATG